>Ga0209189_1000140_pt1 | contig 61815 bp, 55 predicted proteins | sample C_130820_EF_Meta_FD_187308 | JGI IMG/M metagenome (GOLD analysis project Ga0209189, IMG submission 187308) | Freshwater microbial communities from Lake Croche, Canada to study carbon cycling - C_130820_EF_MetaG (SPAdes) (version 3) | ecosystem: Environmental > Aquatic > Freshwater > Lake...
TGCAGATTGCAAAATGAAAGACTGCAGGTCACCGCCCCATAAGCTTGAATGAACTACCGTAGCAGGTTTGGCCATTAACGCAGAAATTTCGGTTCCGTATTGACCAGCGCCAAATTTTGGTAATAAATCTTCAGCTGGTTTTGCATCCGGATATAACTTCTCCATAGACAAAATAAAGTCTTTACGTGAGTCTTGGCCCCAAGCATAGTCTTGGTTGATCATGTTGAATGTTTTAACTGGAATCTTTTTATCTTTAAGGTAACGCGCTAAAGCAACGTTGTCCATCGTCGCATGTGCAGCAGTTCTAAAGACATAGTTGTACTTGCCATCTTCAAAAATACGAGGAGTTCCACAGTCGTAAAGGATTAAGAATTTTTTCATTTCTTCTGCAACAGGCGCAACTGCTAAGCAGTCTCCAGAGCCTACGTAGCCTACAACTGCGTCAACTTGTTCGCGGTCATACAAATTCCGCAACTCCTGCACCTGCTTAGTCGCACCACCGTTCTCATCCACATAGATGGGTTCAATAGTCAGTCCACCAAAACCTTTTTTGTTGTACGGGGCAGGTGCTTGTCCTTTGTTGAAAGCCTCTACCAAAACCTTGGCGCCATTAACGGCTGGAATACCAAAGCTCTCAGCCGCTTGGCCAGACAAGAAGCTGACGATACCAACTTTGAAGGTTTCTTGGGCTGATGCAGACCAACATGATGCGGCCAAGGAAGAAGCAATAGCAACACTTCGCAATACAAGTTTGAGTTTCATTTTTGGCATAGCACGATGTCTCCTGTTTTGAATACACGTACTGTCTTATGAAACCCAAATTTTTTGCAGGGTGAATACCCTAAATTCCGAGAAATTTATCTAGATTTATATTGCGTCGATCCAAACAGCATTTCATTGGCTTTCGGGTCGTTTTGTATAGGTTTACGTAAATTCATTAACACCTCAACCCCGCGTTGCACGGCAGGTCTTGCAGCGATCAGATCAAACCACTTTTTCAAGTGTGGGTAATCAGCCCAGTCCATGCCCTGGTTTTCCCAATTACGCAACCAGGGGAATATGGCCATATCGGCTATGCTGTAGGCGTTACCTGCAATGAATTTAGTCGACGCTAACTGTTTGTCCATCACACCGTACAAACGTTTGGCTTCGTTGGTGTAACGGTTAACGGCGTATTCAATTTTTTCTGGTGCGTACTGTCTGAAATGGTGGTTTTGTCCCAGCATAGGACCCACGCCACCCATTTGGAACATCAGCCATTGCAAAACTTCGAACTTTGCCCGATCACCCTTCGGTAAGAACTTGCCAGTTTTAGAAGCCAAGTAAAGAAGAATAGCGCCCGACTCGAACAAACTAATGGGCTTTCCATCAGGCCCATGTGGGTCCACCATCGCTGGAATTTTGTTGTTAGGACTTATTTTTAAAAACTCCGACTCAAATTGGTCGCCATTACTAATATTGACAGGGTGCGCTAACCAATCTTTGCCAAGACGGTAACCACATTCCTCTAGCATGATGTGTACTTTGTGCCCGTTGGGAGTGGCCCAAGAATAAACGTCAATCATGCTTAGCTACCTCTAGTGATTGGCATTTCAACATCTTGCGGCATGGTGGCAATGTGGCGGGCCAATTCGAGTTTCGCGATCGAGTTGCGGTGTACTTCATCTGGACCATCTGCTAAACGCAATGTGCGTTGGTGGGCGTATGCGTAGGCAAGAGGGAAGTCATCGCTAACACCGCCGCCGCCGTGGGCTTGAATCGCCCAGTCAATGATTTGTGTTGCCATATTGGGTGCAATTACTTTGATCATGGCAATTTCAGATTTCGCAATCTTGTTGCCTACGGTGTCCATCATGTAGGCAGCCTTGAGTGTAAGTAAGCGCGCTTGTTCAATCATGATGCGTGCATCCGCAATGCGTTCATGCCATACACCTTGGCTAGAGACAGTTTTACCAAACGCAACACGGGAGTTGAGGCGTTTGCACATGAGTTCCAAAGCACGTTCTGCGCTACCCACAGTGCGCATGCAATGGTGAATGCGTCCTGGGCCTAAGCGGCCTTGGGCGATTTCAAATCCGCGACCTTCACCGAGCATTAAGTTACCAACAGGGACGCGCACGTTTTTCAATTCAACTTCCATATGGCCGTGCGGTGCATCGTCATAACCAAATACGGTGAGAGGGCGCAATACTTTGATGCCTGGTGTATTGGCAGGCACCACGATCATGCTTTGCTGTGAATGGCGAGGTGCATCAGGGTCAGTTTTACCCATCACGATGTAGACAGCACAACGTGGGTCACCCGCGCCTGAACTCCACCATTTCAAGCCGTTGATCACATATTCATTACCTTCGCGGCGGATGCTGCACTGGATATTAGTGGCATCCGACGAGGCCACTGCTGGCTCCGTCATCAAGAAGGCGGAACGGATTTCGCCGCGCAACAAAGGCTCTAGCCATTGGTCTTTGATTTCTTCGCTGGCATAACGCTCGAGCGTTTCCATATTGCCTGTGTCAGGGGCTGAGCAGTTGAAGATTTCAGCGGCAAATGGCACGCGTCCCATGATTTCGCACATGGGTGCGTATTCCAAATTCGTTAAACCTTGTGGTGCGCGCTTGCTGTGTGGCAAAAACAAATTCCACAAACCGGCTTTACGCGCAAGTGGTTTGAGTTCTTCCACAATTTTGGTGGGAATCCATGCATTGCCTTTGGCGCGGTTTTCTGCAATTTCAGCAAAGAACCTTTTTTCATTCGGATAAATATGCGCGTCCATGAAGGCGAGCAAGCGTGCTTGCATATCCTTGACTTTATCGGTGTAGTCGAAATTCATGAAGTGCTCCTAGAGTTGAATTTTTAGTTACGTTTGAAGTTACGCGAGTTGTGCAAATTTCCAGGCTAATTCAGCCATGGGTCGTGCGCCAGCGCCAGACGTTTTAGCCTGTTCGCTGGACGCGGTTCCTGCTTCCACACGTTTGGCAATGCCTTGCAAAATAGCAGCAATGCGGAACATGTTGTAAGCCAGATAAAAATACCAGTCGGTTTTTAAATCGCTGGGTGTTGCCAAGCCTGTGCGGTCACAGTACTTGTGGATGTATTCAGATTCTGTGGGTATGCCAAGCGCCGCAACGTCGACCCCACCAATACCTCTAAAAGTACCAGGCGGGATATGCCAAGCCATGCAGTGGTAACTGAAGTCAGCCAATGGGTGGCCGATGGTGGAGAGTTCCCAGTCCAACACGGCCATGACTTTGTTGTCTGTTGGATGGAACATCAAATTATCTAAACGGTAGTCCCCATGCACGATGCTGACCTTGGACGCATCCAAAGCACTCGCAGGCATATTGGCTGGCAACCACTGCATCAGGTTATTCATTTCTGCAATGGGTTGGGTTTCAGAAGCAACGTATTGCTTACTCCAACGACCAATTTGGCGTTCAAAGTAATTTCCAGGTTTGCCGTAATCCGCTAAGCCGCATTCTTTGTAGGCGACCGTGTGAAGCGCTGAGATGACACGGTTCATTTCGTCATAGATGCCAGCGCGCTGGGCATTGCTCAACTCTGGCAAAGTTTGGTCCCACAACACGCGTCCTTGCACGAACTCCATTACATAAAACGCACGACCAATCACAGACTCGTCTTCACACAACACATGCATTTTGGCAACGGGTACCGCAGTGTTTTGCAAACCTTTCATGACTTTGAATTCACGCTCTACCGCATGCGCAGAAGGTAATAGCTTGGCAACGGGGCCAGGTTTGGCACGCATCACATAGCTTTGAGATGGCGTGATGAGTTTGTAGGTAGGGTTAGATTGCCCGCCCTTGAACATCTCAACCGTCAACGGGCCTTTGAAACCAGACAAGTGATGGCTCAGCCATGCCTGCAAAGCAGATTCATCAAACTGGTGCGCGCCGCTTACAGCTTTAGTGCCTTCGAAATTTTCGTAGCGGCTCATTGGGCAAAGCCTTTCAATGGTCGGCTTCGCTGATGCGCAACAGTAAATCGCGATTGCGAATGACTAAGCCACCGGGCTCGATTCGAATGGCGTTTTCGCGCTCCATCGCTTTGAGTTCTTGGTTGACACGTTGGCGTGATGCGCCCAGCAACTGGGCTAACTCTTCTTGCGCTAAGTGCAGACCAATACGAATTTCTTCGCCGTGCGATAGCGAAGGAACTCCATAACTGCGCACCAGATGCAATAACTGCTTGGCCAAGCGCGAGCGCAGAGGCAAGGTGTTGAGATCTTCTACCAATCCAAACAGTTGGCGAATCCGTCTGGCCTGCAATCGCAACATCGCTTCGTAAAACTCGACGTGTTGGCTGAGAATTTTCTGAAAGTCGGCTTTCGCTACGCACAAAATCGTTGTCTCGCCATGGGCGTAGACATCGTGCGTGCGGCGATCGCCGTCCAAGATGGCCACATCGCCGAACCATATGCCTGGTTCCACATAGGTGAAAGTGATTTGCTTGCCCGACAGCGATGTCGAACTCACCCGCACGGCACCTTTGGCGCAAGCCATCCACTCTTCGGGCGGATCTCCGCGCGCTGCGATCAGGTCGCCGTCTTTGCATCGTTTGACGTAAGCGCATCGAAGTATGTCGTGCCTGAGTGAGGGTGAAAGGGAAGAGAACCAGCGACCAGCGTTGATTGACTCGCGCTCTTCTATAGTAAGAATGGGATCGTCCATAGCCTGTCTTGTGTGTGACCTCAAATTGATAAATTGTCGCGATGGAGACCTCTTCTTAAAAAAGGCCCTAGCGTTAATACGGGGGTGAACTTACTTGTAGGTCGGTTTTTCTTTGTTTAAAAAGGCAGAAATACCGATGCCCGAATTGGCGTGGTGTAAGTTGTTCACAAAATAGTCGCGTTCTTGAGCCAAATGCACGTTGAGACTTTGGGTCGGTGCGTCATTCATCAATTCTTTGATGCTTTGCATGGCGTTGGGTGCACGCGCGTTGATGCGTTCAGCCAAATCTAGTGCCTGTGTCAAAGCGGTTCCCGATTCCACCAAACGGTTGACGCACCCTAATTCGTGCAGGCGTTCAGCATTGACGCGTTCACCTAAAAGCATAAGTTCAGCAGCGAGTTGGCGGGGTATGGCTTGCAACAAATTCCAGCTGCCACCACCGTCTGGGGACAAAGCGATGCTGCTGTAGGCCATGACAAAAATGCTGTCTCGGGCCGCGACTACTAGATCACACATGAGCACCAAAGAAAACCCAGCACCAGCTGCAGCACCTTCCACCGCTGCAATCACGGGTTTAGGAAAGGTGTGAATCGCTTCCATCCATGTATGCAGCCCATCGATGCTTTGCGCTTGCACCTCTTTGGGTTGTTCGCGGTTGGCTAACAAGCGTTGTAAATTTCCGCCCGCGCAAAAGTGTGCGCCTTCGCCCGTGATGATGACGCTACGAATCTCTGGGTTGCTCTCGGCTGCATTCAAAGCTTCGATGCCCGCGATAGTCATCTCAGGACCTAAAGCATTACGTAGCGTTGGGTTGGACAGCGTCAAAACTAGTGTTTGACCGTGCACTGCGCTTTTGAGTTGGCCTGTCATTTATTGCTCGACATGGGTAAGACTCAAACCAATGGCGCCGCGACGGCGTAGCCAAGGGCTAGGGCGATAACGCGGATCACCGTAAACAGTTTGCACATTGAAAAGGACTTCCAAAATTTCAGTGGGCCCATACAAATCACCCATACCTAAGGGACCCATGGGATATCCCAAGCCCAAAGTGACTGCGGTTTCTAAATCTTGTGGGCTGCAAATGCCTTGCTGGCAAATATCGCAAGCGATATTGACGATATTGGCTATGACGCGTTGGGTGACAAACCCGCCACTGTCGCGTATCACGCTGACGGCTTTGCCATCACGTGCAAACAAAGCGTGGGCAGCTTCGCGCATGTCAACCCTAGTGGCGGGGTTAGTGGCAAGAACTCTACGCTTGGTCAACTTATCGTCGATTAAGAAATCAATGCCGATAGTGCGTGCTGGGTCCAGGCGTTCCACGATGGCGACGGTGGTGATATCAAAGCCCAAGGGAGCCACGATAGAGAGCGCTTGCGAAGACGGCGAAGCGCCTGTTTCAATTTTGGCGCCTAAGTTTTTGAGTAACTGCAAAAGTTCGGCTCGGCGAGCTGCGCGGGTGGATACCCAGACTGGAGGCATTTCGTGGACTTCGGGGGCAGGCGGTTCAGCGGGTATTTGGGCAATCCCATTTTCGTACTTGTAGAAACCATCTGAGACTTTTTTGCCGAGCACGCCACCTGCTAAGCGCTGTGCGGTGATGATACTGGGTCGATATCGCGGCTCTTCGTAGTACTGCTGGTAAATGGATTCCATCACCGGATGCGAGACATCCAAGGCGGTTAAGTCCATGAGCTCAAAAGGCCCAAGTTTGAAGCCGGCTTGGTCTTTCAATATGCGGTCTATGGCGGCGAAATCTGCGATGCCCTCTGACACGATACGCAGGGCCTCAGTGCCGTAGCCGCGGCCTGCGTGGTTCACGATGAAGCCTGGTGTGTCTTGGGCAACGACAGCCTTGTGACCCATTTGCTTGGCATAGTCGCCAAGCGCTGTGCAAATGCTGGGGTTGGTTTTTAAGCCGGCAATGACTTCGACTACTTTCATCAAGGGGACGGGGTTGAAGAAGTGGTAACCCGCAAATTGTTCAGGGCGCTTTAGCGCTGAAGCAATGGCTGTGACGGATAGAGAGGATGTGTTGGTTACCAACACCGCGGTAGGGCGCACCAATTGCTCGAGTTCAGCAAAGAAAGATTTTTTGACGTCTAGGCGTTCAACAATCGCTTCGATCACCAAATCGCAATCGCTCAAATCGCTTAGCTGGCTGGCACTTTGGAGATTGGCTTTAAATTGCAAGACTTGCTCGGCAGTGAAGCGGTTTTTCTCAAGGAGTTTGTCCCATTGCTGCTGAATATTTTTAGAAGCTTTGGCGACGGCTTCAGGTTGCAGGTCAAAGAGTTTGACCCGACTGCCCGCTTGTACTGCGATTTGGGCAATTCCTTGGCCCATGGCACCAGTGCCGACAACACCAACAGTTTGAAAAATGGTTTGCATAAAGTAATTATCGCCGAGCCGTTTTGAGCCTATCTCTTTAGGTCTTGGCTAGTTTTTGGCTGATTGCAATCTTTTAAAGCGCCGCGTTGCACGCGCAGCCAAAAGACTGGTTGCAATCGCTAAAACCACACCGCCGAATGCAAACCAATGCAATTGGTCCATACTTCCTTGGTCGATCAACCACCCACCACCTGCAGAACCTACGGCTTGGCCCAAATACATAGAAGACGTATTGAGGGCGACAGAACCAGCAGAAAGCTTGGGTTCAATGTGGATCAAGCGCGCCTGTTGCGCCGAGTTGCTGGCAAACATGCCTAAGCCCCAAGGGGTCAGCACTAAAAATGCCAAATAGAGATTACTACCGAGAGACCAAAACACCATGCTGATCGCGATGAGCAACAAGCTAAAGGTGACCGCTTTGTCAGCGCCTATGCGGTCTACATGGCGAGACAAAATCACATTTCCAAATAATCCGCAGGCACCAAACCAGCCCAGCAGCAAGCCGAGTTGCTCAGGCGTAGTCAGGAGCGTTAGTTTGAAATAAGGCGCAAAGTAGGCGGTTAAGAAAAACTGGCCACTTGCGCTAATTACTGTGACGAGCAATGTCAGCACCAAAGGTTTGGTACTAAATGTCTCGCGCCACGCGGCGAGGGTCATGACAGGGGGGGCTATTTTGTTGGGAAGAACCGCCCAAACCCACGCTGCACTGATAAAAGACAAAACCGACAACAAACCAAAAACGCTGCGCCATCCATAGACCTCACTCAACCAAGCGGCAAAGGGCATTCCGACTACAGAGGAAATAGACCAACCTAAAAAGATAAAGGTAATAGCGCGTCCACGCGCTTGGGGTTCGGCTAATTGGCCAATGCAAGCTGCGGCTTGGGGTGTGAAGATGGCGGGAGCCAACATGGCGATGACCCGAAACCACAAGATGTGCTCGAAATCGGGCATGACCACGCAAACCGCGTGCATCACCCCATACCAAAGCATAACTAGCGCCAGTAATTTACGTCGGTCGTAAGTGCCAAGCACAGATGCAAACACGGGGGCACTTAAACACATCAGGATGGAACCCGCTGTGATGAGCCCCCCAGCTACTGAGATGCTGACGGCCAAATCGTGGCTGATATCGTTCAGCGAGCCTGGCACCATCAGCACGCCAAACCCTATGACGGCGTTGCCAAACAGCAGGCACCACAACAGCGCTGGCGAGAGACGGGACATCTCTTTTTATCGGCGGACTTGCAAGGCGCCAGGGTTGACGATATTGGTGGGAGTGCCTTTGATGAAGTTCACTACGTTGTCAAAGGCGGTGCCAAAGTACAACTCGTAACTTTCTTGTTCCACATAGCCGATATGCGGGGTGCAGATGCAGTTTTCTAAGCGCAACAGAGCATGGCCTTGCAAAATCGGCTCGCTCTCAAATACGTCAATCGCAGCCATACCTGGGCGGCCACGGTTGAGGCCTGCAATCAAAGCATCTGAGGCTACTAGTTCAGCGCGTGATGTGTTGACTAGTAAAGAAGTGGGTTTCATGCATTGCAAGTCAGCCAAGGTGACGATTCCTCGGGTGACATCGTTCAAGCGAAGGTGCAAACTCAAAATGTCGGATTGGCTAAAAAACTCTTCCCTGCTGGCTGCTGCTTCAAACCCGTGTTCCACCGCCAAAGCGCGTGAGGCTTCACTTCCCCACAGCAACACCCGCATACCAAAAGCTTTTCCATAACTGGCTAAGAGTTGACCGATTTTTCCGTAACCCCAAATGCCTAAGGTTTTGCCGCGTAAGACTTGGCCCAGGGCGAAATTAACCGGCATGGCGCTCGATTTCAAGCCGGATTGTTGCCACGCACCATGCTTGAGATTGTTGATGTATTGGGGCAAACGGCGCATGGCTGTCATGATCAAAGCCCAAGTCATTTCAGCAGGTGCAACAGGAGAACCGGCACCTTCTGCCACCACAATACCGCGTTCAGTGCAGGCAGCTACGTCTACGTGGATTCCGATCTTGCCTGTTTGCGAGATCATTTTGAGCTTGGGGAGCTTTTCGATCAGTTGACGCGTGATGTGCGTGCGTTCACGGATCAGCACCAAGATTTCAGCGTCTTTTAGCCGAACTGACAATTGGCCAACACCTTTGATGGTGTTGGTAAAAACCTTGGCAGGATAGGCTTCTAACTTGTTGGAGCAATTGAGTTTTCTGACAACGTCTTGGTAGTCGTCAAGGATGATGATGTTCATCCCCCAATTGTGCCTTGACACCAAAAAGCAGGGGTTTAGTGTCTGCCCTCGAGCGCTGCCAAACGGTCTAGTTCAGCGCAGACATCGGCCATGCGGCCTGATATCACCATGCGGCCAGCGCTTTGGCGGTTTTGTTGGGCTTCCATCACGCGCGCCACGCGCAAGGGGATGGGTGTTGCAAATGGAGCGGCAGAGGCAGTTGAAGCAGCACTTTGCATAGCTTGCGCAGGCATAAAGCTGCGAACGGCAGAGTTGAGGGGATTGAGTAAGCGGTAGGCGCTAAATAAGGCGATGTTCATGGGTTGCTCTCTTTACATCAGGAAATTGTTGCGAATAAGACCGACAGCCAAGCCTTCGATTTCAAAAGGCTCGTCGTTTTGCACAATGATGGTTTTGAAGTCTGGGTTTTCGGCGTGCAGTTCAATGCGGTCTGATTTGCGCTCAAACCGTTTGACGGTGACGTCGTCGCCCAAACGTGCCACCACGATTTGGCCGTTTTTAGCCTCTCGGGTGGATTGCACGGCGAGCAAGTCGCCGTCCATGATGCCGGCGTCTCGCATGGACATGCCGCGCACTCGCAAGAGGTAGTCGGCTTTGCGGTCAAACAAGCTGCTTTGAATTAGGTAGCTCTGGTCGATGTGTTCTTGCGCCAAGATGGGGGAGCCTGCAGCGACGCGTCCAATCAAAGGCAAAAGCAAACTTTGCTGAAATTGGCTCATTTTTTCGGACAACTGCTCGGTAAAACCAGCGGTTGACTGTGCACGGTTGTGTGATTTGAGGCGAATGCCGCGCGAAGTGCCGCTAACTAATTCGATAGCGCCTTTGCGGGCTAGGGCTTGTAAATGTTCTTCGGCAGCATTGGCAGATTTGAAGCCGAGCTCAGCAGCGATTTCAGCGCGCGTGGGGGGCGAGCCAGTATTCGCAATAGCCGATTGGATGAGTTCCAGAATTTGCTGCTGCCTGGCGGTGAGTTTTGGTAAATCAGACATCGTTACTTCTCCATGCACAATGAGGTTTGGTTGCAATGCCTGTTTAGGCATCCAGTAACTGTATTTTTAACCAGTTATTTGAGTTTGGCAAGAGATGATTGTAAAAAAAGATCAAAAAGTTGTTGTTTTGGCTACAGGCGGCACGATCGCGGGTGTTGCTGGCGATACAACCAAGCCCAATAACTACGTGTCTGGGCAACTTGGCGTTTCTCAGTTAACCCAGAACCTTGTTACTGGGGGTATCCAACTCATTCAAGAACAGGTTTGCAATATGGATAGCAAGGATATGCAGTTTGCCCATTGGCAGGTCTTGCTAGGTCGATGCCACTTTTGGCTGGATCAAACAGATGTGGCGGGCCTGATCGTGACCCACGGCACAGACACCTTGGAAGAAACCGCTTTTTTCCTGCAGTCGGTTCTGAAACCTTCAAAGCCTCTGGCAATGACCTGCGCAATGTTTCCTGCGAATGTCCCCCAAAGCGATGGCTCACAAAACTTACAAGACGCGCTCGATTGGGTATTGACGACACAAGACAAAGGTGTTTTCTTGGTATCTGCTGGGGAAGTGCACTTTGGGATCGGCGTGCAGAAGATATTCAGTGACAGGCCTAAGGCTTTTGCTTCACGTGACAAAGCAATTGCTGCAGGTGACAAAACATCTTTTATGGATATCCAAGATTGGCAAATGCCGTCCATAGAACAAGTTCTAGAAACAAAACATTGGCCGAGAGTCGAGTTAATTTTTAACCACTCCTGCGCTGACGGCCAAATAGTTAAAGCCTTGCTACAAGCTAACGGTTCAACAAAGTTAGGCCTTCAAACCAATGTCACCCAAACCTCCATGATCGAAGGAATAGTCGTTGCTGGAACAGGCAGTGGGACTTTGAGTCACGATCTTGAACGCGAACTTAACGAAGCCCAAAAAGCAGGACTTTGGGTGGCAAGAACCTCTCGCTGCGCTTTTGGCTTTGCGGACCCAGACAAACACCCCAGCATTACTTCGCTGCACAATTTGAGCCCCGTGCAAGGGCGAGTGGCAATGATCCTTGGGCTCTTAGCCCGCAACGCAACCTAGTTACACGGCGGGGCCAGGCTTTCTCGGCAAAGCTATAACTGGCAGGCTTTAACTGGCAGGCTTTATTTAGACAAAGCCTCAAATGCCCGACTCTTAATGTCTTCTACCGAACCGGTACCGCTGATACGGCGGTAATGGGGGGCAGATGCAGGATCTTGTTGGGCCCAACCCGAGTAGTAGTCGACCAAAGGACGGGTTTGGGCGCTGTAGACATCTAAACGTTTTTTAACTGTTTCTTCTTTGTCGTCGTCGCGCTGGATAAGCGCCTCGCCGGTGACGTCGTCCACTCCCGCTGCTTTTGGCGGATTGAAACTGACGTGATAAGTGCGTCCACTAGCCACGTGAACACGGCGGCCACTCATGCGGTCGATGATGGCGTCAAACGGAACGTCTATTTCTAATACGTAGTCGAGCACTACGCCAGAATTTTTCATCGCATCTGCTTGCGGAATAGTTCTTGGAAAACCATCAAACAAGAAACCTTTGGCGCAATCATCTTGGGCGATGCGCTCTTTTACTAACCCGATGATGATGTCGTCGCTCACCAATCCACCCGAATCCATCACTTTTTTGGCAGCCAATCCCATCGGTGAACCCGTTTTGACTGCTGCGCGGAGCATGTCACCCGTTGAAATTTGGGGAATGCCGTACTTTTGGCAAATGAACGTTGCCTGCGTGCCTTTGCCAGCGCCAGGTGCGCCTAACAAGATGAGTCTCATGTTTTTTTTCCTCGGATCAAATTATTTTTTTCTATTTCCGAGAATAGCACGCCAACACCCAACAAAGTCTTACGGTTTCCCCTCGAAAAAGCGTCTGACGCGGGCTAAGTCTTCGGGTGTGTCGATCCCAGAGCCTGGCGCATGGTCAGTGACATGCACTGCGATCCCGTGGCCGTGCCACAGCGCGCGCAGTTGTTCGAGCGACTCGAGCATTTCTATCGGGGCTTGGGCGAGTTGGGGAAAAACGCGCAAAAAATGAACGCGGTAGGCATATAAACCGACGTGGCGAAGTGGAGCGGGGCTGGGTAGCTTGCTTATTCCATTCCCAAATCCCTCACGCCACCAAGCAATCGGTGCGCGACTGAAATAAAGGGCTGTGTCGCGTGCATCGAGCACCACCTTGACCACATGGGGACTTACAAATTCTTCCACGTCGTCTATCGCATGCGCCAAGGTGCTCATGCTGCAGTCGTGCCGCGCGGCCAGTAAATGCGCTACAGCATCGATGGATTCTGGCGCAATCAAAGGCTCATCACCTTGGACATTGACAACGATCTCTTGGTCGTTGAGTTTCAAGATCTCGCAGGCCTCGGCCAAACGGTCGCTGCCACTAATATGATCTGAGCGCGTCATGATGGCTTTTACGCCATGGGATTGGCAGGCCAGCATCACGCGTTCATCATCCGTTGCGACAACAACGCGGCTTGCTGATGAGTCACTGGCCCGCTGCGCAACCCGCACAACCATGGGGATACCCGCCAAATCAGCCAAAGGCTTGTCGGGAAGACGTGAAGACGCCATCCTTGCGGGAATCAAGACTGTAAAAGTCATGGGCAAAAGCCTATAAAAGACTCAAGACGCTTCTAGCTCTTGGTCTGTCAACGTGCGCGCTTCATTTTCTAGCAAAACGGGAATGCCATCGCGAACTGGATAAGCCAATCTCGCGCTAACCGAAATCAGTTCTTGGGTGTCGCGTTTGTAGTCGAGTGGCCCTTTGGTCACGGGGCAGACGAGCAGTTCAAGTAGTTTGGTGTCCATGTGCAGATGATAACTTTGGGCCAATGTGCGCCAAGATGGTGTTTAGCAGCTCTTCAGGGATTTCCGTGATGAGTGGCACTGCCCACGCTGTGGGTTGGAAGTTCCAAAGTTTGACGGCATCTTTTTCAGTGCACAACACTTCGCCCAACTCAGGGTCTATGTGAATCGTACGCATGTCGTCATGGTCTGCCAAAGCTTTTGTTGCTAACAAAACGATACCTTTATCAGTCAACATATCAAAAAAGACCTGTGGTTTTCCAATACCGGCCAAGGCTTGTACCTTTTGGCTACGAAATATTGATAGGGCTTGGGTAGTTCCGTCGGCTTGTTGGGCAAAGTCGGCTAACACTCGGGGCACCACAAAGTCAGCTTTTGGCTTTTTTAGCTCTTTTGGTTTTTCTTTATCCTTCTCAAGCACCTGCACCTGCACCTGCACCTGCAATTGCTCTTCCTCCTTCCCCAGCAGCTGCTCATTCACCCTTTGAGGGTTTTCTATCTCGTAGTTTGAAGTCGACAAAGTGATGACTTGCAAATAGCCAGATCGATCAACTGGCCAAGGTTCACGTAGGGGTCCGGCTGGCAATAACCAGCCATTCCCAAGCCCTCGCTCATCAAAAACACACAGCGCTAAATCATGTGCCAAAGCCATGTGTTGCAAACCGTCATCGCACACGATCACTTGAATTTGTGGGTTTTGCGCCAATAAATGCTGCCCTGCTTGCAATCTGTTTTTACCAACGAATACAGGAACTTGGCATGCCCGAGCAATTAGCACAGGTTCATCGCCGACTTCTGTCGCTGAACTTTGAGCTGTCACCGATTGGGAGCCGTCGCCAGAACGACCGTACCCGCGGGACAAAACACCGACCTTTAAACCCCTCGCAGTCAATTGCTTCACCAAGGCGATAACCAGAGGCGTTTTGCCAACACCGCCAACAAACACATTGCCCACCACGATCACGGGTACCGGTAAATGCGGAGCATGAAACACGTCAAGACGGTAAAGCAATTTCCTCAACCAGACTAACGCGCCATAAATAAGGCTTACCGGCCATAAAACGCGAGCGATCAGCCCTTGTGTGAGCCATGCCTGTTGAAGCGCAGGGCGAATGTCTGGCATTGGAAAAGTCAGGCTTTACTTGGAAGCGCCACCAGGCGCTTGGGCGGCAAACGTCAACTGGTTGAGTTGGTTGCGCCTAGCCGCTTCCATCACCATCATGACCGACTGGTGCGTCGACTGGGCATCGGCACTGACAACAACCATGGGGTCTTTGACATTCTGTGTAGCCTGGGCCAAGGCTTGGCTGATGCTGGGTACATCACGTCCGCTGACAGCGACATGGTTCACGCTAAATTGGCCATCAGCACTGACAGACACCACTATCTCGCGGGGACGATCTTTTTGAGGCGCGGCGTTGGCGACAGGCAAATTGAGTTCCATCTCGGTGAACTTGCTGTAAGTGGTGGAGAGCATCAAAAAAATAAGCACCACCAACAACACGTCGATAAACGGAATCAGGTTGATTTCTGGCTCAGGCGAAGTAGAGCGGCGAAATTTCATGCTTTGGCCTAGCGTTTGATAGAACCACGCAACACCATCAAATGGCGTAGAAACTGATCTGATGTGGTTTCCAACTCCAACAAATAGCCGTCTACTTTGCCTTTGAAATAGCGCCAAAACATCAAAGCAGGAATCGCCACCATCAATCCAAAGGCAGTGTTGTAAAGCGCCATAGAAATGCCCTGCGCGAGTTGCGCAGGGTTGGTGGTCCCGGGCGCTTGTGAACCAAAAATATCGATCATGCCTATGACTGTGCCCAGTAAGCCAAGTAGAGGCGCAGCAGAGGCAATGGTGCCCAAGGCCACCAAATGTTTTTCTAGCGAATGGGCGACTTGGCGGCCGGCATTTTCCATACTGGCGCGCAAGTCTGCGTCGCTGATGGTGGGATGGGCGAATAGGGTTTGCCAGCCACTAGCCAAAACTTTGCCCAAAGCTGAGTGGTCGCGCAATTGGGCTGTGACATCTGCGCTAGGCAGAGATTTTTGAGAAGCGGTGATGGCTTGTTCTAGCAAACCATCTGGAGCGATTAACTGTCTGCGCAAACTGAATAAACGCTCTATTACCAGTGCCAAAGCTACTACGGAACAGGCCAGTAGAGGCCATATCGGCCATCCAGCCGCTTGTATGATCGATAGCAATGCAAAACTCCAAGTTAAAGCTCAGTTTTAATTATGTCCCACAATGAATTCGCCTGAAAACGCAGACATAACGCCCCGCATTTGGGGCGTTGGTGTTTTATGCCGCGCCATTGCTGACGTGTTGGATGCGCGTTTCAATCCTGTTGCTGTACGTGGTGAAATTTCTGGCTTTACCCGCGCGAGTAGCGGACATTGCTACTTCACTTTAAAAGACCCGCAGGGGCAATTGCGCTGTGCGATGTTCAAGCGTTCAGCCCAAATGCTGAACTTTGCCCCCAAGGACGGACAAACTGTTGAGGTGTTCGGTCGTTTGGGCGTCTACGAACCTAGAGGCGAGTTGCAGTTGGTGGTGGAGAGCATGCGCACCACAGGGCAGGGCACTTGGTTCGAGCAATTTCTCAAACTAAAAGCCCAACTTGAAGCAGAAGGGCTATTCGCGGCTGAAAGAAAGCGCCCGATTCCTGAACGCCCCCGCGCCATCGGTGTGGTGACGTCTTTGGGAGCAGCTGCTTTGCATGATGTGGCAACTGCTCTGCAAAGACGTGTGCCCCATATTCCAGTGGTGCTATCACCAGCTTTGGTGCAGGGTGCGGATGCGCCAGCCTCGCTGTTACAGGCGTTACAGGCGGTGGGTGATCAGCCGGATATAGACGTTATTCTGTTAGTGCGAGGAGGCGGCTCTTTAGAAGACCTTTGGGCCTTTAACGACGAACAACTTGCCCGAGCCATCGTTGCTTGTCCGGTTCCAGTCATCAGCGGTGTGGGGCATGAAACCGACTTCACCATTGCCGATTTCTGTGCGGATTTACGGGCGCCAACGCCAACCGCGGCAGCGGAGTTGTGCGCCGTATCGCAGGCTGACTTGGTCCAGCATGTCATGGCACTGCAAGAACTCATGCAAAACCTAGTGCATCGCCAGATCGACAAAAACTCGCAAGGGCTAGATCTTGCGCAGTCGCGCATTGGTAGACCGTCACAAGCCATCTCTCAGCAAGTTTTGCGGGTGACGCGCCTAGAACAGTCGATGCACCAACGCATAGCCTCTTTCTCCCAAGCTTGCCAGCACGACTTGCTGAACAAAAAAGCGCACCTAGAGCGCGCTTTGGGTCAAACCATGCAAAACAACCAGCAAAGTATTCACCGTGCGCAGTTGCGCTTAGGGTTGTTAGACCCTAAATTGGTGCTCCAACGGGGCTTTGCATGGTTGAGCGACGAACAAGGTGTGGCCGTTAGCTCTGTCAGCCAGACAAAAGTCGGCCAGTCGGTTCAGGCAACACTTGCAGATGGTGTTGTTGATCTGTCGGTCACACGCACTAGGCAATAAAAAAGCACTGGGATTACCAGTGCTTTTGATTGAAGCGCCCTTGAATGGACTGCTAACTTAGTTTTTTATCAAAGACCACCGTTTTGCTGTGCCACCATCATGAAAAGCATGGGGATAGACAACATGGTGTTGATACGTGAAGTCTGCATAGCCAATTTGGCAGCTGCTGCTTTGGCTTCTGGCGTAACTTCTACCATTCCGAGGGCTTTTTGTTGGTTTGGCCAAATGATGAACCAAACATTGAAAGCCATAACCAGGGCAATCCACATACCTATGCCAATCGCTAAAAACGGTACGGTAAAGGTGAGGGCTTGGACGAGGTAACCATTCATCCAAGCGACCAATGCGCCAGTAACGACTGTGGCCAAGGCCGCGTAACGGAACCAAAACAGGGCAGTAGGGGCAATCACTTTGCCAATGGCTGGTTTTTGTTCATCTGGGATTTTTGGCATGGACGGGATTTGCACAAAATTGAAATACCAAAGCAGACCAATCCACATCACACCAGACACCACGTGGAGCCAGCGCATGACGAATGCACCCCATGCATGGTCATAAACAGTTGGTTGGCCAGCCAGCAACACAATAATGATGAGCAGGACAAAACCCGCTATCACTGTGTAGAGCAAAGATTTCAAAATATTGCCTATCATGTCATTTCCTTAGTTAAATGAATCAAATAATTCTAACTGAGCGCATTAAAAACCTGCTGATACCAACCGTTCCTACGGTTTAAAAGGCAAGCCAACCAGCTTATTTCCCGCCTTAAACCCTTTTTTAGTAAACCACCCTTGGTGCATTTCCAAAACAAAGCGCACCGGCTTCAAAGAGCAGTGGGAATCCGTGGACTGGGGCTTCATATCGGCTAAATTAACAATGGTTCCGTCATCCGCCACAAAAGCAGCGGTCAGTGGAAGCAAGGTGTTTTTCATCCAAAAACACTGGGTACTGGGTTGGTCGAACACAAACAACATACCTTCGTGCGCCGGCATGTCACTGCGAAACATCAAGCCAATGCTGCGTTGATCAGGCGTTTGGGCAACTTGGGTGTCGATTTGGTACATGCCCAACTGCAACTTAATCCGAGCAAGTTGGGTCTGGGGTTGGTCTTGGGCGAACGACAAGACGCACCACAATGAAAAAAAGGCAGTCGAAAAAAAGCGTTTCATAGGCTCACTGTAAGGCAAAGCGCAGACCGATTTGCCAAGGCAAGACGTCGGCAAAGCCAAAACCCCATGCAATTGCGGTTTTTTGGCTTTTTCCCCCGATAGAATGAACCAATGGCAACCAAGAATCCGACCCCGAAAGTTCAACTACCAGACCGAGACGATGGCAATTCAGTCGTTTTAGAAAGACGCACCCAGCGGACCAAACCGCCGCAAATGTTTCAGGTGTTGATGCTCAACGACGATTTCACCCCGATGGAGTTCGTGGTGATGGTTTTGCAGGAGTTTTTCAGCAAAGACCGCGAAAGTGCCACCCAAATCATGCTCAAAATCCATTTGGACGGCAAAGGCGTTTGTGGCGTCTACAGTAAGGACGTCGCCGCCACCAAGGTCGACCAAGTGCTCGATGCCGCCCGAAAGTCTGGCCACCCCCTCCAATGTGTCGCAGAGCCCATTGAATAAACCCATTCCATTTCCGTATACAGTTAAACCACCGTTGCAAGCACAAAGGAATACACATGATTGCCCAAGAACTTGAAGTCAGCTTGCATATGGCCTTTGTAGAGGCCCGTCAACAAAGACACGAATTCATCACCGTCGAGCATCTTTTGCTGGCGCTTTTAGACAACCCCAGCGCTGCCGAGGTGTTGCGCGCTTGCTCCGCCAATATTGACGATTTGCGTAAGTCTTTGGCCAATTTCATCAAAGACAACACCCCGCAAGTTGCAGGCACAGAAGAAGTCGATACCCAGCCCACTTTGGGCTTTCAGCGCGTTATCCAACGCGCCATCATGCATGTGCAATCGACCGGCAATGGCAAGAAAGAAGTGACTGGCGCCAATGTGCTAGTTGCCATTTTTGGCGAAAAAGACTCCCACGCTGTTTACTATTTGCACCAGCAAGGCGTGACCCGTTTGGACGTGGTCAATTTCATTGCCCATGGCATCAAAAAGAGCGATCCTCCTGAAGCCACCAAAGGCCCAGAGGCCAACCAAGGCGAACAAGAAGAGGGCGCTGCCGCCGAAAAGAATGAAAAAGCCTCACCGCTTGAGCAATTCACCCAAAACCTCAACCAACTTGCTAAAGACGGCAAGATCGACCCGCTTATCGGTCGCGAATACGAAGTCGAGCGCACCATCCAAATTTTGTGCCGCAGACGCAAAAACAACCCGCTCTTGGTGGGTGAAGCAGGCGTTGGTAAAACTGCCATCGCCGAGGGCCTTGCATGGCGCATCACCCAAAAAGACGTGCCTGAAATCTTGTCCGAGGCCATTGTTTATTCTCTAGATATGGGTGCATTGCTGGCAGGTACCAAATACCGCGGCGACTTCGAGCAACGCCTCAAAGGGGTTATCAAGTCTTTGCAAGGTAAACCCAACGCTATTTTGTTCATCGACGAAATCCACACATTGATCGGTGCTGGCGCTGCGTCTGGCGGCACATTGGACGCTTCTAATTTGCTCAAGCCTGCGCTCTCTAGCGGTCAGTTGAAATGCATTGGTGCAACCACCTTCACCGAATACCGCGGTATTTTTGAGAAAGACGCTGCCTTGTCACGCAGGTTCCAAAAGATCGATGTGGTTGAGCCCACGGTCGAGCAAACCGTAGACATCCTAAAAGGCCTGAAGTCGCGTTTTGAGGAGCACCACAACGTCAAATACGCGGTCGCTGCATTGCAAGCTGCTGCCGAACTCAGCGCCAAATACATCAACGATCGCCACTTGCCAGACAAGGCGATCGACGTCATTGACGAAGCCGGCGCCGCGCAACGCATCTTGCCCGCTTCCAAGCGCAAGAAAACCATCAGCAAGTTGGAGATCGAAGACATCGTTGCCAAAATCGCACGCATTCCACCAGCCAATGTTTCTAATGACGACCGCGGCAAGCTTCAAACCTTGGAACGCGACCTCAAAAGCGTGGTGTTTGGCCAAGACAAAGCCTTGGAAGTATTGGCCTCTGCCGTCAAAATGGCGCGCTCTGGCCTAGGCAAAAACGACAAGCCGATCGGTGCCTTCTTGTTCAGCGGCCCCACGGGCGTTGGCAAAACCGAAGCGGCCAAACAATTGGCCTACATCATGGGCATCGATTTGATTCGCTTTGACATGTCTGAATACATGGAACGCCATGCCGTGAGCCGCTTGATTGGCGCACCTCCCGGCTACGTTGGATTCGACCAAGGTGGTTTGCTTACCGAAGCCGTTACCAAGAAACCGCATTGCGTGTTGCTCCTAGACGAAATCGAAAAAGCCCACCCAGACATCTTCAACGTCTTGTTGCAGGTGATGGACCACGGCACATTGACCGACAACAACGGTCGCAAAGCCGATTTCCGCAACGTGATCGTCATCATGACGACCAATGCGGGCGCTGAGACCATGAACAAAGCGACGATCGGCTTCACCAACCCACGCCAAGCGGGCGACGAGATGGCCGATATCAAGCGTTTGTTCACGCCTGAGTTCCGTAACCGCTTAGACGCCATCGTCGGCTTCCAAGCCTTGGACGAGCTTGTCATTATGCGGGTCGTCGATAAATTCTTGTTGCAATTAGAAACCCAGTTGGCAGAGAAAAAGGTCGATGTCACTTTCAGCGACGCCTTGCGCAAGCATTTGGCCAAAAAAGGCTTTGACCCACTCATGGGCGCGCGTCCGATGCAACGCCTCATCCAAGACACGATTCGCAAAGCATTGGCCGACGAATTGTTGTTTGGCCGTTTGACCGAAGGTGGGCGCTTGTCTGTCGATATCGACGACAAAGGGGAAGTTTTGCTAGATATCCAACCTTTGCCGAAAAAAGACAAAACTACTAAATCGGAGCCCAATTCTTCTGAAGAAACTGCGGCCGGCTAACCTAAGGAATCCAAGTGGCAGGCCACAGTAAATGGGCGAACATCCAGCACCGCAAAGGGCGCCAAGACGAAAAAAGAGGGCGTATTTGGACGCGCCTGATTCGAGAAATCATGGTCGCCGCCCGTTTGGGTGGCGCCGACCTCGACATTAATCCACGTCTGCGTTTAGCGGTTGAAAAAGCAAAAGCCGCCAATATGCCGGCAGACAACATCAAACGCAATATCGACAAAGCCACCGGCAACCTCGAAGGCGTGCATTACGAGGAAATCCGCTACGAGGGCTACGGCATTGGTGGCGTCGCTATCTTGGTCGACACCATGACCGATAACAAGGTGCGTACCGTGGCTGAAGTTCGGCATGCACTGAGCAAGCATGGCGGCAATATGGGCACTGAGGGAAGCGTGTCTTTCCAATTCAAGCACTGCGGCCAATTGATATTTGCGCCAGGTAGTGACGAAAACAAAATCATGGAAATTGCGCTCGACAATGGCGCAGACGATGTCATTACCGGAGACGATGGCGCGATTGAAGTCCTCACGCCACTAACAGCATTTGAACAAGTTAAAAATGCGCTCTCTGCTGCTGGCCTTAACGCAGAACTCGCTGAAGTTACATTTCGCCCCGAGAACACCATCGAGATCGAGGGTGACGACGCCGTCAAAATGCAAAAAATCTTGGATGTCTTAGAAGATTTAGACGACGTGCAAGAGATTTATCACAACGCGGCTCTATGAATATCTTGGTGATAGGCGGCGGTGGGCGCGAACATGCGCTAGCTTGGAAGTTAGCCCAGTCGCACAAAGTGCAAGCCATTTATGTGGCCCCTGGTAACGCAGGAACAGCCAGAGACAAGCGTCTGCAAAACGTTCCCATTACAGACATTCACCAACTCTGTGCATTCGCCATTGAAAAAAATATCGGTCTCACCGTGGTCGGTCCAGAAGCTCCGCTGGCGGCTGGCGTGGTGGATATGTTTCGCGACAAAGGCCTACGAATTTTTGGGCCTACCCAAGCAGCTGCGCAGTTAGAAAGCTCCAAGGCGTTTAGCAAAGCCTTTATGCAACGGCATCACATACCTACTGCCGAATTTGAAACATTCACAGATGCCGAGGCAGCGCACCGATACATCGATGCCAAAGGCGCACCTATCGTTGTCAAGGCCGATGGCCTAGCCGCAGGAAAAGGCGTCGTAGTCGCAATGACCCTGCAAGAAGCCCACGAAGCCGTTGACTTCATGTTGGTTGATAACAAACTAGGCGTGAGCCACAACGCGGGTGGCGCGCGCGTGGTGATTGAAGAATTCTTGGACGGCGAAGAGGCCAGCTTCATCGTCATGTGTGACGGCAAAACCGTTTTACCTTTGGCCACTAGCCAAGACCACAAAAGATTGCAAGATGCCGACCAAGGCCCGAACACGGGCGGTATGGGTGCGTATTCCCCTGCGCCTGTGGTGACACCGCAAGTCCATGCGCGCGTGATGCGCGAGATCATCATGCCCACCATCAAAGGGATGGAGCAAGACGGTATTCCCTTCACAGGCTTCTTGTATGCAGGCTTGATGATCGATAAAACCGGGCAGGTCAAAACCCTAGAGTTCAATTGTCGAATGGGTGACCCCGAGACCCAGCCCATCATGATGCGTTTGAAGTCTGATTTGGTCGATGTCTTGATGGCGGCTACCGAAACCCAACCTGCAACACCTCTACAAGACATCGAATTGCAGTGGGACAGGCAAAGTGCAGTGGGTGTAGTGATGGCTTCGCATGGCTACCCATCGTCATCGCGTTCTGGTAACGTCATTTCCGGTTTGTCTACAGACAGTGACGACGCCATGGTGTTTCATGCTGCTACCAAAATGAACGACGCCCATGTCGTGACATCGGGTGGTCGCGTCTTGTGCGTATGCGCTTTGGGTGGCACTTTGAAGTTAGCACAACAAAAAGCTTACGACGCGCTCCACCACATCCAATTCGACGGCATGCAATTTAGGCGTGACATTGGTTACCGTGCCATCCAGCGATAAATTTCCCTTTCAATTCCAGGGAAGTGCATTTGCTCGCAAGGTATTGCGGCTTTTTGGTTGGCACTATGTATTTTCAGGTTTGCCTAGCCAGCAAGGTGTGATCATTGGCTACCCGCACACCAGCAATTGGGACTTCATTGTGATGGTGATGGTGAAGTGGGCCACAGGTCTTCAAATTCAATTTCTTGCTAAAGAAAGTTTGTTCCATTACCCCCTATTTAGTCCTTGGCTGCGACAACTTGGGGCCATTCCGATTGACCGGTCCTCACAACATGGTGTTGTTGGTCACATGTTGGGACTTTTTGCGAAAGCAAAAAAAGAGAACGGGTATCTTTGGATAGCGCTTTCTCCAGAAGGGACGCGTAAATTTACCCCTGGTTGGCGTAGCGGTTTTTACCAACTCGCATTGCGAGCCGATGTCCCCTTATGCACCGTACGTATCGATTACGGTAACAAAGTGGTGGATTTCTCTACTTGTATGCGTTTGACTGGTGACGAAGTTGCAGATTACGATGTGCTCGCAAAAGCTTTCGAAGGAGCGAAAGGTTTTCATTCTCAACAAGCATCGCCCATACAACCCATCAAAACCTCATCGTCGGTTGGCACAACACAAACACCATGAGTCAAAACGAAGCCATTGAGCGTTTAGGTATCTTCGGTGGGTCTTTTGATCCACCCCACCAAGCGCACATCACATTGGCGCTTCGTGCCATTGAGCAACTGCATTTAGACCGACTGCTGGTGATTCCCACTGGAGACGCTTGGCATAAAACCCGAGACCTGACCTTGGCGCCACACAGGCTCGCCATGACAAGGCTAGCGTTTGCAGAAGTCCCCAAGGTCATGGTGGATTCCAGAGAGATTGACCGCCATGGCTCGACATTTACCTTCGATACGCTAGAAGAAATAGCCCAAGACTATCCCCTTGCGAAGCTCTTTTTATGCATAGGGGGCGATCAAGCGCAAGCGTTTAGTTCTTGGCACCGCTGGCAAGATATTTTGAACCGTGTGACGTTGGTGGTTGCCTTCAGGCCTGAAGATAAAACTGATGGCGGCTCTGCCCATAACGCGCAGTGGCACAATGGCCTACCTGCTGGTGCAATTCGTTTGGAGATGCCCAGCTTAGCCATCAGTGCGACAGATATTCGATTGCAACTTGCGCAATCTGACACTTTTCCGAGTGCATTACCCACGGGTGTATGCGAATACATCCAACAACACAGCCTATATAAAAACGACCGATGACCGAAACAGCCGCCAAAAAAGATGTTCAAAAGTTACAACGCACGGTTGTAGATTCTTTAGAAGACGTCAAAGCCCAACAACTTGTGGTGTTTGATACCGAACACATTTCCTCGCTTTTTGAGCGGGTCGTCATTGCCAGCGGCACTTCCAATCGCCAGACCAAAGCCTTGGCTGCCAGTGTGCGAGACAAAGTGCGCGAAGCGGGTTTTCCGAAACCCCGTATCGAAGGCGAAGATAACGGTGAATGGATCATTGTCGATTGCGGTGCTGTGGTGGTGCACATCATGCAACCCACGATTCGCCAGTATTACAACTTGGAAGAAATTTGGGGCGAAAAACCTGTGCGCTCCAAATTGGGTGCAACCAAACCAGCAGTGCCTAAGACTGATGCTGTAAAGGCTTCCACTAAGTCTTCCAAAGCGCCCGCCAAAAAAACTGCTAAGTCCACTAGGCCTGTTGCCAAAACAAGCAGCCCTGCAGCTAAAAAGACGAGCCGAAGTACAGATAAAACTCCTTCAAAAACTCCTGCAAAAAAATCTGCACCTAAGGCCGCTGCATCCAAAACCAGCGCTAAAAAAGCTCCTGCTAGAAAGACCGCCACGCGCCAGAGATGAAGCTTTGGGTCGTTGCAGTTGGTCAGCGCGTTCCAGCATGGGCCCAAAGTGCTTGGGACGATTACGCGAAACGATTTCCCGCAGAAATGCGCGTTGAACTCAAAGCCGTTAAAACCGAACCACGCGCTAGTAAAACCTTAGAGACCATTTACGCAGCTGAAAAAGAACGTATCCAAGCAGCCATTCCTAAAGGCTCTCGCATAGTGGCATTGGATGAACGAGGCACCACAGTGACCACCGCAGTCTTGGCCAGCAAACTCGCCCAATGGCAATTAGATGCCCATGACGTTGCATTTGTCATCGGGGGCCCCGATGGACTAGACCCTGCTTTCAAGCAATCCGCGCATGAAAGATTGCGTTTGTCAGACCTGACATTGCCTCATGCGATGGTGCGCGTGCTGTTGGTTGAGCAGTTGTACCGCGCCTGGTCTATGCATACCAACCATCCCTACCACCGCGAATAACACGCTATGCCACGCTACAGTTTTATTTATTTGGCTTCGCAAAGCCCACGTCGCAAACAATTGCTAGAGCAATTAGGCGTCAACTTTGAATTGTTGTTGCCTGACGCTAACGAAGACGTGGAGGCGTTAGAAGTGGTTCATCCCAATGAAAAACCACGTGCTTATGTTCAACGGGTCACAGCTTTAAAACTAGAAGCCGCGTTGCAACGATTGAAGAACAGGGGCTTACCTTCAGCCCCTGTTTTGTGTTCAGACACTACCGTCGCATTGGGTAACACCCTATTTGGAAAACCAGATAACTCAGAACATGCCAAAGAGATGTTGCAGCAATTGAGCGGCAAAACCCATAGTGTTCTTACTGCAGTGTCTATCGGAACCCAACGTAAACAAGGTCATGCATTGAGCATCTCTCAAGTGAAATTTGCCGAATTGTCTAAGCAAGACATTGAACGATATGTGGCCAGCCAAGAGCCTATGGGTAAAGCCGGCTCCTATGCAATTCAAGGCAAGGCAGCGGCCTTTATTGCGCACATCAGCGGCAATTACTCAGGCATCATGGGTTTGCCTATGTTTGAGACGGCCCATTTATTGCGAGAATTCGGGTTTACGGTTTAAACCAAGCCCAACATCGCCATGCAACAAGATATTCTGATCAACTGGTCTCCCCAAGAAACGCGGGTGGCGGTAGTTGAAACTGGCGCACTCCAAGAAATACATGTGGAACGCACGCTAGAACGTGGCTTGGTAGGTAACGTCTACATCGGCAAGGTAGCCCGTGTTTTGCCTGGCATGCAATCGGCCTTTATCGATATTGGCTTAGACAAAGCGGCCTTCCTACACGTGGCCGATTTGATGAGTAGCGTATCCGCTCGCCATGCAGACTCTGACCAAGCCAATCCAACTCCTATCGTGCCGATTGAAAAGCAGGTGTTTGAAGGCCAGTCATTGATGGTGCAAGTCATCAAAGACCCGATTGGTACCAAAGGTGCGCGCTTGTCTTCGCAAATCAGCATTGCGGGGCGGTTGCTGGTGTTTCTTCCGCAAGACCAGCATATTGGGGTGTCGCAAAAAATCCCGCTCGAGCAACGTGAAACCTTGCGCGCAAGACTTCAGAAGTTAGCCTTGGATAATTCGAACCAAGGCGATTCAGGCGGTTTTATTTTGCGAACCAACGGTGAAGATGCCAGCGATCAAGAGCTGAGCGAAGACATCCGATATTTGCGCAAAATGTGGGCGCAAATCAAAGAATCTTCATTACGATTGCCGCCACCCTCACTGCTACGGCAAGATCTGAGTTTGCTCCAACGCGTGTTGCGCGACCTAATGAATGAGGAAACCCAAACGATTCGCCTTGATTCAAGTGAGCAATTCAATCTGCTCCATGCTTTTGGCTCTGAATTTATGCCAGCCTCCGTCAGCAAGCTGCAACTCTACAAAGGCGAAAGACCGATTTTTGATCTCTTCAATATCGACGAAGAGATAGCGAAAGCGCTAGGCCGTCGCGTCGATTTGAAATCTGGCGGTTACTTGATCGTTGACCAAACCGAAGCCTTAACGACCGTGGACGTCAACACTGGCGGTTTTGTAGGCGCACGTAATTTTGATGACACAATTTTTAAAACCAATTTAGAAGCCGCAGGTGCCATAGCGAGGCAACTGCGGTTGCGCAATTTAGGCGGTATCGTGATTGCGGACTTTATCGATATGGTGCGAGAAGACCACCGTGAAGCGGTGTTAGAAGAGTTTCGTAAACAGCTTTCAAAAGACCGCGTCAAAACCCAAGTCAGTGGCTATTCCGCGTTGGGGCTAGTAGAGATGACCCGCAAACGCACCCGCGAATCCTTGGCCCATATGCTGTGCGAGCCCTGTGCTGTTTGCGAGGGCAAAGGAATTGTGAAAACTGCGCGCACTGTTTGCTACGACATCTTGCGTGAAATACTGCGTGAGGCGCGTCAATTTAATCCACAGGAATTTAGAGTGGTGGCAGCCCCTGAAGTGATTGACATTCTGCTAGACGAAGAAAGCCAGCACCTCGCAGGCTTGAGCGACTTTATCGGTAAACCTATTTCGCTTAGAAGCGAAGGCGCCATGGCGCAAGAGCAGTACGACATTGTTTTGCTTTAAACATGCGCCCCATACCCATACCCATACTCACCTACCACCAAATTGCGCAAGCCCCTGCGCGTGGCGCGCCTATGCGAAGTTTGTATGTCTCGCCATCAGCCTTTGCTTTGCAAATGCAGACGTTGTCTTTGTTAGGTTACCAAGGCCTAAGCATGACGGCTTTGATGCCTTACTTACAAGGTGAAAAAACGGGTATGGTGGTTGGCATTACGTTTGATGATGGCTATGTTAATAACTTAGAGAATGCTGCAACAGTTTTGAAAAAGTTTAATTTTTCTTCAACTTGTTATGTGGTCAGCGCGTTACTGGGAAAAACCAATGTTTGGGACAATGCCCTAGGCATCGCGCCTGCTCCTTTGATGGATATCGACCAGTTACAGCAATGGATAGCAAGTGGGCAAGAGATTGGTTCCCACACCCAGCACCATGTCGACCTCACTACAACTGACACCCAAACCAGCCAGTCGGAAATTCTCAACAGCCGGATTACTCTCTCGCAACAGCTAAATACGAACATCCAGCAATTTTGTTATCCCTACGGGCGCTATGCGCCAGAGCACATAGATATTGTCAAAGCCGCCGGATATGTGGCTGCAACAACCACTGCGCGTGGGAAGGTTCACGCTGGAGACAGCGCTTTTGAATTACGACGCATACCAGTGGTGCGTTCGACTGCATTGCCTCAGTTCCTGCTCAAAATTTTGTCTTCTTATGAAGACCGATACCGTAGCGCATGACAGCTGATAAACCTTCGAATAAACAGCGTTTGCGTGTTGCCGTGCTGGCCCGTATTTTTTCAACATCAGCGGGTGGGGCGGAGCGGTATTGCGCTAGTTTGGTAAAGCATCTGGCGCCTCAACATGAGATCCATGTATTTGCGCAAGATATTCGCACCGAATATCCTCAAGTTGTTTTCCATCAGGTTCCTCTTTTTTGTCGTCGTCCACGTTGGTTGAACCAAATCGCTTTTGCCTTCTATACATGGTGGAAGACACGTAACGGTTTTGATGTAGTCCATTCGCACGAAAACACTTGGCATGGGGATGTGCAAACCATCCATGTGCTGCCTTTTAGCTATCTATGGTTCGTCAATCGCCATGGATGGGGTCTTTTTTTAAAATACTTGCAATTATTGATAAGCCCTCGCCTATTGACCTATTGGGTTTTAGAGAAATTGCGGATGCGGCATCAGCAGGGTAGGTTTTTAGTAGCTGTGTCTGAGCCAGTTAAGACAGTATTGAATATTGCCTTGCATCACAAACTCGAGCATATTCGCTTGATTCCGCCAGGTATAGATGCAACGCACACACATTCCAGTGCTGAAAAAATGCAAGCGCGATTAGATTTAGGTTTGCCCATGCAAGGCAAATGTTTGCTTTGGGTTGGTAACAACGCTACCAAGAAAGGCTTGCCCACTTTGATTGAGACGTTAGCCCAACTACCAAAAGATATATTTTTAGTCATAGTCGGCTCGGCCTCTCCTGAAAACAAATGGCGTTCTCAAGTTGCTGCCCTTGGGCTTGAAGATCGCATCTATTTCAAAGGTGTTTTAGACGATATGACGCTCGCCTACACGGCGGCTGATCTTTTGGTGCATCCCACGTTAGAAGACACTTTCGGTATGGTGGTGCTAGAAGCCATGGCGCATGCTGTACCTGCAATAGTTAGTGCTGATCAGTATTGTGGGATTTCTGCAGATCTAAATCACTTAAAAAACGCTTGGATTTTGCAAGATCCTCTAGATACCAATGCTCTTAAAGACGCGATAGAAAAATCACTTGAGTCCAACAACCATGAGGCTATGAGCCAACAAGCTATCGCTTGGGCGGGTACGCAAGATTGGCATAACTTAGCACTTGCGCAAGAGGCGCTTTATCACGACGTCGTTAGGCAGAAAGCATGACCTACCAACGCATACTCATGGTCAAGTCCCACAGCATGGGAGTAGGGGACGTGCTGCGTAGTTCAGCAGCTTGGCGAGTACTCAAAGACAAATGGCCTCAAGCAGAGTTGCATTTACTTTTCCTCAGCAAACATGCTGGTTACCCCACCGAAGACTTTATTCGCCAACACCATTTGCTCGCAAGCGCAACCTTTCTAACGATCCGAGAAGGCACACCAGCTGACCCAAACGCTAAGCGGGTACCTCTCAACGTGACCAAACAACAGGTCATTGCTTTAAGCCGGCAAGTACAACCTGACTTAGTCATTGACTTTGAAGCCTCTGGTATCCGTTCTAGCTTGGTGACCCGCTGGGCTGCTAGAGCAGTTGGCGCTAAGAGTGTGGGAATCGCGCAGTTTTTCGGACGCGGACTTTTCTATGACTTCTCTGCACACAAAGTGAAAGACTATGCTCGCGAGCAAGGCCTGCAACTTCCGATGGATTACACGGAACGTGATTTTGTAGCGCTTGCGGCTCTTGGGTTGCATAGAAACAAGACACCCATCGACTTACAAGTCACACAAGACGGTATCGCTTACAGGGCGCAACTCGAGCCTTTAATCAACTCGGGCAAACGCGTCATTGGTTTAAATATAGGCTGCGGAACATCAGACGCCATTGCAAAACGCCCCCCCATTTCGCAGGTTGCGCAGGCTTTGCACCTGATGGCTTCCATTCAGCCATCTTTGATTTTGCTCAGTGGTGCTGGTTTTGAGAAAGCAATTAATCAAGAATTTATAGACGCGTTCAAAGCCATCCATGGCGAGGCCACGCCTGTTGTGGATTGCGCGGGTCAATCCAGTTTGTCTGGGTTAACAGGATTGATAGACCTATGCGACTTGTTCATATCATCCGATTCAGGCCCCTATCACATGGCAGTTGCCATGCAAAAATCCACCTTGGCGTGGTTTATGTTGGATGAGCCTACTTCTTACCACTATGACGCATGGTGCAAGTGTTTAATTCGTCCTGATGCGCAATTGGTTGCAGACGAAGCAGCAAAGCTATGGGCTAACTAGAGCGACGCATCAAATCAACTGGCTTTCACGAGTGCTCCCAACTTGAACAGCGCCGAATAAGTTCCACCAATTTGTAACAATTCTTGGTGCGTGCCCATCTCAATAATCTTGCCATTGGCCATCACCACAATACGGTCAGCATGCTCAATGGTGGACAAACGATGCGCAATCAACAAGGTGGTGCGTCCTTTTTGTAGTCGCACCATAGCCTCTTGCACCGCGCGTTCGGATTCATTGTCTAGTGCTGAAGTGGCTTCATCCAAAATCAAAATAGGCGCGTCTTTGTAAAACGCTCGGGCAATCGCCAAACGTTGGCGTTGCCCACCCGAGAGTTGTGAAGCGTTATGTCCCACTGTTGTGTGAATGCCTTCGCCCAAACCAGCAACATAGGCGCCTAGATTGGCATCTTGTAGGCACTGTTGCACACGGGCAAGGTCCATGGGTAGGCCCAAAGCAACGTTATTCGCAAGCGTGTCATTCAACACCACGACTTGCTGACTGACCATAGCAAACTGCGACCGCAAAGAAGCGAGGTTCCAGTCGCGAATATTCACGTCATCGACATAAATATGGCCAGAAGAAATATCTACAAATCGAGGAAGTAGATTCACCAATGTTGTCTTGCCCGCACCAGAAGCTCCGACCAAAGCGACAGACTCTCCGGGTTGAATGTCTAGATCGACTTGTTGCAAGGCGGCGGGGCTATCTGCATCAAACTGCACCACAACCTTTTCAAAGCGAATATGGCCGGTTGCACGAGGCTTGGTGAAGCTGCCAGTGCCTTCAATGCGGGTGGTTTCGATCAAATCAAGTCCACGCTCAAGCGCAGCAAGACCGCGGGTCAAAGGACTGGCCACTTCAGATAAATGCTTGATAGGTGCTACCAACATCAACATAGCCGTTACAAATGCTACGAACTCACCCACCGTAGTGCCGTTTTGGTCGCTTTGATACAGGGCCACACTGATAACAGCTGACAAAGCAGCAGCTGCCATCAATTGGGTCAAAGGTGTGAGGGATGAACCTGCCACCGTAGATTTCATGGCGATGCGGTCCATCAATTTACCCAGGTGTTCAAACCTTTGGCGTTGTGCTTTTTGGGCGCCATGCAAACGCACTTCTCTGTATGCCAAAGCGTTTTCTTCGACTACATAAGCCAAGGCATCTGTCGCGGCTTGGTTACTTTTGGTGAGACCGTATAAGCGTTTGGTGATGACTTTCATTAACCAGGCTACTGCTGGAAACAAAAATGCCACGATCAGGCTGAGTTTCCAGTTTAAAAATAACAAATAACCAATCAATGCAAGCAGAGTCAAGGTGTCGCGACTCAGGCTTAAAAGCGCGTTCACCAACAAACTAGCACCAGCTTGCACTTCATATACCAAGGTATTACCTAATGCACTGGAAGTTTGTTGTCTAAACAAGGATGGGTGCGCGTCTAAAAGCCTTTGGAACATTTCTAAACGCAAGCCCAACAAACCACGGTTGGCAACTCTAGCCAGTGCCACTTGGCCAATGAACGCACACAGTCCGCGCAACGCAAACAAACCCATCAAAGCTAGTGGTATAGACCACAACTGCAAGTTACCTTTTTGAAAGCCTTGGTCTAACAATGGCTTGAGCAAGGCAGGTACCAGTGGCTCGGTCAGTGAGATAACCACCACCGACAGAATGCTTGCTACCCAAGCCAATGTGGGCTTTGAGAAATAGTGCCTTGCGCGATCAAGGCGTTGCAAAACAGAAGCAGTCTGGGGCATGTTGGAGCGGGTAATCTCGAATCAATAGATTATCGATCCTATGTCCCTTAAAATATAAAGATTGTTCCTAATAAGAAACACTATGTTAACGAAGCGTTTTTCTCTGCAACTCCTTGGCGCAATTTCTCTTTCGCTGATGGCGCATGTCAGCCATGCACAATTTAGAGTTGAAGTGTCTGGCGTGGGACTTACACAAGTCCCGATTGCCATTGCTCCCTTGCGAGGCGAAGAAGGCGTGCCACAAAAAATCAGCGCTATCGTGCAAGCCGATCTTGAGCGTAGCGGTCAATTCAAAGTTTTGCCTACTGGCAAAGTGATGGATGAAACTGAGCGTCCTGATGTGGGCGATTTACGCCAAAAAGGCGCTGATGGTGTTCTAACGGGCAGTATCAGCCGTTTGTCAGATGGTAAATACGACGTTCGCATCCGCTTATGGGACGTGGTTCGCAACCAAGATCTTGGTGCAATGAGCTATTTGGTGGTGGCAGCAGATTTGCGTTTGGCTTCACATCAAATCTCCGATCTTGTATATCTCAAACTCACGGGGGACAAAGGCGTTTTTTCAACTCGCATTGCCTATGTCACTAAATCCAGCACCGGAAGATATAACTTATGGGTAGCTGATGCAGATGGAGAAAATGCCCAATCTGCGCTGGCAAGTCCTGAGCCCATCATTTCTCCTAGCTGGGCACCTAACGCAACACAATTAGCCTATGTATCGTTTGAGTCGCGCAAGCCTGTGGTGTATGTGCACGATGTTGCTTCTGGCAAAAGACGCCTACTGGCTAATTTCAAAGGATCTAACAGCGCACCATCATGGTCGCCTGATGGCCGCACGGTGGCTGTCACTTTGAGTCGTGACGGTGGCTCGCAATTGTTCTTGTTAGATGCACAAGGCGGTGAGCCAAAACGTTTGACGCAGTCCGTTGCGATTGATACCGAAACGGTTTTCTCCCCTGATGGAACTGCTATTTATTTTGTGAGTGACCGCGGTGGTTCACCTCAGATTTACCGCATGCCTGCAATGGGTGGCCCAGCTAACCGCGTTACTTACACAGGAAACTACAACATTTCACCCGCACTGAGTCCAGATGGACGTTGGATGGCCTACATCTCGCGCAGCGGCAATGCATACAAACTACACGTCATGGACATTGCAAGCGGCAATACCAGTGCTATCACAGACACTACCGCAGATGAACGCCCCAGCTTTGCACCCAATAGCCGTCTCATCGTATTTGCTACCAGACAAGAAGGCCGTGAGGCCTTGATGACAACCACACTAGATGGCCGCATCAAAGCGCGGCTTGCGGGGCAGGGCGGTGATATTCGTGAACCCAATTGGGGCCCTTTTTCCAAAGCCCAGCCATAATCTCTTTCTATATTAAGTGAGCACTTTTATGAAAAAACTTTTATCGCTTCTACTTTCTGTTGCCATTATTGCGGGCTGTTCATCTAACGTGAAGCTCAATGATGTCCCTGTGGAAGACCGTTCTGGGGCAAATCCAAACACTGCCGCTGCAGCGTCATCCGTTTCATCACTAGACGCACGAGGCATCGGCAGTTTGAATGGCATCAAGCCTGGCCCTGCTGGTGTCGCCAATGTGGTGTATTTCGATTACGACAGCTACACCGTGAAGCCTGAATTTCAAGCTGTTTTAGAAGCGCATGCGCGTTTTATCAAAGCAGACGGCACGCGTCGGGCCAATATCGAAGGCCATACCGATGAGCGCGGCGGTAGCGAATACAACATTGCATTGGGTCAGAAACGTGCTGAAGCGGTGCGCCGTGCTCTGAATGCCTTGGGTGTTGCTGACGGACAAATGGAAGCCGTTAGTTATGGCAAAGAAAAGCCTTCCATGACGGGCAATGACGAGGCCGCATTCTCTAAAAACCGCCGTTCTGAGATCACTTACCGATGAAAAAAGTAATTCTTGCGTCAGCCCTGTTCTGCTTCACTGCAGCGCATGCGGCGCTATTTGAAGATGACGAAGCGCGTCGTGCCATATTGGATTTGCGAAAAAAGTTTGACATTCAAGCAGAAGAGATCAAAAAAAATTCAGATGACATCAAACAATTCCAAAGCAATTTAATTGAGCAACAAAACTTATTTGAAAATTTGCGCAATGAAATTCAGCGTGTTCGTGGTGAAAAAGAAGAATTAACACAAGAGCTTCGTAAACAACAAGCTGCGGCGCAAGCCCTGTCGCTAGGTGTCGACGAACGTCTCAAGAAACTAGAACCAGTCAAAGTTAAATTAGACAACCAAGAGTTTCTTGCAGACCCAGCCGAAATACGTTTTTACGAAGCGGCTTTGGCAAGTTTTCGCAAAGGTGAATTTGCAGTTGCCAGCGAAGGTTTTATTGACTTCAATAAACGCTATCCCACCAGTGGCTATGTTGTGATGAGCCTTTTTTTGTTAGGTAATTCGCAATACGCTAACCGTGAATACAAAGACGCCATCAAAAACTTCAATAACTTGTTAGCAAAAGACCCAGACCATGCACGTGCCCCTGACGCGATGTTGTCCGTTGCCAATTGCCAACTGGAAATGAAAGACGTGAAATCGGCGCGCAAGACATTGGACGATCTCATGAAAAAATATCCACAATCGGAATCAGCCGCTGCTGCAAAAGAGCGTTTATCTAAACTGAAATGATCGACATACATACCACCACGAACGAGGTCCTCTGGGCCTTTTTTTTAGTCTCCTTAGTATTGGGCGTTATCTCGCAACGCACACATTTTTGTACGCTAGGCGCACTCTCTGACATCGTCCACATGGAAGACTGGACGCGGGCGCGTCAATGGATATTGGCAACTGCAACCGCCATGCTGGGCTTTGCTTATCTGTGTGATATCTCAGCCATCAATCCAGCTAAGACTCTTTATGCTAGTAACCGATTGATGTGGCTGTCTGCCATTGTGGGTGGACTCATGTTTGGCTACGGCATGGTCAATGCATCAGGATGCGGCAATAAAACCTTGGTTCGTATCGGTGGTGGCAACTTGAAATCGTTGGTGGTTTTTATTGTCATGGGCATCAGTGCATTTGCCACTTTGAAAGGCCTCACGGCTGTTGTTCGCGCCAAATACTTAGATGTGGTTGCCCTCGATATACCAAGCGGCTCACATATGGGTTCATTGTTGTCATCTGCCATGGGGGGTGAAGCACAACAATTAGCGGTTTACGCTGGATATGCAATGGGGGGTTTATTCTTCGTCATTGCTCTAGCGCGCAAAGATTTTCGAACCATTGAAAATGCTGTTGCTGGTATTGGTGTTGGTTTAACGGTCATTGCCTTGTGGTGGGTCAGCGGCCATCTGGGCTTTATTGAAGAACATCCTGAGACGCTAGAGTCTGTTTACCTCGCTACAAATTCAGGCCGAATTGAAGCGCTAACATTTGTAGCACCTGCCGCTTATTTGCTGGATTGGCTGCTATTTTTTAGCGACACCTCCAAGGTTTTAACCGCTGGCATCGTCTCCGCGCTAGGAGTCATTGTGGGGGCTTGTGTATCCGCTATCCTCAACCAGTCCTTTCGCTGGGAAGGTTTTGCAGACGTGCCCGACTTGGCTAGACATCTTATTGGCGGGGTACTCATGGGAGTGGGTGGAGTCACGGCCATGGGTTGCACTTTTGGACAGGGTGTCAGTGGCTTGTCTACCTTAAGCCTGATGTCTTTTGTTGCAGTCGCCTCCATAGTGCTTGGAAGTGTTTGTGCTTTAAAACTGCAAGCCGCGTCTATCGAGCCTTGTACGACTTAAACATCTGATAGATGGATCACCAAGACATTACTGCAAGACGTTTTGGTGGACTTGAACGCTTATATGGTGTCTCCGGTGCGAAGAAGATTCGAGATGCGCACATTGCAGTTGTTGGAATCGGCGGAGTCGGTTCTTGGGCTGTAGAAGTACTTGCTCGAAGTGGCGTAGGCAAACTCACGTTGATCGATTTCGACCACATAGCGGAATCCAATATCAACCGCCAAATCCATGCGCTAGACGACACCCTAGGTATGTCCAAAATACTGGCAATGCAGCAGCGTATCGCGCATATCAATCCAGAATGTGTAGTGCAGTGCATCGATGAATTCGTAACACCTGAAAATTGGCCCATGGTTTTAAATACAGAGGTAGATGCCGTGATTGATGCATGCGATCAAATCAAAGCAAAAACGGCGATGGCCGCTTGGGCCATGCAAACAAAAAAAATATTTATCACTGTCGGTGCTGCCGGAGGCAAACGTGCAGCGCATAAAGTTGATATTGAAGATCTTTCTCTCGCAACACACGACCCCTTGTTAGCGCAATTACGCTACCGATTAAGACGCGAACACCAAGCACCACGCGATAAGAAAAAAATAGGCGTTTTCTGCGTTTACAGTAAAGAATCTGTAGCACCTGCGGATGCTAGTTGTGAGATCGATGGTGATACAGATGGTTCACTCAATTGCCATGGATATGGTTCTGTCGTGAGTGTGACCGCAACTTTTGGACAATGTGCAGCAGGGTGGGTCATCAATAAAATTTCTACGCTATAATTTAAGGCTTCGATTTGCAGTAAATATTAAGTTATTGCAACTTGAAACGGGACCATAGCTCAGTTGGTAGAGCAGCGGACTTTTAATCCGTTTGTCGTGGGTTCGACCCCCGCTGGTCCCACCAATAAAACTAAAAAAGGGTTTGCATATTTGCAAACCCTTTTTTTTATTTAACTCGCTTCTAGCGCCTCGTTAATCTCTAGCCATCTTGCTTCTAAGCTCGCAAGTTCTTGTTCAATTTGTTTTAGCCTCTTAGACGTTTCTGCGATTTCTTTTGATTTCAATGGCTCTAATAATTGCTTAAGACAAATTTCTTTTTCAGCCTCCAAAGCAGCTAACTTGGGCTCTACTTTTTCAAGCTCTTTCTTAAGAGGTTTTTTCTTTTCTTGATCCAGTTTGATGTTCGGACTGCTCTCTTTGGATGTTTTAGCTGGCGATGGTGCGATAACACTCGCTGCTGCAACTGCCTCGGCTCTAAGACGCTTACTTTCTTCCAGTAAATAGCGCTGGTAATCATCCAAATCACCATCAAATGGTGCAATACCACCGCGCGAGACCATCCAAAATTCATCACAGACAGCCCTGAGCAAAGCGCGGTCGTGACTTACCAGCATGACAGTGCCTTCAAACTCGTTTAGGGCCATGCTCAAGGCTTCGCGGGTGGCTAAATCTAGGTGGTTGGTAGGCTCGTCAAGTAACAAGAGGTTGGGGCGTTGCCAAACGATCATGCACAGCACCAATCGTGCTTTTTCGCCTCCGCTCATACTGCCCACCGCTTGCTTCACCATGTCACCGCTAAAGTTAAATTGTCCTAAATAACTTCGCAAATCTTGTTCGCGTGTGGCCTGTCCTGCTAACTTACCTAGTGAAGTGAGTTTTTTCACTAAGTCAATCATGTGTTGCAGGGGCGTGTCTGCAGGTTTCAAAACATCTAGTTCTTGTTGGGCAAAATAACCGATGTTTAAGCCTTTTCCTTCTGTAATTTCTCCAGCCAATGCTTCTAAATCGCGCGCAATGGTCTTCACAACAGTTGATTTACCTTGGCCGTTCGCACCCAAAATGCCAATGCGCTGACCAGCTAATACCGATCGACTAACGTTTTGCACGATTACCGTGGGTGGTGTGCCTTCAGGTGCATCCGACAAGGGTGGATACCCAAATGAAACACCTTGCATAGACAGCATAGGGTTCGGCAAATTAGCTGGCTCTTTGAACTCAAAGCTGAAGTCTGCATCGGCTAGCAATGGCGCAATTTTCTCCATTCGGTCCAAAGCTTTGACGCGACTTTGTGCTTGCTTGGCTTTACTGGCTTTGGCTTTAAAACGCGCAATAAACTTTTGTAAATGCGCAATCTTGTCTTGCTGTTTGGAAAAGGCGTTTTGTTGCAATTCCATTTGTTCAGCACGCATGTCTTCGAACTTGCTGTAATTCCCGCCGTAACGCACCAATTTGGCTGCGTCGATATGTAAGGTCACATTAGTCACCGCATCTAAAAATTCACGGTCATGGCTAATCACCACCATCGTGCCTTCGTAGCGTTTGAGCCATGCTTCTAACCAAACCAAGGCGTCTAAGTCCAAGTGGTTGGTGGGTTCATCTAGCAACAGAAGGTCGGATGGGCACATCAAGGCACGTGCCAATTGCAAGCGCATGCGCCAACCGCCCGAAAAACTGTTGACGGGATTGTCTAGTTCCGTGGTTTTAAAGCCCAAGCCCAATATCAAAGATTGCGCGCGTGCCGGCGCATCGTGTTCACCTGCGTCATACAGCGCCATATAGGCGTGTCCCATGCGATCGCCATCGCCGCTTTCTTCGGCTGCAGCAACTTCTATACGGGCATCGCACAAAACCGTATCGCCTTCGATCACAAATTCGGTGGCGCTTTGGTCCGTCTCAGGCATGTCCTGCGCCACTTGTCCCATCCGCCATTGCGCTGGGATGTGGTACTCGCCCGCATCTTCTTGCAAGCTGCCGTTTAAGAGTCCAAAGAGTGTTGATTTGCCAGCGCCGTTGCGGCCAACCAATCCCACTTTCTCGGATGGATTGACGGTGACGTTGGCACTGTCTAATAAGACTTTGGCACTTCGGCGCAAAACGATATTTTTTAAGGTAATCATGTGTGGGTGTTGTTGAGAATGATTGCCTGTCGGGTCAGCAAAAGAACTTGGTCATCGCCCGCGCTCGTGCTTAACCACATCACGTCGAGATTAGGAAATGCAGCTTCGAAGTGTTCACGTTCATTGCCTATTTCTAAAACCAATATGGCATTTTTTTGCATGTAATCGGGTGCGTCATGCAATAAACGGGTGATAAAGCGCATGCCATCCGGTCCGCCATCGAGCGCTATTGCTGGCTCGCTGACATATTCTTGAGGCAATGCCGCCATGCTTTGGCTATTTACATACGGCGGGTTGCAGAGAACGAGGTCAAACTTTTGTTGGATATTTTGAAAACCGTCTGACTGCACCCATGTCATGCGTTCTTGTAATCCGTGGCGATCCATATTGATTGCGGCAACTTCAAGTGCTTCAGTGCTGATGTCGCTGCCAAACACTTGCACCTCAGGATAGGCGAGGGCCGCAAGAATCGCTAAGCTGCCGTTACCTGTGCACATATCGAGCACTTGTTTGGTGTCTGCAGACACCCATGGATCTATATTTCCAGAGGCTAAGACCTCGGCGATCAATGAACGCGGAACGATCACTCTTTCATCTACATAAAAAGACACGCCTTCTAGCCATGCTTCTTGCGTTAAGTAGGCCGCAGGTTTTCGTGTCTCAATACGTTGCGCGATCAAATGCTGAACATTGATCAGCTCGGCCTCACGCACCAAGACGTCTTGTGCGTCGTCAGTGAAATCTGTATCTAAAGGCAGTCCCAGTTGCCATAAAACCAACCAAGCCGCTTCATCCTGCGCATTGTTAGTTCCATGACCAAAACTTAATCCCGCATGTAAATGGGCATCTTCAAGTTGGGTGGCACAGTCTTCAATTAATGCGCTCAGTCTTTGAGGTGACGTCATCACGCGCGGTGTTCGGCGCCAGAAGAAAGGCTGTGAAGGCGCTCTAAAACGCGTCTGTAAATATTTTTGAGGGGCTCTACATCGGCTACAGCAATATGCTCATCAATTTTATGGATCGATGCGTTGGGCGGCCCTAATTCGATAACTTCTGGGCATATTTGTGCAATAAAACGGCCGTCACTGGTTCCACCCGTTGTAGAGAGCTGGGTTTGTATGCCGGTTTCATCAGCAATGGCAGCTTGAACCGCTTTCACCAAATCACCAGGCTTGGTTAAGAATGGCAAGCCTCCTACGACCCAAGTGAGTTCATAGTTCAATTTGTGTCGCACTAAAACTTCTTCAACACCCTTTTGCAATTCTTGAACCGTGGACTCGGTAGAAAAGCGGAAGTTGAAATCCACCACGCATTCCCCAGGAATGACATTGCCAGCACCTGTGCCCGCGTGGATATTGCTTATTTGCCAAGAGGTAGGCTGAAAAAATTCGCTGCCTTTGTCCCACACCTTTTGAGCGAGTTCAGCCATTGCGGGTGCAAAGGTATGAATAGGATTGAGCGCCAACTGTGGATAGGCAATGTGGCCTTGGATGCCTTTGACGGTGAGCTTGCCACTCATTGTGCCACGGCGTCCGTTTTTGATCATGTCGCCAGTGCGCTCCACCGATGTGGGTTCACCCACAATGCACCAATCGAGTTTTTCACCGCGGGCTTTCAATGCCTCACAGACTTTGACGGTGCCATCCACTGCAGGGCCTTCTTCATCACTGGTGAAAAGCAAAGCAATATTAAATGCGGGGTCAGATTGGGCCACTAAAAATTCTTCAATCGAAACCACCATAGCCGCGAGTGAGCTTTTCATATCGCTGCTGCCACGGCCAAACAATTTGCCATCGCGGTGCGTTGGCGTAAACGGATCGCTACTCCATTTGGCGATGGGGCCGGTGGGGACTACGTCGGTGTGACCTGCAAATACCAGTGTTTTAGCGTTGGCATGCGTGCTGCGTTTGATCGCCCACAAATTGCTGACACGAAAAGCGTCTGGCCCGCTATCGATGCGTTCGCACACAAAGCCTAAAGGTGCGAGATGCGACGCAATCAAGTCCAAACAGCCTGCGTCTTCAGGCGTTGCCGAAGGACGTGCAATCAGTTGTTCGGCAAGCGCGAGGGTGCGGGACATGTGGGTGGCGAGAATTTAGTCGCGCAACAAATCGTTCAACGATGTTTTGGCGCGGGTTTGCGCGTCCACACGTTTCACGATCACCGCGCAATACAAGCTGTATTTGCCATCGGCGCTGGGTAAATTACCGGAGACCACAACAGAGCCAGACGGAATGCGACCGTAAGTCACTTCGCCAGTCGCTCTGTCATAAATTTTGGTGCTTTGCCCGATGTAAACGCCCATGGAAATCACGGAGTTTTCTTCGACGATCACGCCTTCCACAACTTCAGAACGGGCGCCAATAAAACAGTTGTCTTCGATGATGGTGGGGTTGGCTTGCACGGGTTCGAGCACGCCGCCCAAACCTACGCCGCCAGACAAATGGACGTTTTTTCCAACTTGCGCGCAAGAACCTACGGTGGCCCATGTGTCAACCATGGTGCCTTCATCAACATAGGCGCCAATGTTCACGTAGCTTGGCATCAGAATCGCGCCCTTGGCGATATAGCTGCCACGGCGAGCCACAGCGGGCGGAACCACCCGAACGCCACTGGCTTTCATTTCTTCTTCGCTCAAATGGGCAAATTTCGTGGGAACTTTGTCATAAAAGCCCAAATCACCTGCTTTGATGACTTCGTTGTCTTTCAAACGAAAAGACAGCAACACCGCTTTTTTAATCCACTGGTGCGTAGTCCATTGGCCAACCGCTTGGCGGGTGGCTACGCGCATGCGACCGGCGTTCATCTCGGCAATGACGTGTTCCACCGCATCGCGAATCTCCTGGCTTGCATTGGCAGAGTTGATGGAAGCGCGGTTCTCCCAAGCGGTATCAATGATGGATTGAATTTGAGCGGTCATAGTTGATCTTTTTTGAATAGTGAAAAGGTTTTATGGGCGTTGAACAAATTCAACTATGCGTTGTGCGGCTTGCATGCATTCCTGGGTCTCAGCCACCAAGGCCATGCGAATGCGTCCGGCACCAGGATTGAAGCCCTGAGACGCACGCGCTAAAAAGCTGCCTGGCAGAACCGTCACATTGTATTGAGCCAGAAGATCCCTGGCGAAAGCTTGGTCGTCACCGTCCGGAACAGCCGCCCAAAGGTAAAAACCAGCATCTGGTAACTTGACGTCCAAAACTTGGGCCAATAGGGGCGTGACTGCCGCAAATTTTTGGCGGTACATATCGCGATTAGCCACCACATGTGCTTCGTCATTCCAGGCGGCAATGCTGGCCGCTTGCACCAAGCCACTCATGGCGCTACCGTGGTAGGTGCGGTAGAGCAAAAACTGTTTCAGCAGGTTGGCGTCCCCAGCTACAAAGCCGCTACGCATACCAGGCACATTGCTGCGTTTGGAAAGACTGGTGAAGGCGACTAGATTTTTGTAATTCGTTCTTCCTAATTTGTAAGAAGCTTCTAGTCCGCCAAGTGGTGGCTCTTCTCTAAAATAGATTTCGCTGTAGCACTCGTCGCTGGTGATAACAAAACCATAACGATCACTCAATTCAAAGAGTGTTTTCCAATCGGCTAAGGGCATAACTGAGCCAGTTGGGTTGCCCGGTGAGCACACGAACAGCAATTGCGTGTTTTTCCAGACCGCCTCAGGAACTTTGCCCCAGTCAACATTGAAATTTAATGCGGGATCGCTGGGGGCATAAAAGGCTTGGGCACCTGCAAGCAAGGCTGCACCCTCGTAAATTTGATAGAAGGGGTTTGGGCAGACCACGGTAGCCCCAGCTTTCGAACCATCGACCACGGTTTGGGCAAAAGCAAATAAAGCCTCGCGCGATCCATTGATCGGCAAAATTTGGGTGTCTGGGTCCAGCGTCAAACCATAACGCCTTTGTACCCAATTGGCGCAAGATTGGCGCAAGGCTGGCAAACCTGCAGTTGCAGGGTAAGAACTCAAAGCAGAAGTGGAAGAGGCAAGGGCATCCAAAACCAATTGCGGCGTGGCATGACGGGGTTCACCGATTCCAAGGCTTATAGAGGGGTATTTTGCCGAGGGTGTAACCGTTGAAAAAAGTTGTTTTAAGCGCTCAAAAGGGTATGGCTGAAGACTTTGTAATAGAGGGTTCATGACTGCTATTATCGTCAGGCCTCAACCACTCTATTGACCTGTAGCTATGTCTTTACTGCTTGATTTAACGCGCGCCAAAGAATTCGCTCAAGAACCTGAGCAGTTACAACAACTACTAGTCACCTTTGAGCACAGTTTGTCCTCAGAACTTTTAGAACTAGATGTGGCATTTGCCCATGGAAATACCCAAAAAGCAGAGCATGCGTTGCACGCACTCAAGGGCTTTTTGCCTATGTTCACGGGGGACTCCCTTGGCTCCTCAGTGATCAATCTATACGCCAAATCTAGGCAGCAGCCATTGGAAGCCACAAAATCGCAATTTACTACCTTGGTACCCAATTTGGAGCTCCTTTTGTCTCAGGTTCGTGACCGTCTGAGCCCTTTATGATGCATACCTAGTTATAAGAGGTTTTAGGTGCGTCTGAATTCAATCAAGTTGTCAGGTTTCAAGTCTTTTGCGGACCCCACAAATTTCCTTCTGCCAGGCCAATTAGTCGGTGTGGTGGGCCCCAACGGTTGCGGTAAGTCCAACATCATGGACGCGGTGCGCTGGGTTTTGGGCGAAAGCCGGGCCAGTGAGTTGCGCGGCGACTCCATGCAAGACGTCATTTTTAACGGCACCACCAGCCGCAAAGCGGCTAGCCGCTCTAGCGTCGAATTGGTCTTTGACAACTCTGATTACCGCGCTGGCGGCCAATGGAGCCAATTTACCGAAATTGCTGTCAAACGCGTGCTAACCCGTGATGGCACCAGTAGCTACTACATCAACAACCAACCCGTACGCCGTCGAGACGTACAAGACGTATTTTTGGGGACTGGCTTGGGGCCTAGGGCCTACGCCATCATTGGCCAAGGCACGATCAGCCGCATCATTGAATCCAAGCCTGAAGAACTTCGTTTGTTTTTGGAGGAAGCCGCTGGCGTTTCCAAATACAAAGAGCGTCGCCGCGAAACAGAAAACCGGCTCAGTGATACCCGCGAGAACTTGACACGCGTAGAAGATATCTTGCGTGAACTCACCGCCAACCTCGAAAAGCTCGAAAAACAGGCTGAAGTTGCGCAACGCTTCAACACTTTGCAATCGGATGAGACGCTCAAACAGCAGCAACTCTGGTTCTTAAAGCGCGCTGATGCAGAAGTCGATCAGACGAACATCAAAAGCCAAGTTGACAAATCAGTCACTGAATTGGAATCCCGCATCGCCGATTTGCGCCATATCGAGGCCGATTTAGAAACTATTCGCCAAGCGCATTACGCGGCTGGAGACCAAGTCAACCAATCTCAGGGCGCTTTGTATGAAGCCAGTGCTGAAGTTGGCCGACTCGAGGCTGAAATTCGTTTTGTGGTGGAAGGCCGCCAACGCGCGCAGGCTCGACTGGCGCAAATGAAAGAGCAAATCCTGCAATGGACGCAACAAAGCGAGCAGGCTGCACTAGAAATCACCCAGTTGTCTAACAAGCTTGGAGAAGCCGAGATTCAAGCAGCCGCTTTGTCTGAACAAATCGAACAAGTTCACCTCACCTTGCCCGAGCAAGAAACCGCATTAGAAGCCGCGCAAATGCGTGCGAACGAGCAGCGCAACGCGGTGGTGCAGGTCCAGCAACGCATCCAAGTGCTTGCGGCAGACCAACGCAATATTGAAGAGCAAAGCAAACAGTTGGACTTGCGCAAAGAGCGTCTTAACAATGACCAGCAGTCTTTGAATGCGCCTGACCCACAAAAGATTGAGCAACTCAAAGCGCAGCGCAGTGATGCGCAAGCCTCTGCAGAACAAAAGACAGCGGAACTAGACACTTTGCAGGCCCAAGTTCCAGAGTTAGATGAGACCCGCAAGCAAGCGCAAGACTGCGTGAACGCCGAACAAGCCAAACACGCTGATTTATCGGCCCGCTTGCAAGCTTTGCAAGCGCTTCAGGCCAAAGTTCAAACCAACGACAAACTCAAGCCTTGGTTGGCCTCCCATGGATTAGAAGGGTTGCAGGCCTTATGGCAGCGTATCCATATACAAGCTGGCTGGGAAAACGCGCTCGAAGCTGCACTGCGCGAGCGGCTCTCAGCGTTTGAAATCAGCAAGCTAGAAATGGTTAATGGCTTTGCTGCAGATGCACCGCCTACCAAACTTACCTTTTTCGCTCCTGCCAATGCCGCCCTTGAAAACGCTACAGGCGATTTGCAGCTTTTATCAGACTTACTACGTTTGAACGACGCCGGGCACAAAGCTTTGATGGGTGAATGGTTACAAGGTTGCTTTGTTGCACCTGATCTTGCGCAAGCCTTGGCCAAGCGCCAACAACTCAAACCTGGGCAAGCTATTTATGTTCCGCAAGGGCATGCAGTCACCGCACACAGCGTGAGTTTTTATGCCCAAGACAATGAGCAAGCAGGTTTACTTGCCCGTTCCCAAGAAATTGAAAACTTAGACAAGAGTCTCAAAGCACAAGCTCTAATCAGTGAAGAAGCTCGCCAGACTTTGTCGCGCAGCGAATATGCCTATCGCGAGGCATCACAAAGTTTGGTTAGTGTGCGGACAGAGTCCACTGCAGCCCAAGCCCGTGTGCATGAGGTTGAGGTTGAACTTCTCCGTTTGACGCAAATTGCAGAGCAAACGCGTGCTCGTGGCGATCAAATTGGTCAAGATTTAGGCGACGTCGAAACGCAGTTGTTAGAACTCAACAACCGCAGAGCCCAAGCCCAAGAAGATTTTGAAGCGCTTGATATGCAATTGGCAGACTCGCAAGAGCGCCATGCCCAATTGGACGAAACAGTCATTCAAGCGCAGCAGAGTTTCAACGCCATACGAGAACGCCAACGCGAATTAGAACGCCAAGCCCAAGAAGCAGATTTCGCTAAAAGAAGTTTGTCCACACGCGAAGCAGAACTTAACCGCACCATCGAAACAGCGCAACAACAAACTGATTCGATTGCGCAAGAAGAAAAGTTGGTCCAAGAAGATCTCGCCCGCTTATCGGACGCCACAGCACAATCTGGTTTACAAGCTGCTCTGAACGTGAAACTAGAACGCGAAGCAGCGCTAGCGGCCAAACGTAGCGAATACGACGACTTAACGGCCAAGTTGCGCGCAAGCGACGAACACCGTCTGCGTTTGGAACGCGAACTTGACCCTATGCGCCAAAGCATTACTGATTTGCAACTCAAAGAGCAGGCAGCACGCTTAGGTTTCGAGCAATACCACCAACTCTTGATGGACAACACCGCTGATCTAGAAGCTGTTGCACTTTCTATCTCTGAAAACAATGTTCGTCTGACTGGTTTGCAGTCTGAGATCGATAGGTTACAACGCGAAATCAATGCGCTGGGCCCTGTCAATATGGCGGCCTTGGACGAACTCACTGCCGCTTCAGAGCGCAAATCATTCCTTGATGCCCAGTCCGCAGACTTGAACGAAGCGATGACTACCTTGGAAGACGCTATCCGCAAGATCGATGCAGAAACCCGTGCTTTGTTAGACGAAACCTTCAATAGCGTCAATTTGCATTTCGGAAAAATGTTCCCTGAACTCTTTGGCGGTGGCAACGCCCGCTTGGTGATGACAGGCGAAGAGATTTTGGATTCAGGTGTACAAGTGATGGCCCAACCCCCGGGCAAAAAGAACCAAAGCATCAATCTGCTCTCAGGTGGCGAAAAAGCGCTGACCGCAATTGCCTTGGTCTTTGCAATATTCCAACTCAATCCCGCGCCATTCTGTTTGCTCGACGAGGTGGACGCACCTTTAGACGATTCAAATACCGAACGTTTCGCGAAATTGGTGGCGACTATGTCTAAAGGCACCCAGTTCTTGTTTATTTCACACAACAAGATCACGATGCAAATGGCCGAGCAATTGATCGGCGTGACCATGCAAGAACAAGGTGTGTCACGCATCGTGGCGGTTGATATGGAATCCGCCATCTCCATGGTCGATACCGTTTGATACCGTTGCAGCCATGAGCAATCTTCAAATTGGTTTGGCAATTGCAGGCGGCGTTGTGCTGGCTGCAGTCGTGGCCCATAGCACTTGGACGTCGCGCAAAAACAAACCACGTCAAGCCGACCCGGTTGGCCAAGAAACGTTGACAGAGCCTGCGAGTATTTCTTCTGCAAGTTTTGATGGTCCGCTAGAACCCGCTTTTGAATCTACGCCGGGTTATCCACGACCGAACCCAGACACCCCAACTGCTGCCCAGCAACAAACGTCTTTGTCGCATGACCCTGTGAACGACATGGCGCTGGCGATGATGCAAGAAGCGACTATGCACGCCCAGCGTGAACCCAATGCGGCAGACTTGGCGCGAATCGCCGCAGACAAAGCCAAAGCGGCAGAACGCGCAGCAGAAGAAAAACGCACCCAAGCAACTCAGGCTGCACGCGACATAGCTGCACCTGATTTGATACCTGTCGAAAAACGTCTTGTCTTAGACGCCTTGATAGATGTGATTGCTGCGATTGAAATTGACCACCCCATCTCCGGCGAGGCAACGATTGCTGCGATGCCGCCTACGCGTCGTGTTGGTAACAAACTCTTTATTTTGGAGGGCCTGCACACTGAAACGGGTCTGTGGGAGCAGCCTCGCAATGGCCAGCGATACAGCGCTTTTCAAGCGGGTGTCCAACTTGCCAACCGCATGGGTGCATTGAATGAAATTGAATTCTCAGAATTCGTTTTAAAAATTCAGCACTTTTCCGATGCCATCAATGGCGCGCCTGAGTTCCCTGACATGCTCGACGAGGTTGCCCGTGCCCGTGAGCTTGATAGCTTCGCCAGTGCACACGATGCGCAATTGAGTTTCACGATCAAAGCTGTCAAAACGGCTTGGAGTCCGGGATATGTGCAACAAAATGCGGCACGTCTTGGTTTTGTAGCCGGTGTGATTCCCGGTCGCATGGTGGTTCCAGCACCCGTTGTGGGTTTACCTCCCATATTGGGTTTGACATTTGATGCGCAAGCCGCGATGTCTGAAGACCCTGCGCAATCTGCCATTTGGGAGCTCACACTCTCGCTCGATGTTCCCCAGGTAGACCGTCAAGAAGAGCCATTTGCACGCATGGTGCATACGGCCGATGAATTAGCCAGAGTGATGGACGGTGCGGTCACCGATGACAACGCCCAAGCTTTGTCGCAAGCCGCGATTGCTTCCATTTCAAAAGATCTGCAAGCGCTCTACGACACGCTAGATGCCAGAGATTTATCGGCAGGATCTGTTCAAGCAAGACGCTTGTTTAGCTAATGGACCCGCAGACACCAGCAACGCTTGCGCTGGCGTTGCGAGATCTCCTCAATACCTTTGGGTACCAATACTATGTTTTAGATGCACCTACGGTGCCAGACGTTGAATACGATCGCCTGTTTCGTGAGTTGCAACAACTAGAAGCTGCTCACCCCGAGTTACTAACAGCTGATTCACCGACACAACGCGTAGGCGGAAAACCGCTCGATGCATTTATTTCTGTGCGCCATGCCATGCCCATGCTTAGTATTCGCACAGAAACGGACACCACAGCCAGTGGGGCAGAGCATTTCGACGAGCGTATTCGGAAAGAGCTGGCATTAGATGTATCGGATGACTTAGTCGAATACGTTGCTGAATTGAAGTTTGACGGTTTGGCCATGAGCTTGACGTACAAAGACCATGTCTTGGTGCAAGCTGCCACGCGTGGTGACGGCGAATGGGGTGAAGACGTTACCCAAAATATCCGCACCATCGGTCAAATTCCATTAAGACTTCCCGCAGATGCGCCAAAACTTCTAGAAGTGCGTGGCGAGGTTTATATGGCGCGCGCTGATTTCGAAGCGCTCAATGAACGTCAACGCACGCGCATCGCAGTGGGTGAAAAGAATGAAAAAACCTTTGTCAACCCGCGCAATGCTGCAGCGGGTGCTGTCAGGCAACTCGACTCAACCATCGCCGCGCAAAGACCATTAAGTTTTTTTGCTTATGGCTTGGGCGATATCACGCCACAAAACGATGGCGTTAGAGTTTTTTCGAGCCACTTTGGTTTTCTACTTCAACTCAAAAAATGGGGGTTTCCCGTCGCCGAACAAACGCAATGCGTGAAAGGCGCCCAAGGCTTGGTGCAGTTCCACCAAAAAATTGCCCAAGAGCGAGACAGTTTGCCATTTGACATTGATGGTGTGGTCTACAAAGTCAATAACTTAGAAGCGCAACAGCGCCTTGGTTTTGTTACCCGTGAACCGCGTTGGGCGGTGGCGCATAAATACCCCGCGCAAGAAGAACTCACAACAGTCCAGGCCATTGAAGTGCAAGTAGGACGCACCGGAAAACTCACCCCTGTTGCCAAATTGGCACCCGTCTTCGTAGGCGGCGTGACGGTGACCAATGCGACCCTTCACAATGAAGATGAAGCGCGTCGTAAGGATGTACGTATTGGAGACACCGTCATTGTCCGGAGGGCAGGGGATGTGATTCCCGAAGTAGTGTCTGTAGTTGTAGAAAAACGAATTCAAGATGCACAGCTCTTCACCATGCCAAGCTATTGCCCCGTCTGCAACAGCCTTGCGGTCCGCGAAGAAGGCGAAGCAGACTACCGATGCACTGGTGGCCTGTTTTGTAGTGCACAACGCAAACAGGCGATTCTGCATTTTGCACACAGACGCGCAGTTGAGATTGAAGATCTAGGCGACAAACTTGTCGAGCAATTGGTCGATGCAGGCATTGTCAATACCCTGCCTGATTTATACAAACTTGGTCTAAGCGCATTGAGCCAATTGGATCGGATGGCTGAAAAATCTGCAGCCAATGTATTGGCCGGCATTGAGAAATCTAAGAACACAACTTTGCCGAAGTTCTTATTTGGACTGGGAATTCGCCATGTAGGTGAAGCCACGGCAAAAGAATTATCTCGTCACTTCGGAACATTGGATGCCATCATGGATGCCACCATAGACCAACTGTTGCAAGTCAGCGATGTAGGGCCCACTGTTGCGCAAAGTATTCGTACCTTTTTTGACCAAGCACACAACCGAGAAGTGGTGGAACAACTTAAAGCCTGTGGCTTGAATTGGAAAGAAGGCATAGCAAGTGAAGGGGCCAGCTTGCCGCTGACAGGACAGACATTTGTTCTAACCGGAACATTACAAACCATGGGACGTGATGAAGCACAAGCCAAGTTAGAAATGCTGGGTGCCAAGGTCTCTGGCAGTGTGAGTAAAAAAACCCACGCGGTTGTTGCTGGAGCAGAGGCGGGCAGTAAATTAGAAAAAGCGCAGTCACTCGGTGTCACTGTGCTGGATGAATCCGCATTCCAAGCCTTGCTTGCATCGCACGCAAGCTATTTGGATTAAGGCTGAAGTACCTCTAGCAACTCGGTTTCAATTTCGAGTTGCTTCTTGTTTTGTTGAAGTGCTGCGCCATCGACTAAAAAAGTGTCTTCTACGCGCTCACCCAAGGTACTGATTTTTGCTAAAAACAAATTGACTTTGTGGTGCGCTAATACGCTGGCGACGTTGTAGAGCAAACCAACGCGATCACTGGCAGAAATACTAAGCAACCATTTTTGTCCACGCTCATCAGGTTGCAAAGAAACACGCGGAGTAATAGGAAAACTCTTTACACGCCGCGACATGCGACCTTTACTTGGAGTTGGAAGAGGTTTAGCTAGGTGTATGGTTTGGGTCAATCCCGTTTCAACTAAATTAATCAAGTCTCGGTAGTGCTCTTTGGTGAAATGCGTCACCACTTGGAAAGTGTCTAAGGCATAGCCGTTGGTGGCGGTGTGTACCTTGGCGTCCAAAATATTAAAGCCCGTCTGGTCAAAGTAACCGCAAATACGGGCAAATAAATCAGCTTGGTCTGGGGAATACACCATCACTTGCAAGCCTTCTCCTACGGGTGAAAGCCTAGCGCGAACTGTTACCTCCATGGACTCACCTTTGTTTTTGGTGAGCATCAATTGACGCGACAGTTGACGGGTATGCCAAGCAATATCGGTGGCATCGTGGCGCATGAAATAACCGACATCGAGTGTGTCCCATAAATCTTTATGCGCTTCAAATGGAAGGGCGTAAAGCGCCAACATCGTCAATGCTTCTCGCTTACGCGATTCAACCTCTGAACCGGCATCCGGTGCGCGTCCGCCTAAGGTGCGCATGGTGTAGCGAAACAAATCTTCTAAGAGCTTGCCTTTCCAAGCATTCCAAACCTTGGGGCTGGTTCCACGAATGTCCGCTACGGTCAATAAATAAAGTGCGGTGAGATTGCGTTCATTGCCAACGCGTTTAGCAAAATCTGAGATGACTTGCCCATCACTCAAGTCTTGCTTTTGTGCGATGTGGCTCATCGTCAAATGCTCAGCCACCAAAAATTCAATGAGCTGTGCATCTTCTTTGGCAATAGCGTGGTCTCTGCAAAATTTACGCACTTCGGCGCGTCCGAGTTGCGAGTGGTCACCACCACGGCCTTTGGCTATATCGTGAAAAAGTGCCCCTGCATACAAAATCCAAGGCTTGTCCCAACCCGCTGCGAGTTGTGAGCAAAAAGGAAACTCATGCGCATGCTCTGCCATAAAGAAGCGCCGTGCATTACGCAACACCATCAATATATGTTGGTCCACCGTGTAGACATGGAATAAATCATGCTGCATCTGCCCAACGATGCGCCTAAATACCCACAAATACCGACCCAGCACAGATGTTTGGTTCATCAAGCGCATGGCATGTGTCATACCGTTGGGAGACTGCAATATCGCCATAAATTGTTGGCGATTAACTGGGTCAGACCTGAATTTCGCATTCATCACAGCGCGCGCGTTGTAGAGAGCTCTTAAGGTTTTTGCGGATAAACCTTTGATGCCCACCGTTGACTGATAGAGAGTGAAGGTTTCAAGAATGGCGTGGGGTTGCTGAAGATACAAATCATCGTGCAACACCTCCAACATGCCGGATTTTTCAGCAAACCTTTCATTGATAGGCCGTAATTCGTAAGATTTCTTGTTGAGTTTTTCTTCAATATTGAGAAGCAAAATTTGACTCAGCTGGGTCACAGCTTTAGCCGCCCAGTAATAGCGCTTCATCAAAGCTTCGCTAGCCAAGCGGGCATTGAATTGCCCATCAGCTTGGAAACCGAGCCCCATATTCTTGGCCACGCTGTGCTGCATATCAAACACCAAGCGGTCTTCTCTGCGTTTAGCAATCAGATGGAGGCGGTTGCGTATCAGGGCTAGCGTATTTTCATTACGCTTGAGTTGGCGGGCTTCCAAGGCAGTGGCCAAACCATTTTGCGCTAAGGCTTCCCAAGTGTCGCCAAACTTTGCAGCGCGCGCTGTCCACAGAATAATCTGCAAGTCGCGCAAACCGCCAGGAGATTCTTTGGCATTGGGTTCTAAAGAATAGGGCGTATTTTCAAATTTGGTATGCCGTTGACTCAACTCTAATGTCTTGGCAACAAAGAAAGCCTTGGGATCCATCGCCGCGTCATATTGGTTTTTAAACGCTTTAAATAATGCAGCGTTACCAACAATGCGCCTGGCTTCTAACAGTGAGGTTTGTACTGTAATGTCTGCGCGCGATTCTTGGATGCATTCTTCTAAGTTGCGCACACTCGAACCAATTTCTAATCCGTTGTCCCAGCAGGCACTGATAAATTTTTCGATTTGACTTTTGAGGACTGGATTCTCTTCAGCAGATATACCGCTTGGCATTAAGAGCAACACATCAATGTCTGAATACGGATAGAGCGCACCACGTCCATATCCACCAACAGCCACTAAACACACTTGGTTATCAAAACCCGTGTCATGCCAAATCTGTTTGATACTGGTGTCTGTCATGACACACAGCCGATGCAATAGCTGGTGCACGCTGCGTGCAGTATCTGGTTTGCTGATAGCTTGGGCCAGTAAAGCCGCCTTGTCCTTGCGATAGGGTTGGGTCAAGGCGTTGTCCATGGGATTTAGCAGTGCGTTGTGGTCACGAAATCAGGTAAAGCTGGACTGCCTTCAGACAGGGTCAGCACCTCATAGCCAGTTTCGGTCACAAGCACCGTGTGTTCCCACTGCGCAGACAACGAATGGTCACGGGTCACGATGGTCCAACCATCGCCTAATTCTTTGATGTCTTTTTTGCCAGCATTGATCATCGGCTCAATGGTGAACGTCATCCCTGCTTTGAGTTCATCGCCAGTTGCAGGTCTGCCGTAATGCAAGACTTGGGGCTCTTCGTGAAACACTTGTCCAATTCCATGGCCGCAGAATTCACGCACCACAGAAAAGCCATGTCCTTCAGCAAAACGTTGAATGGCAAAACCAATATCGCCTATACGTGCGCCCGGTTTAACTTTGACAATGCCGTGCCACATGGCGTCGTAGGTCAATTTGCAAAGGCGTTTAGCAGCAATCGACGATTCACCCACTAAAAACATGCGACTGGTATCTCCGTGCCAACCGTCTTTGATCACCGTGATGTCAATATTCACGATGTCGGCCTTTTTAAGCGCTTTGTCGTTCGGTATGCCGTGGCAGACTTGGTGGTTGATCGAGGTGCAAATAGATTTGGGATACGGATTGTCACCACTGGGGTTGTAATTCAAAGGGGCGGGGATAGCCTGTTGCACTTGGGTGATGTAGTCGTAGGCCAGTTTGTCGAGTTGGTTGGTGGTGATGCCTGCCACAACATGGGGGGTGAGGTAATCCAACACTTCTGAGGCAAGTTTTCCGGCTACGCGCATGCCTTGAATGCCTGTAGCGTCTTTATAGGTAATCGTCATGCCACAATTATCCCATTTCGACATCTCCCCAAGGGTTTCCGTGTCATTGCACATTAGTATTTTCGAGGGCGTAAACGCCCTGAGTCCTTTCCGAATTCAGCAAATATTGCCTCTCTTGCAGGAGGTATCTCCCCAAATCCAAGGCTTGCAAGCGCGTTATGTCCACTTGGCTGCTTCGCATTCGCTGCTCAGTACCGATGCACAAAAGACCTTAGCTGCATTACTCACCTATGGGGAACCAGCACTCTCTCAAGACTCGGGCAAATTGGTAGTGGTGTCACCACGTTTGGGCACGGTGTCTCCATGGGCCTCTAAGGCAACAGACATTGCCCATAACTGCGGCTTAAATATCAAACGTATTGAACGTATCACTGAGTTTTCTGTGCAGCTGAAAAATGGTTTGCTTAGCAAAGCGGTACTCAACACCGACCAACTTGCTGCTGTGGCAGATATTCTTCACGACAGAATGACCGAATCCGTCATGGCTTCGCGTGACGATGCACTTGCCTTGTTTACAGAACTTCAAGCCGCGCCCATGGAGCAAGTCGACATTTTGTCTGGCGGTGAAGGCGCATTGCAAGAAGCTAACAAGCGCTGGGGCTTGGCATTGGCAGAAGATGAAATCAGCTATTTGGTTAAATCTTTCACGCAACTCAAACGCAACCCCACCGATGTTGAGCTCATGATGTTTGCGCAGGCTAACAGCGAACATTGCCGCCACAAAATATTCAATGCAGAGTTCACCATCGACGGACAAGCGCAACCACATAGCTTGTTTGGCATGATCCGCCACACTGAGAAAACAAGTCCGCACTATACGGTTGTGGCCTATTCAGACAATGCGTCCATCATGCAAGGCCATGCCGTCGAGCGATTTGTTGCGTCCAACAATGGCACAGACTTACCGCGCTACGACACGGTCGATGCGACCCACCATGTGTTGATGAAGGTGGAAACGCATAACCATCCGACGGCGATCTCGCCTTTCCCAGGTGCATCGACGGGCAATGGTGGGGAGATTCGTGATGAAGGCGCCACTGGTCGCGGATCCAAACCCAAGGCAGGTTTGACAGGCTTTACGGTGTCTAAATTATGGGATACCGATAGCGCGCAACCCTTAGGCAAGCCAGCGCATATGGCCAGTGCCTTACAAATCATGACCGAAGGCCCCTTGGGTGGCGCGGCATTCAACAACGAATTTGGTCGGCCTAATGTATTGGGTTACTTCCGTGAATTTCAGCAAGAGGTTGCTGGCGTGTTACGCGGCTATCACAAGCCCATCATGATTGCTGGTGGCTTGGGTGTGATTGATAGCAAGCAAACTAAAAAAATTGAATTTCCAGCGGGTACTCTGCTAATCCAATTGGGCGGCCCCGGCATGCGTATTGGTTTGGGTGGCAGCGCGGCGAGTTCGATGGCGAGTGGCACCAATGCCGCAGACTTAGATTTTGATTCGGTGCAACGCGGTAATCCAGAAATCGAACGGCGTGCACAAGAGGTCATTAACCATTGTTGGGCGTTGGACGAATCCAATCCAATATTGGCTATCCATGATGTCGGCGCTGGAGGCCTATCCAACGCATTCCCTGAACTCACCAACGATGCCGGCCGTGGAGCCCGATTCGATTTGCGCAAAGTTCCACTGGAGGCTTCTGGTTTATCTCCTAGAGAAATTTGGTCGAATGAAAGCCAAGAACGGTATGTGATGGCGATTGCACCTGAATCGCTAGCGTTGTTTCAATCATTTTGCGAGCGAGAGCGCTGTCCTTTCTCTGTGGTCGGAGTAGCAACCCAAGAGCGCCAATTGGTATTAACAGATGGTGATGCTGCTTTACAACCAGTGGACATGCCCATGGAAGTCTTGCTCGGTAAACCTCCGAAAATGCATCGCGATGTCAAACGCGTGCATCGTTCTGAAAAACCCATCGACCTCACAGGTGTTGACCTGCAAAGCATGGTGTTGAAGGTTTTGAGCCACCCGACAGTGGCTAGCAAACGTTTTTTAGTCACGATTGGTGACCGTGCAGTTGGCGGACTGACCCACCGCGACCAAATGGTTGGGCCTTGGCAAGTTCCCGTCGCAGATTGCGCTGTGACCTTGGCAGACTTCCAAGGATTTGCGGGCGAAGCCATGAGCATGGGTGAACGCACTCCTTTGGCTGCAATCAATGCACCCGCGTCAGGCCGCATGGCGATTGCTGAGGCCATTACGAATTTGTTAGCTGCACCTATCGAGTTGAATCGCGTCAAACTCAGTGCCAATTGGATGGCAGCGTGTGGTGAAGAGGGCGAAGACGCAGCTTTGTACGACACCGTCCACGCAGTAGGGATGGAACTGTGCCCAGCACTTGGTATTTCGATTCCCGTTGGCAAAGACAGTTTGTCTATGCGCACCCAATGGCAGCAGGATGGTATTGACCACAAGGTCACATCGCCTGTGAGTCTGATCGTCAGCGCGTTTGCATCGCTTGCAGATGTTCGCCAAACACGCACGCCACAACTCAATGCCCAAGAGGAAACTACTTTGGTCTTGGTGCAATTGGGTCAGGGTACACGCCGCATCGGCGGAAGTATTTTGGGGCAGGTGTTAAACCAGTTTGGAGATGTGGTTCCCGACTTAGACAACGCACAAGATTTGGTGCAACTGGTCAAGGCTATCAACCAACTAAGGTCAGAAAACAAAATCTTGGCTTACCACGACCGAAGTGATGGCGGTTTGTTAGCCACCGTTTGTGAAATGGCCTTCGCTGGTCAAGTCGGCGTTACTCTTAATGTGGATTTGTTGATCACGGAGAGCGATGGCATTCAAGACAGCCGCGCCGACTATGGCGACAGCAAAAACTGGGCAACGCAAGTGAGCGCGCGTCGTGAAGCGTTGACGCTGGAAGCCTTGTTCAATGAAGAGCTAGGCGTCGTGATTCAAGTAAAAACTGACGACCGTAATGCCGTGATGCAAACACTGCGTGCGCATGGATTGTCAAAACACAGCCACTTCATTGGTAAAACTCGCCCACACACATCTAGCATTGACAAAGGCAAAGATGAAATCAGTATTTGGCGTGATGCGAAAGAAGTATTTAAAGCCAAACTGGCAGATCTCCATTCAGTATGGGACAGCGTGAGTTGGAAAATTTGCCAACAACGGGACAATCCAGTTTGCGCGGATTCTGAGCATGCGAGCTTTGGTGAAACCAACCCGCCCGCAATGCATGTGCATATTCCAGAGACTCTCCAAAAATTACTGTCACTGGAATCAGAAAAAAACCAAGTCTCAGCACCCGCAGTCACTTTAGCCAGACCCAAGATGGCCGTTTTGCGAGAGCAGGGCGTCAATTCACATGTGGAAATGGCCTACGCTTTCAACCTCGCAGGGTTTGACGCTTATGACTTGCACATGACTGATCTACAAACGGGTCGCGCCAACTTGAAAGATTTCAAAGGCGTGGTCGCATGCGGCGGCTTTAGTTATGGCGACACCTTGGGTGCTGGTATCGGTTGGGCCCGATCCATCACCTTCAACCCATTGTTATCAGAGCAATTCAAAACATTCTTTGAACGCTTCGACACCTTTGGACTGGGTGTTTGCAACGGCTGCCAGATGTTTGCTGAATTGGCAGACATCATTCCAGGCGCACAAGATTGGCCGCGTTTTACGACCAACCAAAGTGAGCGCTTTGAAGCACGCTTGTCTATGGTCGAAGTCTTGGATTCACCCAGTTTGTTCTTTGCCGGTATGTCGGGCCTACGTATGCCGATTGCCGTGGCACATGGCGAAGGGTTCGCTAATTTCAGCCATCGCGGTAATGCTAAGAATGTTGTACCGGCGATGCGCTTTGTAGACAACCAAGGGCAAGCTACTGAGCGTTACCCCTTCAACCCCAATGGAAGTGCAGGCGGATTAACAGCTGTTACAACTGCTGACGGACGTTTCACAGCCATGATGCCGCACCCTGAGCGCGTGTTTAGAAATGTGCAGATGAGTTGGACGGATTTGCAAGCCACTGGAGGCTTTAGTGCATTGAGTCCTTGGATGCAAGTGTGGCGCAATGCGCGTAAATGGATAGGCTGAGCAGGCCTATCCATTGGGTTACAAATTATTCGACTTTCGCTTTAGCGCGCATTTCTTGTTGGAAAGTAGCCATACGTTGCTGTTGCAACTGTTGCAAGATTTGTGGCTTGACTTCTTCCAACTTAGGCAATTGGGCTTCGCGAATATCGTCAAGGCGGATGATGTGGAAGCCAAATTGGCTTTTAACTGCATTAGCACTGGTCTCGCCCTTTTTCAAAGCCACCATGGCGTCAGAGAATTCTTTGACGAAGTTGCCTGGTGCGGCCCAATCTAAATCACCACCTTTGGCACCAGAGCCTGGATCTTTAGATTGCTTTTTTGCCAGGTCGTCAAATTTGGCACCTTTTTTCAAACTTGCGTAAATAGCTTTGGCTTGGTCTTCTTTTTCAACCAATATATGGCGTGCACGGTATTCTTTGCCACCGTTGGCTGCAACAAACTTGTCGTATTCAGCTTTGGCATCTGCGTCTGTCACAGCATTGGTTTCTTGAAATTTGCTAAATAACTCACGAATCAAAATAGTTTGGCGCGCTAATTCAAGTTGCGCTTTGAAATCGTCAGTGGCGTCCAAGCCGCGTTTTTGCGCTTCTTGCATGAAGATTTCACGGGCAATGACTTCTTCTTTGATTTGTGCTTCAACATCGGGCGTCATAGGCCGGCCAGAGCGCACAACTTGTTGGGCAAGAGCGTCCATGCGCGTTTTGGGAACGGCTTTACCGTTCACTATGGCCAAATTTTGGGCTTGTGCGCCCAAACTCAGAGTCAGTACAACAGTCGCAGTGGCTACTGCGTGAAGAAAGTGTTTTTTCATGGAATGTCTCAAGAGGGGTTATCTACGACTTCGATAGCCAAAGCATGCAAGCCTTGGTCAATGAATTCTTGCAACGCATCATACACAAGGCGGTGTTTAGCTACCCTTGGTTTGTTGTCGAATTGCGGGCTAGCAATGCGCACACGGAAATGGGTTCCTTCGTCTGAACCGTTGCTTCCAGAATGCCCTGCATGCTGTGCGCTTTCATCCAAAACTTCTAGGAATGTGGGTTGCAGTTGTTGAGACAATTGTTCACGCACGCTCTGTGCAGTGATATTCATGGCGTCTCCTCAGGCTCTTTCATATAGCGACTGAGGAACAAACCTTGCAGCACCACAAACACCAACATAAGGCCTAAGCCTCCGAACAACTTGTAACTCACCCACGTGTCTGTATCAAAGTTGTAGGCTACCCAAATGTTGACAAGTCCCATCAACATAAAAAATGCTGCCCAGGCATGCAGTAAACGGCCCCAGACATCTTGTGGAAGTTCTAATTGCGCGCCCATCAAAGATTGGATGAAGTTGCGTTTAAAAACAAAATACCCAATCCATAACGTGGAGCACATCAACCAATACAAAACCGATGGCTTCCACTTGATAAAGGTTTCGTCTTGCGTGATCAATGTCGCGCCGCCAAAAACCACAATCACACCCAAACTAATCCATTGCATGGTGTCTACACGACCATTTTTGTAACGCATCCATGCAATCTGTAGCACAGTAGCCACAATGGCTATGGCAGTTGCAGCATAAATTCCATAGACTTTAAAAACAATAAAAAACAGGGCAATCGGAAAAAAATCTAACAGTAACTTCATAGCTTGGTCATCAGTCCGGTTTGAAATTAAGAGACGCAGAGTTCATGCAGTATCGAAGGCCTGTAGGGGTTGGGCCATCATCGAACACATGTCCCAGATGCGCCTCGCATTGGCTACAAACCGTCTCCACACGCACCATACCGTGGGATAAATCACGGTTTTCGGTGATAGCAGAAGGTTGCGCGGCTTGGCTAAAACTAGGCCACCCACAACCTGCATCGAATTTAGTGTTGGCCTCAAACAATAAGGCGTCGCAACACATGCAGTGATAGGTTCCGATTTTCCAGTGGTCTTCGTATTTACCACTGTATGGCCTCTCTGTAGCCGCTTTACGTGTGACGTCAAACGCTACAGATTCAGCGTTTTTAGCCGCAAGGATAGCTTTCCACTCGATATCTGTTTTTTTGATTTTCATGATGAACAACTAATTTCAATATCAGACGCCCATTCTGGCGCAAGTCCAGCCCACGCTTCATGCTCAGGATGTTCGTCGAAGGGAGTTTGAAGCACTTTTAACAAGTACTGCACCATACTGTAATCGCCGTTTTTGGCCAGGCGAATGGACAATTCCCCTAAGTGGTTACGCAAAACGAATTTTGGATTTACTTTTAGCATTGCTTTGCTGACATTGTTTTTGTCTAAGTTTGCTAAGCGGTCTTCATAACTTTGTAACCAAGTGTCAATGAGATCACGATGGATGAACAAGTCTCGAACGGGTTCAAAAGCTTTGTTGGATGCAAAAGACCCACCCACAGCGTGGCTTAAACGCCGCCAAAACAAGGGGTAATCCACCCGGTCTTTGTCCATCAGCGACAAAAGATCTTGAACCAGTGTGCGGTCGTTCGCTTGTGCGTCGGATAGCCCCAGTTTTTCGCGCATGCGTACATCGTAGTAATCGGGATAAAGAGTCTTATATGTTTCTAACGCATGCAACACGGGTTCTTGTTCTTCAATCAGGGGCATTAATGCTTGCGCCAAACAAAACAAATTCCAATACGCGATTTGCGGTTGCCTTGCGTAGGCATATCGCCCTTGGCTATCGGAATGGTTGCAAATATGTTTAGCGTTAAAACCGTCTAAAAACTGAAACGGCCCGAAATCCAGTGTCAAACCCAAAATACTCATGTTGTCTGTATTCATGACCCCATGACAAAAGCCCACCGCCTGCCAATGCGCCATAAGAGACGCTGTTCTTTGGGTGGTTTCCTGGAGAAGGGCTAATGCACGTTGTTTATCGTCTAACGCGTGTTCTGCCAAGCTTGGCATGTGTTCTTCCACTACATGTTTCACCAGCGATCGAACGGCCTCGATATTCCCAATTGAAGCAAAGTGCTCAAAGTGGCCAAATCGAACAAAACTCGGACTTACGCGCGCAACCACTGCGGCAGTCTCAACCTCCTCGCGATATACCTTGGCAGGGGATCCTGTGACGCACAGAGCACGGGTAGTGGGAACGCCTAAGCCAAACATGGCTTCACTACATAAAAATTCGCGAATGCTGGAACGTAACACCGCACGCCCATCACCCCTGCGCGAATAGGGGGTTGGTCCCGCGCCTTTGAGCTGAATGTCTTGGACACCAAAAGGTGTTTGAATTTCTCCGAGACTGATAGCGCGACCATCACCTAATTGACCAGCCCAGACGCCAAATTGATGCCCGCTGTAGACACTTGCCTTGGGGCTACTTCCATTGAGAAGGGTGCTGCCCGCCATAGCAGAGAGGAAAGATTCGTTTGTGAATAATTGCTTGGAAAGTCCCAAAGCGTCACGAAGAACTTCGTTATGAGCGACCCAAATAGGTGCGGGCAATGGAGTTGGAGGGCACACGGTGGCAAAAGTCTCGCCTAAGTTGCCAAATTTAGGCTGCCAATCAAGCAAGGAATTTGTCATGGCAGGCATTGTCTCTCTTGAGTCGGGAAATCCATGAGGTCTTTTTTGTTCAAACTGGTTAAAAACTTGATAAGTCTTGGCACAATGGCGCATCAAAAAAGCACGGTCGTGCCAAAAAGTTTGCCATAGGAGTATCGCGTGTTCGGTTTAATGCAAAAGCAATCTTTACTCATTTCTCATTTGATTGAGTTTGCAGACCGCCATCACGGTGATGGTGAAGTGGTTTCTCGCAGAGTCGAAGGCGACATACACCGTTACGCTTGGTCTGATGTAGCGCGCCGCTCCAGACAAGTCGCGAACACCCTTGATGCAGCCAAATTAGCCTTCAGTGACCGAGTTGCCACGTTAGCTTGGAATGGGTATCGCCATTTGGAGCTGTATTTTGGTGTGAGTGGAAGTGGCCGCGTTCTACACACCATTAACCCGCGTTTGCATCCAGACCAAATTGCATGGATCGCCAATCACGCAGAAGACCAAGTGCTCTGTTTTGACTTGACGTTCATGCCCATCATTCAAGCCATCCATAGCAAGTGCAACACCATTCGCCACTGGGTGGCCATGTGCGATGTTAATAAATTGCCTGCCGACACAGGTATCCCTAACTTGGTGAGCTATGAAGCATGGATAGCTAATCAATCAACAGACTACCAATGGTCAAGCTTTGACGAGAACTCCGCTTCCAGCATGTGCTACACCAGTGGCACCACCGGCAACCCGAAAGCAGCGCTTTACAGCCACCGGTCGACCATCTTGCACGCTTATGCTGCGGCACTGCCGGACGTCATGGGCATTTCAGCGCGCGACGCCATATTGCCCGTGGTACCCATGTTCCACGTCA
>Ga0209189_1000142_pt1 | contig 61703 bp, 58 predicted proteins | sample C_130820_EF_Meta_FD_187308 | JGI IMG/M metagenome (GOLD analysis project Ga0209189, IMG submission 187308) | Freshwater microbial communities from Lake Croche, Canada to study carbon cycling - C_130820_EF_MetaG (SPAdes) (version 3) | ecosystem: Environmental > Aquatic > Freshwater > Lake...
GTTGCCATGGCAGGCGATGTCCGCAAAGCCATGGAGATTCAACTCAAGCTCATGCCTGTGCACAAAAACCTCTTCGTCGAAGCCAATCCCATTCCATTGAAGTGGGCTATGGCTCGCATGGGCTTGTGTGGCCCTACCATGCGCCTGCCCATGACCCCTCTGACACCAACCCTTGAGCCTGTCGTTGAGAGCGCGTTGCGCTCTTCGGGCTTGCTGTGAGTCCTTTAAAGGTTTCTTACGTGAAATTTATCGCTTCTCCTTTGCAAACTGTTTGGCTGATATCACTAGCTTTAGGCTTGAGTGCTTGTAGCTCAATTACCAACAGCGACAAGATCAACTACAAAACCGAGAGTACTGCGAAAGCTGTCCCCCTAGACATTCCGCCAGACCTTACACAATTGAACCGCGATACACGCTTCAGCGTTCCCGGCGGTTCAGTGACAGCCAGCAGCATGGGAACTAAATCAACAGCAGCGGTCCCGACTGCCGCCCAGCAACTTAACGATGCCCGTATCGAGCGCGATGGTCAGCAGCGTTGGATCGTTATCAAGCGTCCCGCGGAAGAAATTTGGCCTATCGTCCATAGCTTTTGGATCGACAACGGATTCACTTACACGCTAGACCAACAAGAACTGGGTATTTTGGAAACAGAATGGGCTGAAAACCGCGCCAAGTTGCCGCAAGACTTCATGCGCAAGTACCTCGGCAAGGTCATCAACAGCTTGTCAGACACTGGATTGCGTGACAAATTCCGCACCCGCTTAGAACGCAATAGCAAGGGCGAGGTGGAGATCTATATCTCCCATCGCGGTTTGAGCGAGGAATACACCGACGCCCTGAAAGCCCGCACCGCTTGGAAACCGCGTCCCTTTGAGCCCGAACTCGAAATTGAATTCATGAACCGCTTGATGGTCAAACTCGGCGCTTCCATGAAGATAGAGACGGCGCAAGCCGCACCCGTCACGGTCAATGCTGCAAAAGCTGCCATCGTCACAGTCGATCGCGTGCCCACAATCGCAATCTCTGACAGTTTCGATGTCGCTTGGCGTCGCATCGGCTTGGCCCTAGACCGCACCGGCTTTACCGTGGAAGACCGCGACCGCCTGCAGGGCACTTATTTCGTGCGCTTTGTAGATACCTCGCCTGATGAACGCGGCTTCTTTACCCGAATGTTCAGCAAATCCAAAGCTGAGGCCGGTCCAGTCAAATATCGCCTCAAAATCTTAGGGGTTGAAACCAAGACTTTGGTGAGTATCCAAAATGCCAACGGTCAGTCTGAAAACAGCGCCTCGACCCAACGCATCATGAAACTACTGGTCGACGACTTGAAGTAAGCCACAAACAAACAGCCAACTTCAAGCCAGCAACAAAAAAGCCACCCGAAGGTGGCTTTTTTGTTTCAGTTAGAAACTGATTACTTAGCAGCAGCAGGTGCAGATGCGTCAGCAGCAGGAGCGGCTGGAGCAGATGCGTCAGCAGCGGGAGCAGCAGCAGGAGCTGGTGCTGGTGCAGGAGCTGGTTCTTCTTTTTTACCGCAAGCGGCAAGAGCGGCAGCAGCCAAGATGGTCGCCAACAGGAGCGATTTTGTCATGTCAATTTTCCTTAAATGGATGAAACAATTTCTAGAAATTGTCATGGTTTGCACCATGACTGGGCTTCAGGAGTCGACCCTAAAGTCCAGCCTCAAATTATAGGGTAATTCCCACCAGAAAATGATGGGATTGTCAGTTTGGCGTCATTTTGTGCATTTCACACTAAGTTTTGGGCTTAGTTGGCTTTCATCCAACCCAAACTGCACCAATTTAGCAACAAGTCTTTTGCCCCTGGGCTGGCGGTTTGGAGTTGCGCCTTTGTCAAAGCACGTTGGTCTGCCAAATGGCGCATCAGGCTAGCGTCTGCACCACTCGCGCGCCAACTTTCTCCATTCATAAAGATATGTTTGTCGTCGTACATCATGCGGGTGCGTCGATCGAGTCGCAGCCCCTTAGGCAGTTTTGACACATTGCATTCCTCGAACCACACATTGGCTTTGGGCTCGGTCAAAAACTGCCCTAACACCCGTGTTAACGCGAGTGGGTCTTTCAAGGATTTGTCCAAGGTGACTTGTGCAAAATTTTGCAAGGATTTGGGTACCGCGCCCGCCCGCTCTACCGCCTCTTGATGTGGATCTTGGTAGAGCAAGGCGTCGAGGTTTTCTGTTTCGTCGCTCAAGCGCATGAGCAGTTCACGCGCTAAGTCGTTTTGCGCAGGCGCCCTAAAGCCGATTGAGTAGGTCATGCACTCGCCCATGGCGATGCCGTCGTGCGCATAGCGCGGAGGCAGATACAACATATCGCCTGGGTTCAGTAAGTATTCATGCGAAGGGTCGAAATTTGCGAGCACTTTCAGATCGACACCCGCAACCAAGGACAAGTCTTTTTGCTTGCCGATACGCCATTTTCTTTGGCCATGGGTTTGGAGCAAAAACACGTCGTAACTGTCAAAGTGCGGGCCGACGCCGCCACCGTCGGTGGCAAAACTAATCATCACATCGTCCAAGCGCGCTTCGGGGACGAAGCGAAATTGGTGCATCAGGTCAGCCACCTTGTCGTTATGTAAGTCCACGCCCTGCACAAGCAGGGTCCAATCTTTTTGGCTAAGTTTGGGTAATTTGTTGCGGGGAAAAGGCCCATGTTGCACCTTGAAAGGTTTAACCACCAACCGCGACTCCACCTCGCTATCAGCGGCCATGGCAAACAAAGACGCACGATCTACCAGCGGCTTGCATTCGGGAATAGCTTGGCGCACCAATAAAGGCTTGCGCTGCCAATAACGTTGCATGAATTCAGCGGGACTGATGCCGCCAAGCAGTGTGAGGGGGTGTTGGATATGCATCATGCGACAATTTTGCCCTATGGAAATCACATCACACTGCATTGTCGGCCTGACTTGGACGCTCAAAGACACTCTGGGCGAGATACTCGACACCTTAGAAGACCCTGTCGAGTTTGTAGTCGGCGGCCACGACCTCTTTAAAAAAATTGAAGAGGCACTGCAAGGCCATGATGTCGGCGCACAAATCAACTTGCACCTAGAGCCTGAAGAAGCCTTTGGCGACTACAACGAAAACTTGGTGTTCTTAGAAAGCCGAGAACTATTTCCCAAAGAGATAGAAGAAGGCCACACCATCGAAGGCCACGCCTTGCCTAAAGGTTGTAATCCTGAAGCGCCTTTGGATGTCCTCTACACCGTGACCGAACTCTACCCAGAACATGTGGTTTTAGACGGAAATCACCCGCTGGCGGGTATCGCTATCCGCATCCATTTAGAAGTTGCATCAGTGCGCGAACCAACGGATGAGGAATCGAGCAAGGGTTCTGCGGGCACTGGCTTTTTCAAAATCGAACCCCAAGCGCCTGGTGGTTCGCTGTTGCACTAAGCCTAATTTAGGCACGAGTCTTATTTTTTGCCCGTAGAGCCGTAACCGCCCTCGCCGCGCTCGCTCTTAGCTGCAAACTCTTGCACCACATTAAATTGCGCCTGCACCACGGGCACGATTACCAATTGGGCCAAGCGCTCCATAGGCTCCAAGGTAAATGGTGTGGGACTTCTGTTCCAAGCGCTCACCATCAACTGGCCTTGGTAGTCGCTGTCAATCAACCCCACCAAATTACCCAAGACAATGCCGTGTTTGTGGCCCAAACCTGAGCGCGGCAAGATCAGCGCGGCATAGGCGGGATCGTCCAAGTGGATGGCAATGCCAGTAGGTACCAATTGCCAGGCGTTGGGCTCCAAGGTGATGGCTGCGTCCAAGCAGGCACGTAAATCGAGGCCGGCACTTCCAGGTGTTGCGTACTGGGGAAGTTGGTCAGCCATGCGCGAATCGAGAATTTTGAGGTCGACTTTCATATTAGGTCTTCAAAGTGGAGTATTCGTTGAAAAATTAAATTCGGGTGGAGATTCGGTGTGCACTATTCAGCGCAAAGGAACAAAACAGCACCTAAGTCTTAGGGATTGATTCGTTGCGCAATTTCTGCCACCAACTTGCGTGCTAAAGCCAACTTATCGGCTTGCGGGACTTCTTGGGTGCCTTGAGCATCTACTAATAACAAAGCGTTTTCGTCTGAGCCAAAGGTGGCTGGACCGATATTGCCGACAAGCAAAGGAACGCCTTTTTTTTCGCGCTTGGCTTGGGCGTTTTTTTGTAAGTCGTGGCTCTCAGCAGCAAAGCCTACGCAAAACAAGGCGCCGTTTTGTGCCCTCGCCGACTTGGCCACCTCAGCCAAAATATCTGGGTTCTCGGTGAATTGCAAATCAGGCGTATCGCCCTGTGCAGTCTTTTTGATTTTTTGTTCAGCGACTTGTGCAACCCGCCAGTCTGCAACAGCGGCCGTAGCAACAAAGACAGATGCATCTGCAACACACGACAAAACAGCGCCATGCATATCAGCAGCGGACTGCACATCAATGCGCGTCACACCGCGAGGCGTGGGCAAATGTACAGGTCCAGCAATCACCGTGACTTCAGCGCCTGCTTCATGCGCCGCGCGGGCGATGGCAAAGCCCATTTTCCCACTCGATAAATTGGTGATGCCGCGCACGGGATCGATTGCCTCATAAGTAGGACCGGCTGTCACCAACACTTTGCAGCCAGCCAACAATTTTGGTTGGAATGCAGCAATCAGGTCTTGCACGATTTCTTCAGGCTCCAACATGCGTCCGTCGCCTGTTTCGCCACAGGCTTGGTCGCCTTGACCAACATCGAGCACCAAAGCGCCATCTTGTGTGAGTTGCGTCACATTGCGTTGGGTGGCAGGGTTGACCCACATTTCGCGGTTCATGGCAGGGGCCAAGATCAGAGGCACTTCGCTAACCGGTCTGGCCAAGCACATGAGGCTCAGCAAATCGTCTGCACGGCCGTGCAAAAGTTTGGCCATGAAATCTGCACTTGCGGGTGCCACCAAAATCGCGTCGGCCTCGCGGCTCAGATTGATATGCGCCATATTGTTGGGTTCGCGTGCGTCCCACTGCGATACATAGACGGCGCGGTTTGACAAAGCTTGCATCGTCACAGCAGTGATGAACTGCGTGGCAGATTCAGTCATAACCACTTGCACGCTGGCGCCTTGCTTAACCAGGGCGCGACAAAGTTCAGCAGCCTTGTAACAAGCAATACCACCCGTGAGCCCTAAGACAATGTGTTTATTTTGCAGATCCAACATGGTTCGCAATGTAGCAGAGCGCCTATAATTTCTATTTCCACCTACCGGGAGATCAACCTCCCGATTTGGCATGACTCAATTTGTAATTGTCACCGGCGGCGTGGTGTCCTCACTGGGCAAAGGCATAGCCTCCGCATCACTTGCCGCGATCCTTGAGTCGCGCGGCCTCTCAGTCACCCTCATCAAGCTCGATCCCTACATCAACGTAGACCCCGGAACCATGTCGCCGTTCCAACATGGTGAGGTGTATGTGACCGAAGACGGCGCAGAAACCGACCTCGATTTAGGCCACTACGAACGTTTCATCAACACCCGGATGAAAAAGGCCAACAACTTCACCACCGGACAGATCTACCAAAGCGTTTTAGAAAAAGAACGCCGTGGCGACTACCTCGGCAAAACCGTCCAAGTCATCCCCCACATCACCAACGAAATCCAGGAATTTATCAAGCGCGGTGCGGGTTTTGGCACGCCAGAGGCGGTCGACGTGGCCATCGTTGAAATCGGCGGCACCGTCGGCGACATTGAGTCACTTCCTTTCCTAGAAGCCGTGCGCCAAATGAGTTTGAAACTCGGTCCCCACCAAACCGCTTTTGTGCATTTGAGTTATGTACCTTGGATCGCTGCAGCGGGCGAACTCAAAACCAAACCAACCCAGCACACCGCACAAAAACTGCGTGAAATCGGTATCCAAGCCGACTGCTTGTTGTGCCGCGCAGATCGCCCGATTCCTGCCGAAGAAAAAGAAAAAATCAGCTTGTTCTCCAACGTCCCTGAATGGGGTGTTATCTCTATGTGGGACGTCGACACGATTTACAAAGTCCCCCGCATGCTGCACGAGCAAGGGCTTGATCGTTTGATTTGCGAAAAACTCCATATCAACACACCACCAGCCGACCTCAGCCGTTGGGATGCTTTGGTCCACGAAGTCGAGCACCCCCAACAAGAAATCACTATCGCCATGGTCGGCAAATATGTGGATTTGTCAGACAGCTACAAATCTTTGAACGAAGCCTTGCGCCACGCTGGCATGCAAAACCATGCACGCGTCAACATCCATTACATCGATTCCGAAACCATCACCTCCGATAGCGTCTCGCAACTCACCAAGTTCGACGGTGTTTTGGTACCCGGTGGTTTTGGCAAACGCGGCATTGAGGGAAAAATTGCAGCAGCGCGTTTTGCCCGCGAGAAAAAATTACCCTACCTCGGCATCTGCCTAGGTATGCAAGTCGCCACCATCGAATATGCACGCCATGTTGCTGGCCTCGAGAACGCCAACAGCACCGAATTTGAACCCGACACACCGAACCCCGTCATCGCCTTGATCGATGAATGGAAAGACGCTGACGGCACCATACAAACTCGCAACGCCCAGTCCAATTTAGGCGGCACCATGCGTCTTGGCGCACAAAGTTCCAACGTCACACCTGGCACCTTGGCGTACAAAATTTACGGTGATGTGGTGACTGAACGCCATCGCCACCGTTATGAAGCCAATGTGCATTACCTAGACACTTTGCGTAAAGCCGGCTTAGTCATTTCTGCACTGACCCAGCGTGAACACCTCACAGAAATTGTCGAGCTACCGCAATCTGTTCACCCATGGTTTATGGGCGTGCAGTTTCACCCTGAGTTCAAGTCCACGCCTTGGGATGGGCATCCGCTTTTTAATGCCTACATCAAGGCCGCACTAGACCACCAGTCACAACGCACCAATTTGAAAGCTGTCGCATGAGTATGAAATTGTGTGGCTTTGATGCGGGCTTAGAGCATCCGTTTTTTCTGATCGCGGGCCCTTGTGTGGTGGAGTCTGAACAACTCCAAATGGACACAGCGGGTACTTTGAAAGAAATTACCGCTGCATTGGGTATCCCCTTCATTTTTAAATCAAGTTACGACAAAGCCAACCGCTCTAGTGGCACAACATTCCGTGGTCCAGGGATGGAAAAAGGCTTGGAGATCTTGGCAAAAGTTCGCCGTGAATTGCAACTCCCCATCCTCACCGATGTGCACAGTGAATCTGAAATTACGCATGTAGCCCAAGTGGTCGATGTGTTGCAAACACCTGCATTTTTATGCCGCCAAACAGATTTCATTCATGCTGTTGCGCGCTCGGGCAAGCCCGTCAACATCAAAAAAGGCCAATTCTTGGCACCCCATGACATGAAGAATGTCATAGACAAAGCACGTGCTGCCGCACGCGAAGCAGGTTTGAACGACAACAACTTCATGGCTTGTGAACGTGGCGCGAGTTTTGGTTATAACAACCTTGTGTCTGATATGCGAAGTCTCAGCATCATGCGCGAAACCAATGCGCCCGTGGTGTTTGACGCGACCCACTCAGTGCAATTGCCAGGCGGCCAAGGCACAAGTTCTGGTGGTCAACGCGAAATGGTGCCAGTATTGGCGCGCGCGGCTGTTGCCGTGGGTGTCGCAGGGCTTTTTATGGAAACCCATCCCAACCCTGCAGTAGCGATGAGCGATGGCCCCAATGCAGTGCCCTTGAAACACATGCGCGCTTTACTCGAAACCCTTCAAGACATTGACCGCGTGACCAAAAAACACGCTTTCCTTGAAAACAATTTTGGTATTTGATTTTTAACTTTAGCTGTGAGAGATAAACAATGAGTGCAATCGTAGACATCGTCGCAAGAGAAATTTTGGACAGCCGTGGCAACCCCACCGTGGAATGTGACGTGTTACTAGAGTCAGGAACGATGGGACGCGCTGCTGTTCCCTCTGGTGCATCGACTGGTAGCCGCGAAGCTATTGAGTTGCGCGATGGTGATAAAAACCGTTACCTTGGCAAAGGCGTATTGAAAGCAGTTGAGCACATCAATACTGAAATCTCAGAAGCCGTTTTAGGTTTAGATGCTTCTGAACAGGCTTTTCTCGATAAAACTTTGATCGACTTAGACGGAACCGACAACAAAAGCCGCTTGGGTGCAAATGCCATCTTGGCAGTATCTATGGCTGTAGCCCGTGCGGCAGCTGAAGAATCTGGCTTGCCTCTCTATCGCTACTTTGGTGGCATGCACGCGAACCAACTGCCCGTTCCAATGATGAACGTGATCAACGGTGGCGCACACGCCAACAACAACTTGGACTTGCAAGAGTTCATGATCATTCCCGTCGGTGCTCCTAGTTTCAGAGAAGCTGTGCGTTACGGCGCAGAGGTGTTTCATGCGTTAAAGAAAATCATCCATGACAAAGGTATGAGCATTGCAGTGGGCGACGAGGGCGGCTTTGCCCCTAATGTCACCAACCATGAAGCTGCCATCCAAATGATTTTGGACGCTATCGCTGCGGCCGGCTACACAGCAGGCGAGCAAATCGCCATCGGCTTAGATTGCGCTGCCAGCGAGTTTTACAAAGATGGCAAATACCACTTAGAAGGCGAAGGCTTGCAACTCACCGCCCAACAATGGACCGATATGTTGGCCACCTGGTGCGACAAGTACCCCATCATCAGCATTGAAGATGCCATGGCCGAAGGCGATTGGTACGGTTGGAAAATTCTGACCGACCGTTTAGCGGAAAAAGTACAAATTGTGGGTGACGATTTATTCGTGACAAATACCAAGATTTTTCAAGAAGGTATCGATAAAGGTATTGCGAATTCCATCCTTATCAAGATCAACCAAATCGGTACCCTGACCGAAACTTTCGCTGCTATTGAGATGGCTAAGCGAGCGGGTTATACGGCTGTGATAAGCCACCGGTCTGGTGAGACCGAAGACTCGACCATCGCAGACATTGCCGTGGGTTTGAATGCCGGGCAGATCAAAACAGGTTCCATGAGTCGCTCTGACCGCTTGGCGAAATACAACCAACTCTTGCGTATTGAGGAAGACTTAGGTGATGTGGCGGTGTACCCAGGTCGCTCTGCTTTTTACAACCTTAAAGGCTAAATATCGCTGAGACTTATTGGCTTTAAACTTCCAGCCCATCTACTTTCACTGTTTACATGCTCACCATTCTGCGTCCCATCCACATGGTCTTGATAGCACTTCTTTTAGTGCTGCAAGCCCAGCTGTGGTTTGGCCGTGGAAGTTTGCCCGATGTGATGCGTCTTCGCCAACAACTCAAAGATCAAAAGCAAAATAACCAAACTGCCCAACTAGCCAATGAGCGCTTAGGTGCTGAATTGCATGACCTCAAAGATGGTTTAGAGATGGTGGAAGAACGTGCCAGAGCAGAGATTGGCATGGTCAAACCCAATGAAATTTTTGTGCAGATTGCGCGTTAATTTTTTAGTGCATGCAAAAAAGCAACAACCAGTTGCAGGCCCCCATTAACGGGTTCAAGGTATGAAAGTCGCCATACTCGGCGCGCCCGCTTCGGGTAAAACAGAACTCTCCCTTGCGCTAAAGAGCTTCTTCCAAAGCTACCATATTCCCTTAGAAGTTTTAGACAGTCCCGACATTCAAACATTGGCGCAAGAAGATGTGGCCTTGCTGTGTGGACTCGACTTATCGCCTTCTAACGAAACGCAATCCGTTGCGGACCATGCAATTCGCGCTAGTCTGCACACGCAAGGCATAGGGTTTCAGGTTGTTTATGGACAGGATGCTCAGCGTTTACAAAATGCTTTGTTCTGCTTAGCTACTCAGTTACCACAATGGGCACATGCACTTAGACGCAGCGACATCCCGGTGCGCTGGACAGGCCCGTGCGAGACATGTGGTGACGGACTTTGCGAACACCAGTTATTTACCCAACTGGTTTCTAACAAAAAATAATTTACTGAATCGCCGAGCTACCAGGTACTTGCTTGTCTACGCTGGTAAATATTTGCGCAGCATCCACGGCATCGAATCGGTATTGCATTCCGCAAAAGTCGCAACCCACCTCGACATCATTGCGCTCAGACAAGATGCTTTCTACCTCATCTGCGCCTAAGCTGCGGATCATGTTGCTGACACGATCGCGGCTGCAAGAACACGCAAAACTTGGCGCCAATGTCTCTAGGCGTATTAGTTTTTCTTCCCAAAACAGACGGCGCAAAATCGTGTCGGCGTCCAACTGCAACAACTCTTCGCTTTTCAAACTAGCCGCCAAAATGGAAATGCGGTTGTAGTCTTCATTACGACCGATTTCGTCTTCATCCGCCATGCTGGCTTTTGCGGCCAAGTTACCTTCGCCCTTGATAGGTAAGCGTTGTATCAACAAGCCAGCGGCTGTCTTGTCGTCCGCCGCCAACACCAGGGTGGTGTCGAGTTGTTCGCTTTGCAACATATAGTGTTGCAACACATCGCTGAACTTGTCTATCTTGTTGCGATGGTCATCAAATAACGGCACCACACCTTGATAGGGTTGCTGTCCAGGAAGTTTGTTCAATGGGTCCAGCGTGATGGCGCAACGCCCTTCATTTTTCACATTGACCATGGCGGACAAAGTTTGTGCCCCGTCAAGCGCACCCAACACTTTGGCTGTAGCACGAACGCTTAAATTAGGTTGCACCTCGACAACCGCCAACTTCAGTGGACCATCTCCAAATATTTGCATCACCAAGGCGCCATTGAACTTGATATTCGATTGCATCAAGACCGCCGCCGCTGTCATTTCGCCTAGCAAATGGCGAACAGGCTCTGGATACGCGCCGGTATCAAGATTGGCAGCACGGCGCTTTAATATCTCTTGCCACACATCGGTGAGTTGCACCAACATGCCTCGCACAGGCACACCCTCGAATAAAAATTTATGCAGTTGCGACATCAAGACAGTTTCTTCAATCCAGTTCTAAAACGCTTGGCGTTGTCCATGTAGTGCTGCGCACTTTTACGCAAACCTGCAATTTGTTCTGGCGTTAAATCACGCACCACCTTGGCGGGGCTCCCCAAAATCATGGACCTGTCGGGGAACTCTTTACCCTCAGTTACCAAAGCGCCTGCACCTACCAAGCAGTTTTTTCCAATCTTGGCGCCGTTCAACACAATGGCGCCGATGCCAATCAACGATTCATCGCCGATAGTGCAGCCATGGAGTTGCACCATATGCCCCACCGTGACATGTTTGCCGATGTTCAAAGGCATGCCCACATCGGCATGCAACACACTTCCGTCTTGGATATTGCTGCCCTCGCCAATCGTGATCTTGTCAGAATCACCCCGCACCACGCTACTAAACCAGACGCTAGAGTGCGCATCCATTTGCACCTCACCCATCACTTGGGCGTTATCTGCAATCCATGCTGTATCTGCGATCTGCGGAACATGTGTGTCGAGTTGAAAAACAGCCATCGCTATCTCCTGCTTATTAGGTATCCATACAATTGTAAAGATGAGCATAACTGCCGCATCGCTAACTGCATGGTTGATTGCAGATCCCACAGAAAAAGTACAAGCCGTACAGGCTTTGTGGGCCACGCATACCCAAATGGTTGTTCTGCCCAGTGAACATCTTGGACCGCCAATAGGCATAGAAGTTCCGGGACACCCAGCGCTTCCACGACTGATTCCCGCTAAACAAGTTCCCACCCGCACACCTTTTACGCCCGAAGGTTTAGCGTCACTCATACATGCGGTGTGCCATATTGAATTCAATGCCATCAATTTGGCTTTAGACGCGGTATGGCGTTTCAACGATATGCCGCATGCCTATTACACCGACTGGCTAAGTGTTGCCAATGAAGAATCGCAGCATTTCGAATTACTCCATACGCATTTAAAAAGCTTGGGCTATTCCTATGGCGACTTTGATGCGCATGATGGCTTGTGGCAAATGTGCGAGAGAACGTCTGAAGATGTACTGGCCCGCATGGCCTTGGTTCCGCGCACCTTGGAGGCCAGGGGGTTGGATGCCACACCGCTTATCCAGACCAAGCTTCGCAAAGTAGCCACCCCTGCTGCCACGCGTGCATTAGAGATTCTGGACACCATCTTGCGCGACGAAGTGGGGCATGTTGCTATTGGTAACCATTGGTATAGGTGGTTATGCGAGCAACGGGGGCTTGACCCTGTCACTTTGTATGGCGAGTTAGTGCAACGGTATGACGCACCCAGACTTAAGCCACCGTTTAATCGCGAAGCACGCCTGCAAGCTGGTTTTACGGAAGTGGAACTAAGCTATCTATTGGGTTAATCCGCCCTGATTATTGAATTCAGCAAAAACGGTTATCCACGCGGATGATGCATCCCATGCAAAGTCTTTAACCGCTCTCGAGCAATATGCGTGTAGATGGTCGTTGTTGAAATATCCGCATGCCCCAGTAACATTTGTACAGCACGTAAATCCGCGCCATGGTTCAACAAATGGGTCGCAAATGCATGCCGCAACGTATGCGGCGATATCGGCACTTTGATATCGGCAACCAGCGCATAGCGTTTTATCAATTGCCAAAACATCACACGTGTCATAGCCTCGCCGACGTGCTTGCCACGCACAGTGATGAATAAATCTTCACTTTGGTGTTGGCCTAACAAGGCTGGGCGCGATTGACCCATATATTGCTCTAACCATTGCGCAGCCACTTGGCCAAAAGGTACCAAACGCTCTTTACTGCCTTTACCCATGACGCGCAACACGCCCTCGTTAAGGCTAACGTGGAAAACTTTGAGGTTCACCAACTCGCTAACCCGAAGACCACTGGCGTAAATCAATTCCAGCATGGTGCGGTCTCGTACACCTAAGGGTGTTTCTATATTGGGTGTAAGGAGCAAGTTTTCTATTTGCGTCTCAGTCAATGTTTTGGGCACCCGCATCGCTTGCTTGGCTGCCAACATTTTGAGCGTGGGGTCATCACTGCGCATGCGCTCGCGCAATGCCCATCGGTAAAACCGCTTCAATACCGTCAAGCGGCGATTGGCAGATGTTGCTTTGGTAGTTGCGTGTCGACTGGCAAAATATTCATGTAAGTCTGATTCTTTTGCCGATAACAACTGCCCCGGATGCGGACTATAAGGCCCCACGGTTTGCTGCTTGAGCCAAGCATCGAAGAGTTGCAGGTCACGCCTGTATGCGGCTAATGAGTTCTTTGCTAGGCCTTCTTCTAGCCAAAGCGCATCGATAAACGTGTCTATGCTCGGATCGAAAGCTTGTGAAGTAGCCACAGAGATTTGAAAGTTGTTTCAATCCAGCGTGAGTTTCTGCTCGGTCACCACTTTTTTGTACACCTCATATTCAGCTTTAATTTGCGCCGCAAATTGCTCTGGCGTATTGGCAATGATGAGAGAGCCCGTGTCTTCAATGCGCTTGCGAACTGCAGGATCTTCCAAGGCCTTACGCACTCCCGCATTGACCTTATCAATCACTTCCTTCGGCAAGCCTTTAGGGCCGTAAATACCGTAATAAGCCATGCGGTTGACTGGCTCTAAGCCGACTTCTTTGAAGGTCGGCACATTAGGCAATACGGCCAAACGTTGAGGCGCAGCCACCACGATAGGTACCAAACGGTTGTCTTTGATGAAAGGCAAAGCCGAAGGCAAGTTGTCAAAAATCATCGGCACTTGGCCCGCAACAGTGTCGTTCAATGCAGGGCCGGCACCGCGATAAGGAATGTGCGTGATGAAAGTGGCGCTCAAGCTTTTGTACAACTCCATTTGCAAGTGGCCGATACCACCCGTACCTGAGGACGAATAGGAATAACGACCCGGCGAGCGTTTCACTTCCGCCACAAAACCTTTGTAGTCTTTCGCTGGAAAAGACGGATGTACCGCAATGATGTTGGGTGTCGCCGCGATGTTGATGATGGGCGAAAAATCAGTTAGTGGGCTATAAGGAATTTTGGTGTTGATAGCAGGATTGGCAGCTGTTGTAGAAACCGTTGCCACACCAAGCGAGTAACCATCAGGTATGGCTTTAGCCGTTTCATTGGCTCCAATAACGCCTCCACCACCTGCTTTGTTCACAACCACTACCGTTTGGCCTAAAGCTTTGCCTAATGGTTCTGCGATGGTTCGCGCAATGATGTCTGTCGTACCCCCGGGCGCAAAAGGCACTTGCAATTGAATGACTTTATTGGGATAACCCTGCGCAATGGCAGCAGAACTTGCAGCACAAAAAACAAGGGGTAGTAGCAAACGTCTTTTCATTTCAAAACTCCTAATTCAAAACTTTGCGCAATAAGTGCAAGAAAACATAACTGTAAACGCATTGCGTAAACGCAACAAAAGTCGCGGTATTCTTGGGTATGGATTATTTACCGCTTCTAGCACCAGACTTTTCACTCATCTTGTGCGGCTACTTGTTATGTCGCTTCACTGCATTGAACCGCACGATGTGGTCACAAGTTGAAAGCTTGGTGTATTACTTTTTGTTTCCTGTTTTATTGTTCACCACCATCGCACGCACGAATTTGGATATGCAAAGCTTGACGCATTTTCTGCAAGCTGGCGTGTTGATGGGCTTGTGTGGCATTGCCATGGCCTATGCCTTGCCTTATTTACCGTTTTTAGGACGCCATATTGATACGCGTATGCATGCATGCAGCACGCAAATTGCGTTTAGGTTCAATTCTTATATTGCGCTTGCAGTCACAGAACGAATGGGCGGGCCTCCAGCCCTTGTTTTGATGGCGGTGTTGATAGGTGTGTGCGTTCCTATTTTCAATATTGCATCGGTATGGCCCATGGCCAAACATGGTGAGAAAGGTTTTGTAGCCGAACTCATACGCAACCCCCTGATTTTGGCAACTGTGTCTGGGCTTATCGCCAATTTAGTTGGCCTACATATTCCAGAATGGGCCGGCCCCACCCTGCAGCGCGTGGGATCGTCTTCGGTCAGCCTAGGTTTGATGGCGGCCGGTGCTGGTATGGAATTGGGGCGTTTGCAAAAAGCCAAGGTTTTGGGCGCTTCCGTATTACTCATTCGCCACTTTTTCACCCCTATCGTGGCTTGGATGCTGGCCCAGTTGCTCGGCTTAAACAATCTGCAAACCAGCGTTTTGCTGGCATTTTCTGCCCTACCTACCGCTTCAAGTTGCTATGTTTTGGCTAACCGAATGGGCTATGACGGGTCTATGGTGGCTGGTTTGGTCACGCTTTCTACCCTTTTGGGGGTCTTCAGCCTGTGGTTTGCCTTGGGTGTTTTGCAGTAAACAAGGCTGTTTATGGCATAATAATGGGTTTTGTGGCCAAGTGCATTGAGATTGTTCAGTGTGGCTAGCGCAGTTGAAAAGGAACAGATCATGAAAGATGGAATTCACCCAAACTACCGCGAAGTGTGCTTTGTGGACATGTCCAACGGTTTTAAGTTTGTAACGCGCTCTTGCGCCAACACCAAAGAAACCGTCAAAATGGACGATGGCCGCGAGTTACCCCTCTACAAGTTGGACACCACCAGTGAGTCGCACCCCTTCTACACCGGTACACAGAAATCTGTGGACAACATGGGCGGACGTGTGGAACGCTTCCGCAACAAATACGGCAAAACGGCTGCCAAATAAGCCCTTTCGCCTCCTACTCAAAGGGCAGCCCGTTTTCGGCGCTGCCTTTTTTGTTTATAGCCTTTAGTTTTTAAACACCCACTACTTTGTCACAGTCACACGATCCCACACCCGCCATCGTTGCGCAAAGTGCTGTGCGGCCTTTGCCACGAATTGCGCTGTGGCTGTTTTGCTTGGCTTATTTGGTTCCAGGCTTAGTAGGCAGAGAACCTTGGAAGGGTGAAGAACTCCAAGTCTTTGGGCAAATGTTGTCATTGGCGCAAGGCCAAAGCGATTGGCTGCACCCCACTGTGTGGGGCCAAACATTGCCTCTAGATGCACCACTGGCTTATTGGATGGGCGCTTGGGCGATTGGCTTGGCGCCGAGTTGGTTGCCAGCAGGTTCTGCTGCACGCATTCCATTTGCTATGTTGCTCGCCCTGACATTGATTAGCACTTGGTATGGGGCGTATTACTTAGGACTTGGCGCACGGGCACAACCTGTCGCCTTTGCTTTTGGTGGCGAAGCAAAACCCAAAGACTATGCAAGAACCATTGCCGACAGCGCCATACTCGCTTTGATTGCCTGCTTAGGCTTGGCCTTACTGTCGCACGAAGCGACGCCCATGTTGATGCAATTGTCTTTTTTTGGTTGTGCATTTTTTGGTGCTTCTGCCCTTGCCTATCACCCCATCAAAAGCTCCTTCGCTTTAGTAGTGGCTTTGATGGGCTTGAGTTTGAGTGGCGCTCCAACTCTGTCTGTTGTTTTGGCTAGTGGCGTTGGTTTGATCATTTTTTTCGATAAAGAAAATGAAAGCGATTTACCGATGCGCATGTATGCATGCGCTTTATTTGTTTGCGCCATAGGCATTGCGACTATGGCCAATTACTTTGACCTGTTTCATTGGCGCTTATCCACTAAAGAAAGAAATTGGAACGATTGGCGTGGCCTGTTTGATTTGCTTGTGTGGTTCATGTGGCCTGCATGGCCGTTGGTATTGTGGACACTATGGCAGTGGCGGCGGCAATGGTTAACAAGAAACTGGAGCCGGCATTTGGTTCTTCCTTTGTGGTTTATGGCGCTTGCCATATCCGTAGCGATGTTGACCCGCACCGAAGACCAAACGCTCTTGCTGGCTTTGCCCCCCATGGCAACCCTTGCTGCTTTTGCACTTCCCACATTTAGACGTAGCTTTTCTGCTTTTATTGATTGGTTCACGCTTATCTTTTTTACAGGCTGTGCCATCATCATTTGGGTAATTTGGATTGCGATGCAAACGGGATGGCCACCACAACCCGCCGCAAACGTGGCACGTCTGGCTCCAGGATTTACGCCAACCTTCAGTGCTTTGGCTTTTGTTTTTGCGCTAATTGCCACAGCGATCTGGGCATGGTTGGTGCGGTGGCGCGTGGGCAGGCACCGCCAAGCCATGTGGAAAAGTTTAGTCCTACCCGCAGGCGGTGCAGCCTTGTGTTGGTTGCTGCTGATGAGCTTATGGTTGCCGCTTTTGGACTTTGCCCGAAGCTATGTTCCTTGGATACAGCAAATTCAACAGACGATGAAAAACCAAAGTGCTGCAACGTCTGGTTGCCTGATGACGTACGGTCTCAATGTCGGACAAATGACCGCTTTCCACTACTACGGCGGCTTTGAAATCAAACCCTTGGACGACGCCCAATCGCCACAAAATGCCTCATGCCCTTGGTTACTGGTAGACAACGATTCACGTCCTGAATTGGCGCAAGTAGCACTCATCAAAGAATGGCGACGTATAGAAACCATCAAACGCCCTGCCAATAAAAATGAAAACGTCACCCTGTACGTGCGGCGAGATAAATAAAAAAAATGACTGAGCGCGTACATATCCTGCGCCATGCAGGAACGATCTTGGTTGGTCAGGTAGCGGTCATGGCGTTTGGAATTACCGACACCATCGTGGCTGCGCGTTATGCAGACACAGCCCTAGCCTCTTTGTCGGTGGGTTCAGCAACTTACATTTCGGTGCACGTTGCGCTGATGGGCATCGTGCAAGCGCTGCTGCCTATTTGGGCTGAATTGCAAGGCGCCAAAAAATATGCAGCAGTCGGCCAATCTGTGCGCCAAGCTTTGTATGTTGTGCTGCTGACATCGACACTTGGAATGGCGGTGCTCTTGCATCCCACACCATTACTAAATTGGGCGCAAGTCCCCGCGCATTTGCAGTTGGAGGTGCATGACTATTTGACTGTCATTGCCTTTGGCTTACCGGCATCGCTTTTGTTTAGGCTATTTGGTACCTTGAACCAAGGTTTGGGCAGTCCGCGCGCTGTCACTTTGGTTCAAGTGGCTGGCTTGGTATGCAAAATACCTTTGTCAATTTTGCTGGTCTTAGGCGTGCCAGGTATTTTTGAACCCATGGGTTTGGTGGGATGCGCTTGGGCAACGCTTGTGGTGAATATTGCAATGGTGGTGTTTGCGTTAGTCTTGTTACGCGTACAAGACTATTACAAGCCCTACGCTTTTTGGCGACGCATGGAAGCGCCTGACTTCTCAGTGCTCTGGCAATTCTTAAAACTAGGTATTCCCAGTGGTCTTGCCATTGGCGTGGAAGTCACTTCTTTCACCTTAATGGCTTTGTTTATTGCGCGTCTTGGCGTCGTGGCATCCGCTAGCCACCAAATCACGGCTTCGATGGCGGCATTGCTCTACATGGTGCCACTCTCGCTCTCTATTGCTAGCAGCGCGCGGGTGAGTTATTGGTTGGGTGCAAACCAGTTTCAACATGCCAGAAAAGCCTTGCGTGATGGTTTAACACTGGTGATCGTCTTTGGATCTCTTTTGAGTCTTTTCTTGGTTGTGTTTCAAAAAGAGGTGGTGCTTTTCTACACGCAGTCACCTGCGGTGGCAGAGTTGGCAGCCGAGTTACTGTATTGGTTAGCGTGTTACCAACTTGCGGACGCCATGCAGGTTTTTTGCGTCTTTGCACTGCGCAGTTACCGAGTTACCCTCTTTCCACTTCTTACCTACGCCGTCACCTTATGGGGAATTGGATTGGCTGGTGGCTATGTTGTGTCCTACGGTTTTATTCAGTTTGACAACTTAGCTTGGCTACAAACACATTCGCCCATCACGTTTTGGCAAACCAGCACATTGGCCCTGGTGCTGACTGCAGTGGCACTGTTTCCAGTACTCTGGATTCATGCTTATCGCAAAGTGCGCTAGAGAGTTGCGCCTTGTTTCCAACGCGTGGGTGGAAAAATCAGGTTAAAACAAGAGCCTTGCCCTGCAATACTGGTAATTTGTAACTTTCCACCGTGGCGTTGCATCACGTGTTTCACAATGGCTAATCCCAGTCCTGTGCCTCCCGATTCACGCGAGCGACTCCGATCGACGCGGTAAAAACGTTCTGTTAAACGTGGCAAATGTTCGGGCGCAATGCCTGGGCCAGTATCTTTGACTTGCAGATTCAAATTTCCATCCGCCGACAAAAATGTATGCACGTCAATGCGCCCACCTTGCGGGGTATAGCGGACTGCATTGCTGACTAAATTGGAAAGCGCGCTTTGTAATTCACGCGGCTCACCCAGTAGAAGGTAGTTTTGAATCACAGGGTCTGTTTCAAAAACAATGACTTGGGCAATTTTTTCTTGAAATAACAACTTTGAAAGTTGTTGCGCCTCGCTCTGACATGCTTCCACCAAGTGTGAAACTACTGTGGAGTTGGTGAAACCAGGAATTGGACTACCTTCCAGACGCGACAAAGTAAGTAAATCATCCACCAAGCTTTGCATTCGATGCGCTTGGTTGGCCATGAGCGCTAGATATTTTTCCTGCTCTTGGTCTGTCAGTTTTAAAGTCTGAAGGGTTTCAACAAACCCAGCAAGGACCGTGAGTGGCGTCCTAATTTCATGCGACACATTGGCTACGAAATCGCGACGCATAGCATCCGCTTGCTCCACTACCGTGACGTCACGTGTGATGAGCAATTGCTTTCCTTCGCCATAAGGATGCCGTTGTATCGATATCCGTAATGGAATATTGGGGTTCTTGCCCCGACCCTCAATCACAATCGGCTCAGCCACGTCTGTGCTTGTCATGTACGCAGAAAAAATCGGATCGCGCACCAAGTTACCAATACGCTGGGCCAAATCGCGCTCAGGTTGAATGCCTAATTGAATAGCAGCCGTTTGATTGCACCATTCAATTTGAAAATTCTCATCCAAAAGTACCACGCCATTTGGGGAAGCCTGTATGGCGGAGAGAAAGTCTTTTAAACGTTGTTCACTGGCATTGATGGCTCGCTCGCGTTCTCTCAGAAGTCTTCGCGTTCTATCGACCACCGTTCCCCACAAGCCAAATGTTTTGGGAACTTCCGCCAAATTGCCATATCGCAACCAATACACAACGCGCAATCCCCGGATGGCATCCCAAAACCACCAAAGCATTGCGCCTAATAAGCTACCAACAACCAAATAGAAAGTGGCGTGTAACTCTTGCGATTGCGCCCAAAAATATCCCAGCGTTGCGCCAGAGATGAGTAAGACTAATAAACTAAAAAACCGACCAAACACTAAGAACCTCAGGCATCGGGGGTGACAGAAGCCGTGAGTCTATACCCTACTCCTCGGACTGTCTCCACCATAGCACCTGCGGAACCTAGCGCTTCACGTAGACGTTTGACATGCACGTCAACGGTACGTTCTTCAATAAATACATGGTCACCCCACACGCGGTCGAGCAATTGACTGCGTGAATGCACACGTTCTGCGTGGTGCATAAAGTAGTTGAGCAACTTGAATTCGGTAGGACCGAGTCTCAATGGCATATCTTGGTAACTTACACGGTGGGTTGAACCGTCTAATTGCAATCCACCAATTCGCACAACATCGCTGGCTTGCTCTGGCGCACGACGCCTTAGCACCGCACGAATTCGCGCTAGAAGTTCTTGGGTAGAAAAAGGCTTGGTGATGTAGTCGTCTGCACCGGCATCTAGTCCAGCCACTTTGTCTGGCTCGTCACCCCTGGCTGTCAGCATAAGAATAGGAGTGAGTTTTGTGCGGGGGTCAGCACGCCAGCGTTTGGCTAAAACCAAACCGCTTTGCCCTGGCAACATCCAGTCGAGCAAGATGACGTCAGGCAGCACATCGTCAATGGCTATCTGCGCCTCATCACCATCGACTGCCAACACAGCCAACATGCCGTGGTGGCGCAGATTGACTGAAATCAGCTCGGCAATGGCCCTCTCATCTTCAACAACCAATACGCGTGGTATTTTCATGCAGATGGATTAATTATTGATGTTCATGGCTGCTTCAATATCAGCCAATGGGGTGTGGCGCACATCTTCGCCTTTGACAATATAGATGATGAATTCAGCGATATTCTTTGAATGGTCGCCAATACGCTCGATGGCCTTGGCGATAAAAAGCAAATCTAGGCTGGCAGAAATAGTGCGTGGGTCTTCCATCATGTAAGTGATGAGCTTGCGAACAAACCCGTCAAACTCTTGGTCGATCAAATCGTCTTCACGCAAAATCGCCACCGCAGTGGGAACATCTAAGCGCGCAAAAGCGTCTAGCGCTTTGCGTAACAAGCCAGATGCGAGTTCGCCACATACGCGCAAATCGGAAGATGGCAAAGTACGAGGTGCAACGCCGTCAATGATGGACTTGACCATACGGGCGATTTTGGCTGCCTCATCACCAACGCGCTCTAAATTGGCCGTTGTTTTAGACATGGCAACGAGTAAACGCAGGTCACGCGCAGTAGGCTGGCGGCGGCTGATCACGGAAGCGATTTCGCGGTCGATCTCAACTTCTAGTGCATTGACTCGGTTTTCTGTGACGATGACGTCGTCAGCTACCTCAACACTAAAGTTAGAGAGCGCGAAGATGGCTTGGCGAATTTGAGCTTCGACTAAGCCACCAATCTCCATAACGTTGGTAGAGATTTGATTGAGCTCAGCATCAAATTGTGAGGATAAATGTTTATCAGGCATGTGGATCTCTCTCGTTTTAGCCGAAACGGCCAGTAATGTAATCTTCTGTCGCAGTCTTCGTGGGTTTGAAGAAAATTTGTTCAGTATCTCCAAACTCAACCAACTCACCCAAATACATATAAGCCGTGAAGTCGCTGACGCGCGCAGCCTGCTGCATGTTATGGGTCACGATGGCGATCGTATAGTCCGACTTTAATTCATTGACAAGCTCTTCGACTTTACCTGTGGAAATGGGGTCTAGCGCAGAGGTGGGCTCATCGAGCAAAAGAACAGAAGGCTTGACAGCAACGCTACGTGCAATACAGAGTCGTTGTTGTTGACCGCCTGAGAGTGATAAACCATTTTGACCCAGCTTGTCTTTCACCTCTGTCCACAAAGCCGCTTTGGACAAAGCCCATTCCACGCGCTCATCCATCTCGCTCTCGCTCAGAGTTTCATACAAACGCACACCAAAAGCGATGTTGTCATAGATGGTCATAGGAAACGGCGTAGGTTTTTGGAAAACCATGCCCACACGCGCACGCAAGAGATTTAAGTCTTGGCTTTTGTCTAATATGTTTTGACCATACAGATTGATCTCGCCCTCAGCACGTTGGCCTGGGTAGAGGCTGTACATGCGGTTAAGGGTTCGCAACAACGTGGACTTACCGCACCCGGAAGGTCCAATAAAAGCGGTGACTTTGCGTTCAGCAATGTTCATGGACACATTTTTAAGTCCTTGAAATTTGCCGTAAAAGAAGTTGAGGTTTTTAACTTCAATCGCGTTTTTTAATTGTGTAGTTTGGTCCATAGTGATTCCAATATTTGATAAAGAGATAGAACTTCAAAATGCATCAATGCACTTTGTCTCTAAAAACAACCCGCGCCAAGATATTCAACACCAAGACGGTCATGGTGATCAACAAAGCGCCTGCCCAAGCCAATCGCACCCAGTTGTCATAAGGACTCATAGCAAACTGGAAAATCACCACGGGTAAGTTAGCCATGGGCGCACCCATATTCGTGCTGAAAAATTGGTTGTTCAATGCAGTAAAGAGCAATGGCGCTGTTTCACCACTGATGCGCGCGACTGCCAACAATATGCCAGTCATCACACCGCTCTGGGCCGCACGCAAAGTCACCATGGTGGATACTTTCCAACGAGGCGCACCCAATGCAAAGGCAGCTTCACGCAAACTGCCAGGCACCAAGCGCAGCATGTTCTCGGTGGTGCGCATCACAACAGGAATAGCGATCAAAGACAAAGCCAAACTGCCAGCGTAACCAGAGAAATTACCCACAGTGGACACCGCAATCGCGTAGACAAACAATCCCAACACGATGGAGGGAGCAGACAACATGATGTCAGTGACAAAGCGTGTTAGCTCTGCAGTTTTGCTTTCGTCACCAAATTCGGTCAAATAAATACCTGCCAATATGCCTACCGGCGTGGATACCAAAACCGTTAAGGCCACGATCATCAAGCTACCCACAATTGCATTACGTAAGCCGCCCCCCTCGGTGCCAGGAGCAGGTGTATCGTGGGTAAACAAATTCAAGTCAAGAGCTGCCAAACCGTTTGAAAACAGAATGTACAAAATCCAGATCAGTACGGCCAGGCCAACAGCCATGGCGGACATAGACAAAGCCAAGCCAATTTGGCTTGCAATACGTCTTTTTAAATAAAGGGTGTTATCAATTTGCATGATGCTCTTTCAAGAACCTTTGGCTTTTTCAGCACGGTTGATCATTGCTTTTGCGGCAGCCAAAACAACAAACGTGATCACGAACAGCAAGAAACCAAGGGCAAACAAGGTGGAGAAGTGCAAGCCCTCAGCCTCACCGAATTCATTAGCCAAAACCGACGCAATTGAAGTTCCTGGTGAGAACAAAGATGCTGGCATTCTGTTGGCGTTACCGATGACAAACGTCACCGCCATCGTTTCACCTAATGCACGTCCGAGGCCCAACATGACGCCACCGATCACACCTTTTTGGGTGTAGGGCAAAACAACTTGTCGAACAACCTCCCAAGTTGTGCAACCCAAACCATAGGCAGATTCGCGAAGAATGGCAGGCGTGATTTCAAACACATCGCGCATCACCGCAGCAACAAAAGGCAACACCATGAAAGCCAGCACAATGCCAGCCGCCAAAATACCCATGCCGTTGGTTGCACCACCGAATAGAAAACCAATCAGTGGCATGCCTCCCAGCAAAGACTTCAAGGGCACTTGAATGAAGTCTGCAAAAAGCGGCGCAAACACAAACAAACCAAACATGCCGTAAATAATGGAAGGCACAGCTGCCAGCAATTCGATAGACGTGCCCAATGGCCTACGCAACCAAGCTGGACAGGTTTCCGTTAGAAATACTGCAACGCCAAAGGCCAACGGAACCGCTAGCACCATGGCAATAGCTGCACTTGCAACTGTGCCCACAATAGCGATAGCCGCACCGAAATCTTTATTGATGACGTCCCACTCGACGCGCCAAATGAATTGAAAACCAAACTTTTGAAATGTGGGCCATGCGTTGATAAACAGGGAAATAATAATTCCCAATAAAGCAAGTAGGACCAACAAGGAAAAACCTTGGGTGACTCTATGAAAAAAGAAGTCTTGTAAACGCTGTTTTTTTGCAATCATCACCATCTCATTGCTCACAAGATGGCCGCCCTCCATAGAGGTAGTAGGCATATTCATTACGATCTCCTCGCTCACTAAAAAAATCCGTCGGTGCACATACGAACCGACGGATTCATTAATAACTTGCTAATTTACTTTTGGATTTGCGAGAAAACCCGGCTACGGATTTGGTCAGTCAATTTGTCTGGCAGTGGAACGTAATCTAAATCTTCAGCCATTTTCTTGCCGTTCTTGAAAGACCAGTCGAAGAATTTCAAAGCTTCGGCAGATGCTACTTTGTCAGTCGGCTCTTTGTACATTAAGATGAATGATGCTGTGCTGATAGGCCAGCTGTCAGCGCCTTTGGCGTTGACCATAGAGATGCCCATACCTGGAACGCTGAACCAATCGGCGCCTGCAGCAGCGGAAGCAAATGTTTTGTCATCAGGAGCCACATACTTGCCGTCGGCGTTGAGCATCTGCATGAAAATCATGTTGTTCTTTTTAACGTAGGCGTATTCCACGTAGCCAATGGAACCTTTAATGCGGGTCACGTTGGCAGCAACACCCTCGTTACCTTTACCACCTACAGAGGTGGCAGCTGGCCACTTCACAGAAGCACCCTTACCCACTTTGTCGTTGAAATCTTTGCTCACAGCAGATAGGTAGTCTGTGAAGTTGAATGTGGTGCCAGAACCATCAGCGCGGTGCACAACTGTGATTTCTAAATCGGGCAATTTTTTACCTGGGTTTAACGCAGCGATCTTGGCGTCATTCCATTTGGTGATCGCACCAGTAAACATGTCTGCCAACACTGGGCCAGAAATACGCAATTCGCCGGGCTTGATACCGTCGATGTTTAAAACAGGAACTGTTCCACCAATGATGGCTGGGAACTGAATCATGCCGTCTTTGGTCAATTCATCTCCGGCAACTGGGGCGTCAGTCGCACCAAAAGTCACTGTCTTGGCTTTGATTTGGCGAATACCACCAGATGAGCCGATAGATTGGTAGTTCAAACCGTTACCAGTTGCGGCCTTGTAGGCCTCAGCCCATTTCACATAAATGGGGTAAGGGAAAGAAGCGCCGGCGCCAGTAATGTCTGCGGCAAGGGCTGAACCCATTGTCAAAGAGGCAATGGCAGTCATAGCAAGAGTTTTCACGAAGTTACGTTTGGTATTCACATGGGTCCTTAAGTGGTTAACAGCAACTTCACTGTATGGTGTTGGTATGACAGTTATATGACAAATAAATACTGCTTAAATGTTAGAAACGTGTCCCAAAAGATAAGCGCCACATGGTTTGTGGCGTGAAATTGATGATGGGGTCATAGGCTAGGCGAACAAAATAATCCGATACCTCGTAGCCTAAAGACAGTCCGTAGCGACGGGTATACGTGTCTTGAACTAGGCCGCTTTTTTCTAAAAAATCCAAAGTAACGCGCTCGTTTGAATTGATTGGCACGCGATAAATCAGATGGACATGCTGTTGGTCTGGGTTCTGGCGGTTGTCGCGCACGATTTGCATAGACAAAGAATGGTGATCGCTCCAACGCCAACCACCAGAGGCCATCCATGCGTCGTTAGGGTCAAAGTTCAGGTTGGTATAGGGCTTGAGATTGGTTCTGCCAATGCCCGCACCAACAAACAAACTCTCCCCTGTTTCAACCGAGAGACTGCCGCCCACAAAACCACCTGAAGCAGCTTGCAAGGACGGCTGTATACGAAAACGTCGAATGGGCAACGAACCGTCCCAACCAACGCGAGGCTGTTTGAGACCCTGCTCAGGAGATTGGTACCAAGCGAGCCATGCATTGCTATCTTGGGTGCTTCTTCGCAAGTTAAGGTCAACCCCATGGCTATTGGACTGATTAGCACCTTGGGTGCTGTACCAACCCGTGGTGAATTTATAGCTTGGCTCTTGGGCACCAATGCCGGTCGAAAAAAAAACAAGGCCAATCTGCATGAAAAGCAGACTGGCGAGACGCATGTTCATCGCATCATTGCAAGGTTGCGGCGATGCGCTCGGCGCACGATTGGGCTTGGGCCCTGTCTTGCGCCTCCACCATCACACGCACCAAAGGCTCGGTGCCACTGGCGCGAATCAGTAAGCGCCCCGTTTGTCCTAACTCTGCTTCTACTTTTTGGGTCTCTTGGGTCATACGCGGGTTGTCTTTCCACTTTTGATTGGGGCGTAAACGCACATTGATCAATGTTTGTGGAAACAGCCTGACCTCAGACAACAACTCAGCCATAGTGCGACCGCTGCGCACACAGGTTTGCAACACTTGTAATGCGCTCACCAAGCCATCGCCCGTGGTGTGCTTGTCTAACACCAACAAATGGCCAGAACCTTCTCCGCCCAACATCCATTTTTGTTTTTCAAGCTCTTCCAATACATAGCGATCCCCGACTTGGCTTCGCACAAATGCAACCCCTCGTTTTTGCAAGGCCAGCTCAATCGCCATATTCGTCATCAAAGTACCCACCACGCCTTGGATTTTTTCTCCCTGACGTAGTCGGTCATCGACCATTAAGTACAACAACTCATCGCCGTTAAAAAGGCGGCCACTGGCGTCGACTAATTGCAATCGATCGGCGTCACCATCTAGAGCGACTCCGTAATCAGCTTGATTGGCTTTGACAGCACTGACTAAAGCATCTGGGTGGGTGGCACCGACTTCATGGTTGATATTCAAACCATCCGGCGCACAGCCAATCGCGATAACCTCAGCCCCCAACTCGTGGAACACTTTGGGCGCAATGTGATAAGCCGCACCATGCGCAGCATCCACAACAATCTTGAGGCCTTTTAGCGTGAGTTCGTTAGAGAAAGTGCTTTTACAAAATTCAATGTAACGACCTGCTGCATCGTCCAGCCGTTTGGCTTTACCAAGATGGGCAGAGTCTGCCCACACTGGGGCTTCGTCTAAAGCGGACTCGACATCTATTTCCCATGCGTCGCTGAGTTTGGTACCTTGCGCGCTGAAAAACTTGATGCCGTTGTCGTCAAAGGGGTTATGGCTTGCACTGATGACCACGCCTAGGCTGGCACGTTGCGCGCGGGTTAAGTAGGCAACGCCAGGCGTTGGCAAAGGCCCAAGCAAAACAACGTTGACACCAGCAGAGTTAAAGCCCGATTCCAAAGCAGACTCCAACATATAGCCTGAGATACGTGTGTCTTTACCGATCAATACGGTAGGTTTATCTTCTGTCCTTTTGAGCACGCGACCTACTGCATGCGCTAGGCGTAAAACGAAATCGGCCGTGATGGGCGACTGCCCTACTCGCCCGCGTATGCCATCGGTGCCAAAGTATTTACGTGTCATGGTTTGTCTGTGCTTTCTTGTATTTTTTGTAATAGTCTTATTGTCGCAAAGTGCTCGAGCCCAATTGTGCGTGCTGCCAAACAGAAAGAGCCTGCACAGTAGCCTCCACATCGTGTACGCGTAGCACCTGCGCGCCACGCTCAACCGCCAACAATGCGGCCGCGACACTTGGCACTAGGCGTTGATCTGCGTCGCAACCAGTCACAGCACCCAAAGAGGATTTGCGGGACCAACCCACCAATAACGGGTAACCCAAAGAGGACAATTGCGACTGTTGCGCGAGTAACTCGAAATTTTGTGCCACCGTTTTACCGAAACCTATGCCGGGGTCTAGGGTGATGCGTTCTTTTGCAACCTTGTGTGCTGTTAGAGCTTGCAAACGCTCTTGAAGAAACGCGATAACTGCAGGAACAGCCAAGCCATCCATTGGATGGGTTTGCATATCCTGTGGCTGCGCATGCATATGCATTAGACAAATGCCGCAACTGGGATGCCTCGCTATGACGTCCAACGCACCTTTTTGTCGCAAAGCCCATATGTCGTTGATGATGTCTGCGCCAGCATCTAGTGCAGCTTGCATCACTTGCGGCTTGTAGGTATCCACGGATAAGGGAACTTTCAACCGCACAGCCTCTTTCACCACGGGCAAAACTCTATGCAATTCTTCTTCAAAAGAAACCTGTTGTGCACCGGGTCTAGTCGATTCACCGCCGATATCTAGGATGTGCGCTCCCTGCTTCAGTAACCGTTCGCAATGGCGCAAAGCGGATGTCAGATCGGCGTGTTGGCTACCGTCTGAAAAAGAGTCTGGCGTGACATTGACGATGCCCATCACCTTAGGCGTTGCTAGGTCTATCTCAAAGCGGGTAGTTTTCCAAAACATCTTGTCTGTCAACAAAAACGGGGCTGACGCCCCGTTTAATTGTTCTCCTGCTATTTCGTATTAGGCCGCATTAGGAGCAGGCTCAATCACTGGAGGTGCACCACCACTGTCAGGTCCAGAAGATGGCGTTTTAGGGGTCCAGTCTTTCGGTGGGCGCGGTTCTTTACCAGCCATGATGTCGTCAATTTGCTCTTTGTCGATGGTTTCCCATTCCAACAAGGCCTTAGCCATGGTGTGCATTTTGTCGGCGTTTTCTTCTATCAAGCTGCGTGCCAAGGCGTATTGCATATCAATGATGCGACGCACTTCCATGTCGACTTTTTGCATCGTCGCTTCACTCATGGTGGTGGTCTTTGTGACAGAACGACCCAAGAAAACTTCACCTTCGTTTTCAGCGTAAACCATGGGGCCTAAGGCATCGGTCATGCCGTAGCGCGTGACCATATCGCGAGCGATGGTTGTTGCACGCTCAAAGTCGTTGCTAGCACCTGTGGTCATTTGATGCATGAAAACTTCCTCAGCAATACGACCACCAAACAACATGCTGATTTGGTTGAGCATGTAATCGCGGTCGTAGCTGTAGCGGTCTTTTTCAGGCAGGCTCATCGTCACACCCAAGGCGCGACCACGCGGAATGATGGTGACTTTATGGACGGGGTCGCACTTGGGCAGTAATTTGCCGATCAATGCATGGCCTGACTCGTGGTACGCCGTGTTGCGACGCTCTTCTTCTGGCATGACCATGCTCTTGCGCTCAGGGCCCATCAAGATTTTGTCTTTGGCTTTTTCGAAGTCGACCATTTCAACCACGCGCGCATTACGGCGTGCGGCCATTAAGGCAGCTTCATTACAGAGATTCGCCAAATCTGCACCGCTCATACCAGGAGTGCCGCGGGCGATGATGGCAGGCGCCACGTCTTGTCCGATTGGCACTTTGCGCATGTGCACATTCAAAATTTGCTCACGGCCGCGGATATCTGGCAAGGTCACATAGACCTGGCGGTCGAAACGTCCTGGGCGCAACAAAGCGGAATCCAGAATGTCGGGACGGTTGGTAGCAGCGACGACGATCACGCCAAGATTGGTCTCAAAACCGTCCATCTCGACCAACATCTGGTTCAAGGTTTGTTCGCGTTCGTCATTACCGCCGCCTAAACCAGCGCCACGTTGGCGTCCAACTGCGTCAATCTCGTCGATGAAGATGATGCAAGGTGCATTTTTCTTGGCGTTTTCAAACATGTCGCGGACACGGGCAGCACCCACGCCGACAAACATTTCAACGAAGTCAGAACCTGAAATACTGAAGAAAGGCACTTTGGCTTCGCCAGCAATGCCTTTAGCCAACAATGTTTTGCCGGTTCCAGGAGGGCCGACCAACAAAAGCCCGCGTGGAATACGACCACCCAGCTTTTGGAAGCGTTGGGGATCTTTCAAGAAATCAACCACTTCTTTGACTTCTTCTTTAGCCTCGTCGCAACCTGCTACGTCGGCAAAGGTCACCACGTTGTTGTTTTCGTCGAGCATGCGGGCTTTGCTTTTGCCAAAACTAAACGCGCCGCCTTTGCCACCACCCTGCATTTGGCGCATGAAGTAGACCCATACGCCGATCAACAGCAACATGGGGCCCCAGCTCACCAGCAAGGTCATCAGCAACGAACCTTCTTCGCGGGGTTTCACATCGAACTTCACGCCATTGGAGATGAGGTCGCCCACCAAGCCACGGTCGAGGTAAGTGGCGGTGGTTTTAATTTTGCGCTCGTCGTTGGTAATAGCGACGATCTCAGTGCCGCCTTGGCCTTCTTGTATGGTGGCGGTTTTAATACGCTTGGCGCGAACTTCTTCTAGGAAGTCGGAGTAGCCCAAATATCCAGAACTCGCGCCAGGGCGTGTTTCAAATTGTTTGAACACGGTAAACAGCACCAAAGCGATTACCAACCAAACAGCAACTTTTGAGAACCATTGATTATTCAATGTGGGCTCCGAACAATAAGAGAAAAGAACAAAGGGTAGATAGTAATGATTTTAAGCCTTTCAACCCAAGGAAACTCTTTACCTGCAAAAGAACCACCTTAGATCAAGGGTTTGCGATATTTCGGTGTTTGAGACCGATTCCGACCAAAAACGTCTCACTCGACTTGTCTCGGCTGGCTTTGGGCTTGATGGGTTTAACGACATGGAAGCTTTCTTTGAACAACTTCACCAGCTGGCTATAGCCGCTGCCATGGAACATTTTGACCACCAAGGCGCCATCGTCTTTCATATGTTTTTGTGAGAATTCCAAGCCCAATTCGACCAAATGGGCGATGCGTGCAGCGTCGGCCGACTCGATGCCAGACAAATTCGGCGCCATGTCTGAGACCACCACATCCGCCATACGACCCTGTAGGGCAGTTTCCACTTCAGCTAAAACAGCTGGTTCGCGAAAGTCGCCATGGATAAATAGGACGCCCTCGACCGGCTCCATGGGCAAGATGTCAACAGCAACGATAGTACCGTTCAAAGCGCCCACCGCCGCGCCTTCGGGCGACAAACGGCGGCGCACATACTGGCTCCAAGCGCCAGGGGTCGAGCCTAAATCGACCACCAAATGGCCGGGCTTGATCAAACCCAGTTGTTCATCGATTTCTTTGAGTTTGTAAGCGGCTCGGGCCCGATAGCCGTCTTTTTTGGCTAATTTGACATAAGGGTCGTTGACATGGTCGTTCAACCACGATTTATTGACCTTCTTACTTTGTGTTTTAACTTTCAACGGAACCCTTGTAGCGAGGGCGGATAATACCCCCATGACAGCTATTCAACTCACGCCCGCACAACGCAAGGCACACCGATCAGACGCCCACCACTTAGACCCCGTGGTCATGGTTGGCAACGACGGAATCACCCCCGCCATCCTCAAAGAAGCCAATATGGCGCTAGACGCCCACGGTTTGATCAAAATTCGCGTCTTTGGTGACGACCGCCTCAAACGCGAAGAAATGTTTGTCGCGCTAGCCGACCAACTCAACGCAGCGCCCATTCAGCACATTGGCAAACTTTTTGTGCTCTGGCGGCCCATTGCCGAGAAAGCCGATACCCCCAATGAAGACCGCATGCCAGGACCGCGCGATGTGAAAGTCTTGAAATACAGCAAACGCGGTGGTCAAAGGCCTGAAGTCAAAACCTTGCGCGTTTTGGGCAACCAGCGTTTGACGTCTGGTGGTCAGGTTAAGCGGGCTAAGCCCAAAAAGACCTCGATTAAGAAAAGAACTTTGGGTTAATTTAGCGGTAGTGAACCGCTATAACCTCATAACTCTTTTCGCCCCCAGGCGCCACGACAACGGCAACATCACCCTCTTCTTTGCCAATCAAGGCACGGGCAATAGGGCTGCTGATATTGATCAAACCCAGTTTGAGATCAGCTTCGTCTTCGCCCACGATTTGGTAAGTCACTTTTTCGCCCGACGTTTCTTCCTCTAGTTCTACGGTTGCGCCGAAGACCACTTTGCCGCCCCCGTCGACTGCAGTGGGGTCGATCACCAGAGCCGCTGAAAGTTTGCCTTCAATCTCTTGGATACGGCCTTCGATAAAGCCTTGGCGGTCTTTGGCCGCGTCGTATTCGGCGTTTTCGCTCAAGTCGCCTTGGGCACGGGCTTCGGCAATCGCGTTGATCACCCAAGGACGGTCAACAGTCTTGAGTTTGTGCAACTCGTCTTTGAGCTTTTCAGCGCCGCGTTTTGTAATTGGAATAGTCGCCATCAATTTCTTTCTTATGCGCTCAGTTGCGCATGCATTTCTTGGACCGAGATCACCCCTAAATTGTCCATGTACTTCATTCCCTCGACTGCCGCCTCGGCGCCAGCGATGGTGGTGAAAGTCGTGACCCGATTGAGTAACGCCGTGGTGCGAATGTAGCGGGAGTCGGCGATCGCATTACGCCGCTCCTCGACCGTGTTGATCACCAAAATCACTTCGTTGTTTTTGATCATGTCGACGATATGTGGGCGACCCTCAGCCACCTTGTTGATCGTGGCGCAGATCACGCCTGCCTCTTGGATGGCCAATGCCGTTCCTTTGGTCGCTACAAGTTCGAAGCCCTGAGCTTGCAACTCACGCGCCACTTCAATCACGCGAGGTTTGTCATTATTTTTAACGGATAAAAATACTTTGCCAGATGATGTGCCGTCGGCCTTTTGGGCTCGAGGTAATTTGGTTCCAGCACCCAATTGGCTTTTCACAAAAGCTTCGCCAAAGGTTTTGCCTACGCCCATGACCTCCCCCGTGGACTTCATCTCGGGGCCCAAGATGGTGTCTACGCCTGGGAATTTCACAAAGGGGAAAACGGCTTCTTTCACGCTGAAATAAGGGGGAGTCACTTCGTTTTTAATGCCTTGCGAGGCCAGTGTTTGACCCGCCATGCAACGCGCCGCCACTTTGGCAAGTTGGATGCCCGTCGCTTTGGACACAAAAGGCACGGTGCGCGAAGCACGTGGGTTGACTTCTAAGACATAGACAACGTCCCGCCCTTGGTCTTGTTGAATGGCGAACTGCACATTCATCAAGCCGATCACATTCAAAGCCTCGGCCATAACAGCCGACTGGCGTTTGAGTTCATTGACCGTTTCTGCAGACAAGGAATAAGGAGGCAAAGAACAGGCGGAGTCACCGCTATGCACACCCGCTTGCTCTATGTGCTCCATCACGCCACCGATAAAGGTTTTGCCTTCTGGATCGCGCAGGCAGTCGACGTCGCATTCGATGGCGTCATTCAAAAAGCGGTCGAGCAAAACAGGAGAGTCATTCGAGACCTTCACGGCCTCGCGCATGTAGCGCTCCAAATCGCGTTGCTCGTGGACGATTTCCATGGCGCGACCACCGAGCACGTAGCTGGGACGCACAACTAAGGGGTAGCCAAGAGCAGACGCCTTCTCCAAAGCCTCTGCTTCGGTGCGCGCAGTGGCGTTTGGCGGTTGTCGCAGACCTAAACCTTGCAAAAGTTTTTGAAAGCGCTCGCGGTCTTCGGCTGCATCGATCATGTCGGGGCTGGTGCCGATGATGGGCACGCCCGCAGCCTCAAGCCCCAGAGCGAGTTTCAAAGGTGTTTGGCCGCCGTACTGCACGATCACGCCGTGTGGCTTTTCTTTGTCGACGATTTCTAGAACATCTTCCAAAGTCAAAGGCTCGAAATAGAGGCGATCTGAGGTGTCGTAGTCGGTCGATACGGTCTCAGGGTTGCAATTGACCATGATGGTCTCGTAGCCGTCTTCGCGCATCGCCAAGGCAGCATGGACGCAGCAGTAGTCGAACTCAATGCCTTGGCCAATACGGTTGGGGCCGCCACCTAGCACCATGATTTTTTTCTTATCGGTAGGTTGCGCCTCGCACTCTTCGCCGTAGGTGGAATACATATAGGCGGTGTCAGTCGAAAACTCCGCCGCGCAGGTGTCTACCCGTTTAAAAACAGGGCGGATATTGGCCGCATGTCTTTGGGCGCGCACCGCAGCTTCTGTTGTTTTGAGCAACTTGGCCAAACGGCGGTCTGAAAAACCTTTGCGCTTCAACGCTCGCAGCTCAGTGGCAGAAATCTTGTCGAGCGCGGTTGTCTCTAACTCCAACTCGATTTTGACGATCTCTTCAATTTGCACCAAGAACCAAGGATCGATTTTGGTCAGCGCAAAGACTTCGTCCACGCTCATGCCCTGGCCAAAGGCGTCGCCTACATACCAAATGCGGTCGGGGCCAGGCTCGCCGAGTTCTTTCTCGAGCACTTCGCGGTCTTGGGTTTTTTCGTTCAAACCGTCAACGCCGACTTCCAAGCCACGCAGGGCTTTTTGGAAGGACTCTTGGAAGGTGCGGCCAATCGCCATCACCTCGCCCACCGACTTCATTTGGGTGGTCAGGCGGCTGTCGGCCGTGGGGAATTTCTCAAACGCGAAACGTGGAATTTTGGTAACCACGTAGTCGATGCTCGGCTCAAAACTCGAGGGCGTTGCACCACCGGTAATCTCGTTACGCAATTCGTCCAAGGTATAGCCAACTGCTAACTTGGCTGCGACTTTGGCAATCGGAAAGCCCGTCGCCTTAGACGCCAACGCAGAAGAACGCGACACGCGCGGGTTCATTTCAATCACGATCATGCGACCGTCTTGGGGATTGACCGAGAACTGCACGTTCGAGCCGCCTGTGTCGACACCAATTTCACGCAAGACCGCCAACGAGGCGTTACGCATGATTTGGTATTCCTTGTCGGTCAGCGTTTGCGCCGGAGCGACGGTGATGGAGTCGCCGGTGTGCACGCCCATGGGGTCCAAGTTTTCGATCGAGCAGATGATGATGCAGTTGTCCGCCTTGTCGCGCACGACTTCCATCTCGAACTCTTTCCAACCGAGCAAAGATTCTTCGATCAGCAGCTCGTTGGTAGGTGAGGCTTCAAGTCCGCGCTTGCAAATCGTCTCGAATTCTTCGGGGTTGTAAGCGATGCCGCCACCTGTGCCGCCCAGCGTGAAGCTGGGACGAATAACCGTAGGAAAGCCGACGGTGCGTTGCACGTCCCAAGCCTCTTCCATGCTGTGGGCGATGCCAGAGCGGGCGGAACCTAGACCAATTTTGGTCATCGCATCTTTGAATTTCAGACGGTCTTCGGCTTTGTCGATCGCTTCTGGCGTGGCACCAATCAATTCGACTTTGTATTTGTCGAGCACGCCGTTGCGCCACAAATCTAAGGCGCAGTTGAGCGCGGTTTGTCCGCCCATGGTGGGCAATATCGCGTCGGGCCGCTCTTTGACAATGATCTTCTCAACCGTTTGCCAGGTGATCGGCTCGATATAGGTGACATCTGCCGTGGCGGGGTCGGTCATGATCGTCGCAGGATTGCTGTTGATCAAGATGACTTTGTAGCCTTCTTCGCGCAGAGCCTTACAGGCTTGCACGCCCGAGTAATCGAACTCGCAAGCTTGGCCAATCACGATGGGGCCTGCCCCAATGATCAAAATACTTTTCAGGTCTAAACGCTTAGGCATCAGTGTGTCTCCATCGCATGGATGAAGCGGTCAAATAGGTAAGAGATATCTTGGGGGCCGGGCGATGCCTCGGGGTGCCCTTGGAAGCAAAACGCGGGTTTGTCGGTGCGTTGCAAACCTTGGATAGTTCCGTCAAACAGCGACACATGGGTGGCCCGCAAGTTGGCAGGCAGAGATGTTTCGTCCACCGCAAAACCGTGGTTTTGGCTGGTGATGGAAACGCGCCCAGAGTCCAAGTCTTTCACAGGATGGTTAGCACCGTGGTGGCCAAACTTCATCTTGAAGGTTTTGGCGCCACTAGCCAAAGCCATGATTTGGTGACCTAAGCAAATGCCAAAGGTGGGGATGCCTTTGTCGATTAGAGCGGCTGCCGCTTCTATCGCATAGCTACAAGGCTCAGGGTCGCCAGGGCCGTTGGAGAGAAAAATTCCTTGGGGCTTCAAAGCCAAGGCCTCTTGGGCAGAAGTTTTGGCGGGCACCACCGTCACTTGACAACCACGCTCAGCCAGCATGCGCAAGATGTTGTGTTTGACGCCGAAGTCGAAGGCCACCACGTGGAATTTGGTGTTGCTTGTTTTGCCGTATCCAGAGCCCAAGGCCCATTCGGTTTGGGTCCAGTCATACGGCTTTTGCACCGTGACTTTTTGCGCCAAATCCAAGCCTGCCATGTTGGGGGCTTTGAGCGCCAAGGCTTTGGCTTGAGCGATCAAATCGTCGGTAACGGTTTGACCGGCAGCCAAGCCCAAAATTGCACCGTTTTGGGAGCCCTTGCTACGCAGCAAGCGGGTCAATTGGCGGGTATCGATATTGGCGATCGCCACCGTTTGGTTGGCTATCAAATAACTAGATAGGTCAGATTGTGAGCGGAAATTGCTGGCGATCAAAGGCAGGTCATGGACGATCAAGCCTGCCGCGTGGACTTGGGTCGATTCCGCATCTTCTGCGTTGGTGCCGTAATTGCCGATATGCGGATAGGTGAGTGTGACGATTTGCTGGCAATAGCTGGGGTCCGTCAGAATTTCTTGGTAGCCCGTGATGGAGGTATTGAAAACCACCTCGCCAGATGTGGCGCCCATTGCGCCGATTGAATTGCCAACAAAGACCGTGCCGTCTGCGAGCGCCAAGATGGCGGGAGGGAATTTTCCCTGAAGAGACAAAAGCACTGGGTTCTCCGGTTTTGTTCGGGTACGCCTCAGCACTTACTTGAGCTCGGGACTCGTTTGGGGGCTGCTTTTGTGAGGGATTGGCCTAGTAGGAAGCTGGGACGTACAGGTTGTAGGTGAAAAGCCATCTATTATATCTGACGGCCTTTTACGCCTGACCCGCTGTGGCAGTGGCATGCATACAAATAGCCGCCGCCGAGGCTACGTTGAGCGACTCTTCGCCGCCTGGTTGGGCGATTCGCACTGTCATGCCGGCCAATTGGGCCGCCTCGGGCGAGACACCCTGCCCTTCGTGCCCAAAAATCCAGCCACAAGGGCTTGGCAAGGCATTTTTAGCACCCAAGGTGTGCAAAAACGGGCCTTGGTGGGAACTGGTCGAGAGCCAACAGATCTGCAAATCCGCCAGCTGTTCGGGCTCTACCCCTTCGACTAAATGCAAACCGAAATGCGCACCCATAGCTGCGCGCAACACTTTGGGCGACCAAAGCGCCGCAGTGCCTTTGCGCGCTAAGACCTGTGTGAAGCCAAATGCACTGGCGCTACGCAAGATAGAACCTACATTGCCCGCGTCTTGTATCTGGTCTAAGAAGACGGTGGGTACGCCCTGTTGAATGTCATGGTCACTAGCTGTTTGTATTGAGCTCGAAATCGTCCAAACGAATCCCATCGTGCTGGCTGACTCTAGTCCGCTGATCTCGCGAAACAAGGCATCGGGTAGCACCGTGTTTTTTGAAGATGCGTTGGTCAGTTGCGGGTCTGCTTGGTCCCAAGCAGATTGCGCAAAAACAGCTTGCTCAGGTTGGAGACCACGGGTGAGCAAAGCGCGGCACAAATGGTCGCCCTCCAACCAAACACGCCCCGTTTTACGGTAAGCCGTGCTGTCTTGGGAGAGACGGCGTAGCTCTTTGACCAAGGGGTTGTCGCGCGAGGTAATTAAGTTCATCACAACACCTGCGCGACGGGCGAAAAAGACTTACGGTGCCATGGACTCGCGCCAAACTCTTGCAACGCACTCAGATGCGCTGCAGTGCCATAGCCTTTATGAAGATGAAAGCCGTATTCAGGATATTGCGCATGCATGGCCAGGCATAACCTGTCACGGTGCACTTTGGCCAAGATCGAAGCCGCTGAAATCGCCTGCACTTTGCTATCGCCTTTCACAATCGCTTCTGCCAAAACATCGAGAACCGGAAGTTGGTTGCCATCGACTAGCACTTTGCTGGGTCTCAATCTGAGGCCATTGACCGCCCTTTGCATCGCCAAAAGCGTGGCTTGCAAAATATTCAGCGTATCAATTTCTTCCACCGTCGCTTCGGCAATCGAGCAACACAAGGCCTTGGCGCGGATTTGGTCAAACAAGCGCTCGCGCTTCAAGGCGGTGAGTTTCTTGGAGTCAGCCAAGCCTGGGATGGGATGTAAGTCGTCCAAGATGACGGCGGCAGCTACGACTGGCCCTGCTAAAGGCCCACGCCCCGCCTCGTCCACGCCAGCGATCAAACCCGGCGCATCCCAGACCAAAGCGGTTTGTTCAGTGAGCAATGATTTTTTCGATCGCATCGGTCGCTAACTGGGTGGTGTCCATTTTTAAACTGTTATGCAGTACCTCAAAGCGCGCTTGTAAGGTGCGTACCGCCTCTGGATGTGCCAGCCACTGCAAAGTCTCGTCTGCCAATGCCTCTGGCGTAGCTGCTTCTTGCAGTAATTCTGGCACCGCAAAGTCTTGCAACAAGATGTTGGGCAAGCCAACCCATGGCTGGAGTTTTTTGCGCCGCATGATTTGCCAACTCAGCGCGTGCATGTTGTAGGCAATCACCATCGGGCGTTTGAACAAAGCGGCTTCTAGGGTTGCTGTGCCGCTTGCGATCAATGTGACGTCGCAAGCCGCTAGCGCTGCATGCGATTGGCCTTCGCAAATCTGTAAACCAGGCACGCCACCGATTTGCTGAACCATGGCTTGTATGGCGGGAACGAACGCAGGCAGTGTGGGCAAGATGAATTGAAGTCCAGGCTGGTGATCGGCCATCCGTTTGGCAGCCTTGAGGAACCGCAAGGCCAGATAGTCGATTTCAGACTTGCGACTGCCGGGCAGCAAAGCAACTAGCTTAGCGTCCAATGGGATATTCAGAGCATTTCGCGCGGCGTCTCGGTCTATGACTTGCGGGATTTTGTGCGCTAAAGGATGGCCCACATAGGTCGCCGCAATTTTGTGGCGCTCTAGCAGTTCGGACTCGAACGGAAACACACACAAAACATGGTCTACGCTTTGGCGAATCGTCTCAATACGTTCTGGCCGCCAAGCCCAGATCGATGGGCACACATAGTGGATGGTAGGAATACCTTGCGCTTTGAGGTGCTTGGCTAAATCAAGATTGAAGTCAGGAGCGTCAATTCCAATGAACGCCTTGGGAGGCTTTTGTGTCCAGCGCGCTTTGAGTTGGCGACGAATGCCAACAATTTCCCAATAGTGTTTGAGCACTTCTACATAGCCGCGCACTGCCAGTTTTTCATAGCCCCAGATAGGTTTGAAACCATGGGCTGCCATGGCAGGACCGCCAATGCCTTCAGAGGAGAGGTGGGGCCACCGTTGCACCATGCCTTGCAACAACATGGCTGCCAACATATCGCCAGAGGCCTCGCCTGCCACCATTGCGAACGTTGTTGGCTGATCCATGGCCCAAGAATCAGCGAATGATTCCGCGTTGGGCAGAGGTGTGGTGGAGGAAGTCGAGCATCATCGCTACGTCTGGCGCGGACTCAGGCTTCTCTTGGACGAGTTGGGCGATTTGCTCTTTGGCTTTGTCGAGCGTCAAGTCGTCACGGTACAAGGCCTTGTGCATCGCCTTGACTGCGCTGATACGTTCAGGTGAAAAGCCTCTGCGACGCAAGCCTTCAAAGTTCATAGAGCGCGCTTCGGCAGGTTGGCCTTGGCACATCACAAAAGGCGGCAAATCGGCCAGCAATAAAGAATGCATCGCCGTAAAACTGTGGGCGCCGATGCGCACAAACTGGTGCACCACGGTAAATCCACCCAATATCGCCCAATCCCCCACATGAACATGGCCAGCGAGTTGGGCGCTGTTGGCAAAAATGGTTTGGTTGCCCACTTGGCAGTCGTGCGCCAAATGCACATAGGCCATGATCCAGTTGTCGTCGCCCACACGGGTCACGCCGACATCGCCTGGTGAGCCGATATTGAAAGTGCAAAACTCGCGGATGGTGTTGCGGTCGCCAATGACCAGTTCGCAAGGCTCGCCCTTGTATTTTTTATCCTGAGGAATCGCACCCAAAGAGTTGAATTGGAAGATGCGGTTGTCTTTGCCAATGGTGGTGTGGCCTTCAATCACGCAATGTGCGCCAATGGTCGTGCCAGCACTAACTTTGACGTGCGGTCCAATGATGCTGTAGGGCCCTACTTGCACCGAGGCGTCCAACTGCGCTTGGGGGTCCACTAAGGCCGTCGCGTGAATCAAACTCATCTTGCTGCAACCGTGGTTAAGCAATCGTGCGCATGGTGCACATCAGACTTGCTTCAGTAGCGGTGTCTTCACCGACTTTGGCGCAGGCATTGAATTTAAAAATGCCAGACTTATGGCGGTCTAGCGAGACTTCCAAAATCAGTTGATCACCTGGTTCAACTGGACGCTTAAAGCGCGCACCGTCAATGCCTGCAAAGTAGTACACCGTTTTGTCATCAGGAACTTTGCCCAACATATCAAACGCCAAAATAGCAGCGGCTTGCGCCAAAGCCTCCAAAATCAAAACACCCGGCATAACAGGACGGTGCGGAAAATGCCCCAGAAAAAAAGGTTCATTTATCGATACGTTTTTAATGGCTTTGATGGATTTGCCCTTGTCAATCTCCAGAACCCTATCCACCAACAAAATCGGGTAGCGATGCGGCAGCATTTTTAAGATTTGGTGGATATCTAAGGTCATTTTTTGTAGCTTTCAAAAGCGGTTTCTAGCGAACGGATGCGGTCTCGCAATCCGTGCAATTGCTTTAAGGTGGCGGCATTTTTTTCCCAAGAAGCATTGTCGTCTATGGGGAACACGCCGCTGTAGCTCCCCGACTTGCTGATTGAACGCATGACGACCGAAGCGGCTGAAATATGCACGGCATCGGCTAATGTGAGATGCCCCAAAACAATCGCGCCACCGCCTAAGGTGCAATGCGCGCCGATCACGGCGCTTCCTGCAACGCCTACGCAACCCGCCATCGCCGTGTGCGCACCCACTTGCACGTTGTGTCCAATTTGTACCAAGTTATCGAGTTTCACGCCGTCGCCAATGATGGTGTCTTCCAAGGCGCCTCGGTCAACGCAAGAGTTGGCACCAATTTCGACGTAGTTACCAATGCGCACCGCCCCGAGCTGCTCTATCTTTTCCCAGCGGCCATCAAAAGGCGCGAAGCCAAAACCGTCGGCGCCAATCACCACGCCTGCGTGAAAGATGCAATGTTCACCGATAGAGCAATCCATGCCTAACGTGACCTGCGCTTTCAACCAAGAACCTGCTCCAACACGAGCGCCCTTCTCAATTACGCACATAGGGCCAATGCGGGCGGTTGGGTGAACGACGGCTTTGGGGTGCACCACTGCACTGGGATGGACCAAGGGTTCACCATCTTCAGAGACTTGTTGTTTGCGCCACAACTGGGTCACTTTGGCGAAATAGAGGTAGGGGTTGGGAGAAACAATGCATGCAGTACCCGCGGTCACCGAAGATTGCATCTCAGGCGACACAATCACGCAACCCGCTTGGGTAGTTGCGAGTTGGGATCGGTAAAGGGGATTGCTCAGGAAAGCCAGCGAGCTAGAAGTCGCAGTCTCTAGCGGACTGATTTTTTCTACGAGAAAGTCTGGGTCACCGTGAAGGCTGCCGCCGAGTTGTTCAATCAGTTGGCCAAGACGAATTGCCAAGGCTGATTACTTCGCGGCGTTGATAACCTTTAACACCTTGTCGGTGATGTCATGCTTGGGGTTGATATAGACAGCCTCTTGCAAAACCAGGTCGTATTTTTCAGATTCAGCCACTTGTTTGATCACACGGTTGGCGCGCTCGAGTACCAATTGGAACTCTTCATTTTTACGTGCGTTCAATTCTTCCTGGAACTCACGGCGCTTGCGCTGAAACTCACGGTCTTGTTCACCCAATTGTTTTTGGCGCGTGACACGCTGCGATTCAGCCAAAGTCGGGGCTTCACGCTCAAACTTTTCAACAGCTGCTTTGAGCGTGGCGCCGAAATCGTTGAGTTCTTTTTCGCGCTTTGAGAATTCTTGCTCCAACTTGGCTTGCGCCTGCTTGGCAGTGTTGGCTTCTTTGAAAATACGGTCTGTATTGATAAACCCGATACGGATTTCCTGCGCAGCCGCGCTGACAGAAGCCACACCTACCATGGCGGTTAAAAGAAGAAAACTTAAAAACTTTTTCATCAGAATGATGTCCCGATTTGGAATTGAACTCTTTGTATTCTATCGCCTGTGAAGCTACGCACTGGCTTGGCCCATGCAAAGCGTAATGGGCCCATGGGGGATACCCAGCTTAAACCGGCGCCTAAAGAGCTTCTAAATTGGCTAACTTTGATCGTGTCGTATTCACCGAATACGTTACCCATGTCGTAAAAACCGTAGAGGCGAAGCGTCCTGTCATTACCAGCCCCAGGGAAAGGCATCAAGAATTCGCTGTTGATAGTGACCTTCTTGGGGCCACCCACCACGATGCCGGAAATATCACGCGGGCCTAGGGTTCCTTGCTCGAAACCGCGTACAGAGCCTAAACCACCTGAGTAATAATTTTTGAAGATCGGATAGGGTTGGTTTTGTAAACCTTTGCCCAAGCCAAAATCCGCGTTAAAAGCAAAAGTGTATTGCTTGGTCAAAGGAATATATTGCTGATACTGGGTAGCCATACGGATGTAGCGCGTATCTCCAACAACGCCCACATCACTGTTAGCACGCATATATCTTCCAGATGACGGATTCAGATAGCTATCGCGACCATCACGCGCCCAACCCACAGACAGCGGGACCGTTTTGGTGGTGTAGCCAAAGGTGTTGGCATAAGCTAAATACGAGGCAGGTAGATTGGTACCAGGAACGATTTCAGTTTGTTCAATGCCAACGCCAGTAAATACTCGGTCTAATTCGCTAAAGGGAATTCCAAAGTTAAGGGCTACAGAATCGGAAATCAGCCTGTAATCTCCGCCCTGCTCCACATATGGCTTGCTCGAACGATGCGAAAACGAGAAAGACCGTGAAACACCATCTTCAGTGAAATAGGGGTTGGTAGTACTCACCACGTAATACGTGTTGTATTTACTGGTGCTGATTTGCACCCCTAAGTTTTGGCCAGAGCCAAAAATGTTGTCTTGAGAGATACCAAAACTTAAAGTGACTTTTTCTGCGCTAGAAAAGCCTGCGCCCAAAGTTAGCATGCCAGTGGGCTTCTCCACCACGCTAACGTTGAGGTCCACTTGGTCCATCGTTGAAGGCACTTCTTGCGTATCTACTTCAACGTCTTTGAAATAGCCGAGACGATTCACCCGGTCTTTTGATAGCTTGATTTTGTCGCCGTCATACCAAGCAGATTCCATCTGACGGAACTCGCGGCGCACAATTTGATCGCGCGTGCGGTTATTACCCAAAATATTGATTCGACGCACATAGGCACGGCGCGAAGGGTCAGCGACCAACACCAACTTCACCAAATTGGTGGATCTGTCAATTTCAGGACGAACTTCTGTTCGGGCAAAAGCAAAACCAAAATTGCCAAAATAATCGTTAAAGGCCTTGGTGGTCTTGGCAACGTCATCTGCGTTGTAGGGCTTGCCCGCCTTAATTTGAATCAAGGACTTGAACTCATCGTCTTTTCCGAGGAAGTAGCCTTCCAGAGCCACTTCAGACACCACAAAGCGATCGCCCTCAGTAATGTTCAAAGTGATACTGATATCTTGTTTGTTAGGAGAAATCGCCACTTGCGTGGAATCCACGCGGAACTCTAAGAAGCCACGCGACAAGTACCACGCACGTAAGGTTTCTAAATCAGCGTTAAGTTTGGTACGCGAATATCTATCAGTTTTGGTGTACCAACTCAGCCAATTGCCAGTGTTTTGGTCTAACTGGTCCAGCAGTGTCGATTCTGAGAAAGTTTTGCTTCCGACGATACGCATTTCTTTGATCTTGGCCAAATCACCTTCAATCACGGTGAACGACAGGTTCACACGGTTGCGTTCTGCGGGCGTAATGGTTGTGATGATTTCAGCGCCGTACAAACTGCGGTTGACATATTGGCGCTTCAATTCTTGCTCGGCGCGGTCAGCCAAGGCTTTGTCAAAGGGACGGCCTTCGGCCAATCCGATATCACGCAAAGCCTTGCGCAAAACGTCTTTGTCAAATTCCTTGGTGCCAATGAAATCGACTTGCGCAATATTGGGGCGCTCTTCGACGATCAACACCAACACATTGCCACTGACTTCGATGCGTACGTCTTTGAAAAGACCCAAAGCGAACAAACTGCGAATGGCGGATGCGCCTTTTTCGTCGGTGTAGTCATCCCCAACACGCAAGGCAATCGAGGCAAAAACAGTACCCGGCTCGACCCGCTGCAAGCCCTCTACTCGAATATCACCCACTTTGAAAGGGTCGGCGGCCCATGCATGAAAAGCAAAAACTGATGCAACACAACCTACCAAAATTTTGGACAAGGTCGATCGACGAAATTGGTAAAGAGGCTGGTTCATGAAGAGGAAATTAAGCGACCCATGAGGGAATTTTGTCGATTGGAAACAAGGCAAGAGTCACAGCGGGCATGATACAACACGGTCACAGGCGTAAACCCTGCTTAAAAGTGTCAAACCATGGCCCATTTTTCTACACATGAAAGCGCCAATGCGCGCGTTCTTTCATCTAAAACCAAAAGATCTTCTATGGTCGACATATTCGATACCAATTGCACACTCAGGCAATGCGCATTGACGTGGTGAATTTGATCAAAGCGTATGCGTTTGGTTAAAAAAGCCTCCACAGCCACTTCATTGGCAGCATTGAGCACCGCCGTTGTACCTAAAGGCGCACGCAAAGCCTCCCAAGCCAAATGCAAACCAGCAAACCGCTCACGGTGGCCATGGTCATCCAAGGATTCAAAACTCATGTCGGCCAAGCTTTGAAAATCCAAAGCTTGCGCGCCAGACGCCATTCGCTCAGGCCAACTCAGGCCATACGCGATCGGCACACGCATATCGGGCGTTCCTAGTTGCGCCACCACCGAAGTGTCTCGGTACTGAACCATGGAATGGATCACACTTTGTGGGTGAATCACCACCTCCAAGCGCTCTGGTGGCAATCCAAACAAGTAATGCGCTTCTATCACTTCAAGCGCTTTGTTCATCATGGTGGCGGAGTCGACGGAAATCTTGCGGCCCATCACCCAATTGGGATGCGCAACTGCTTCTTCGGGCGTTACATCTTTCAGGGTGTTGACATCACGCCTGCGAAACGGACCGCCCGAAGCTGTGAGGATAATTTTCTCAACCCTAGCGTCCCAAGTGCTTGAATCGTCTGGCAAAGATTGAAAGATAGCGGAGTGTTCGCTATCGATAGGTATCAAGGTGGCGCCACCTTGTTGAACCGCCTTCAAAAACACATCGGCGCCGACCACCAAGGCCTCTTTGTTTGCCAACAACAATCGTTTGCCGGAGAGTGCCGCTGCAATGCATGCCTTGAGACCGGCGGCACCCACAATAGCGGCCATCACACTGTCGACCTGCGGATGTGCTGCAACTTCTTCTAGTGCCTTGGCGCCCGATTGAACACGAATAGCAAGACCATGCGCATCCAATTTTTCTTGTAATTGCTTGGCAGCCTCTGCATGGGCCATGGCCACCATCGAAGGCTTGAATTGCAAGCACTGTTGCAACATCAAATCTACCTGCTTAGCACCCGTCAATGCAAACACTTCAAACCGCTCAGGGTGCCGCGCAATAACATCGAGGGTATTCACGCCAATCGACCCAGTGGATCCCAAAATAGTGATGCGCTGGGGTTGAGCGTTATTCGACTTACTCATATAACAAATTGAGACAACATCATCGCCAAAGGCAATGTGGGTAATAAGGCATCAACGCGGTCCAACACACCGCCATGCCCTGGCAGTAATTGGCTACTGTCTTTGACTCCTGCCGAACGCTTGACCATAGACTCCACCAAATCACCCACTACGCTCATAGCTGTCAAAAAGGTGATGGACACTAAAAAATAAACCCACCCATGGGCATACAACAAACTATAAATACTGGGGCTGTCGAACATTGCCATTTGGTCGGCCCACACCCACACAATAGCCAAGACCCATACAGCGCAGGTGCCACCCCACACACCTTCCCAGCTTTTGCTAGGACTCAAACTCGGCGCCAACTTTCGTCGACCCAACGCTTTGCCAGCGAAATACGCCGCGATATCAGCTATCCAAACCAAAACAAAAATAGACAACATGTAGTTGATGCCCACGCGCTTGGCTTGAAAAATGGCTAGCCAACAAAGCCAAAGCGCGAGCGTTCCGCCTAACAATCTAATAGCAACATGAACCGAGCCCCATCCAGCAAGACCACCCCGCAGCATCCAAGCACCTATCAATACCCAAAAAGTGCCAGCAACAGCCCATAAATTAGGCGTGGTGTGTAGTGGTAACTCAAACATCTTCCATGAGCCTAAACAAAGCGCGACACATAACGAGCCAAGTCCCAAAGAGCGGGCCATGCTTTGACCCATCAATCGGCCCCATTCCCAAGCCCCCGTAGCAATCAACACCAAAGCCAACCAAGCTAGCAGGTCTGCAGAATCAGCAAAAAAAGCCGGCAGAAAAACTGCCAATAAAACCAATGCCGTGATGATGCGAAGCTTGAGCATGCAGCCTAGTCTTAGACCGCCATGATTTCTTGTTCTTTGCTCGCTACGACTTTGTCGATGTCAGAAATATGTTTATCGGTTACTTTTTGAATATCGGCTTCTGCGCGTTTTTGCTCGTCTTCAGAAGCCAGTTTGTCTTTGACTAATTTTTTAACAGCTTCATTGGCATCACGGCGTAAATTACGCACTGAAATTTTTGCGTTTTCACCTTCGGTGCGGACCACTTTGGTCAACTCTTTGCGGCGCTCTTCCGACATGGGCGGCATAGGCACGCGGATCAACTCGCCCATAGATGATGGGTTGAGACCCAAATCACTGTCACGAATCGCTTTTTCGATTTTGGCCGCCATGGATTTTTCCCAAGGCTGCACGCTCACAGTGCGGGCATCTAACAAAGACACGTTGGCCACTTGGCTCAATGGAACCATAGCGCCGTAGTAGTCAACTTGCACGTTATCGAGCAAGGCAGGGCTTGCACGACCAGTGCGAATTTTGGTGAGGTTGTTTGAAAAAGAGGCGATCGACATATCCATTTTGGATTCAGCCGTTTTTTTAATGTCTGCAAGGGTCATCATTTACTCCTGATGCAAGTTCAATTTAGACATGGACCAATGTACCTTCATCTTCGCCCATCACTACCCGGCGCAATGCGCCATTCTTGAAGATAGAAAAGACTTTGATGGGCAACTTTTGGTCGCGGCACAAAGCAAATGCGGTGGCATCCATGATGCCCAGATTTTGACCGATCGCTTCGTCAAAACTCAATTGGCTATAACGCTTAGCCTTAGGATCTTTTTTAGGGTCTGCGGTGTACACGCCATCCACCTTGGTGGCTTTCAAAACCATCTCCGCACCAATTTCAGCCCCACGCAATGCGGCTGCCGTGTCGGTTGTGAAAAATGGGTTGCCAGTACCCGCTGCAAAAATGACCACCTTACCTTCTTCTAAATATTGCAAGGCCTTGGGACGCACATAGGGCTCCACCACTTGGTCAATAGCAATGGCCGACATAACGCGCGCAGTCAAACCCGCCTTGTTCATCGTGTCAGCCAAAGCCAATGAGTTCATCACCGTCGCCAACATTCCCATGTAGTCAGCGGTAGCACGGTCCATACCCACGGCGCCGCCGGCAACACCTCTAAAAATATTTCCGCCACCAATCACGATGGCCACTTCAACGCCTAAGTTGATCACCTCTGACACTTCACCGACGATACGTACGATGGTGGCACGGTTGATACCAAAAGCATCATCCCCCATCAATGCTTCGCCCGAGAGTTTGAGCAAGATACGTTTATAAGCCGGTTGGGGATGGGTCATATAAAAATCCTAGGTAGTGGCAGTTTGAATGGTTTGTTGAACTTGATGTAAAAAAGGGGGCCAATGCCCCCTTGTTCATTACGCCGACTGTTTAGCGGCAGCGACTTGGGCAGCCACTTCGGCAGCAAAGTCGTCCACCTTCTTCTCAATTCCCTCGCCCACTACATACAGGGTGAAAGATTTCACCGACGTGTTGGCAGACTTGAGCATTTGCTCGACCGTTTGTTTGTCGTTCTTCACAAAAGGTTGGTTGAACAAAGACACTTCTTTGAGATATTTCTGCACGGAGCCTTCGATCATCTTGGTCGCAATGTCAGCAGGTTTGCCTGACTCTGCCGCTTTGGCGGTAGCGACTGAACGCTCTTTTTCAATGAGTTCAGCAGGAACGTCCGCGCTGGTCAATGACACAGGTTTCATGGCGGCAACGTGCATCGCGACGTCTTTAGCAGCAGCTTCAGCACCTTCAAACTCAACGACCACACCAATGCGTGTTCCGTGCAGGTAAGCACTTAAAGAGTTAGCGCCTTCGAAACGCTTGAACCGACGGAAACTCATGTTTTCACCGATCTTGCCAATCAAACCTTTGCGCACATCTTCTAGAGTGGGGCCAAAACCGTCTTGGCTGTATGACAAAGCGCCCATGGCTTCGACATTGGCTGGGCTGTTGTCCACAATCAATTTGGCTGCGGCTTGGGCCATGGCCAAGAAACTATCGTTCTTGGTCACAAAGTCGGTTTCGCAGTTGACTTCCAACAAAGCACCTTTGTTACCAGCGATAAAGCTAGTGACAACACCTTCAGCAGTCACGCGACTGGAGGCCTTGCCTGCTTTGCTTCCTAGTTTGACGCGCAACAACTCTTCGGCTTTGGCCATATCGCCATCGGCCTCGGTCAAAGCTTTTTTGCACTCCATCATGGGGGCGTCTGTTTTGCCCCTTAGTTCAGCGACCATGCTTGCGGTAATTGCAGCCATGTATTTCTCCGATTCAATAAATTGTGTATTGGGTTTCAGTTATGAAAAAGGGGCTAACGTGAGCCCCTTTTGAAAATCAAGCTCTTGTTTACTCTGCCACTTCAACGAATTCGTCGACGCCTTCAGCCGCGATCGCCTTGATGACGTCGTTGGCAGCGTTTGCGCGGCCTTCCAAAATCGCATCGGCAATGCCACGTGCATATAAGGTCACGGCCTTGGATGAGTCGTCGTTACCTGGAATGATGTAGTCGATGCCTTCGGGTGAGTGGTTGGAGTCCACTACACCGATCAATGGAATGCCCAATTTTTTGGCTTCCAAAATCGCAATTTTGTGATAACCCACATCGATCACAAAAATTGCGTCTGGCAGAGTGGCCATGTCTTGGATACCGCCAATGTCTTTTTCGAGTTTTTCAATCTCGCGTTGGAACATCAATTGTTCTTTTTTAGACAAAGCGTCTAAACCGGCTTCTTGTTGGATCTTCATGTCTTTCAAACGCTTGATAGACGTTTTGACAGTTTTGAAGTTGGTCAACATACCGCCCAACCAACGTTGGTCCACAAAAGGAACACCAGCACGCTGGGCTTCAGAAGCTACGATTTCGCGGGATTGGCGTTTGGTACCGACCATCAAAATAGTGCCGCGGTTGGCGGACAACTGCTTGGCGAACTTAGCAGCCTCTTGGAACATCGGTAACGATTTTTCCAAATTGATGATGTGAATTTTGTTGCGATGGCCAAAAATAAACGGTGACATTTTTGGGTTCCAGAAACGGGTTTGGTGTCCGAAGTGGACGCCGGCTTCTAGCATTTCGCGCATGGTGACTGACATAGATGTACTCCAAAGGTTAGGTCTAAAATGCAGTTCTTGATTACTACAAAATCTCTAAAAGAGTGCTTGTAGAAACACCTTGAATGAACTGATTCGAGGATTAATTTCATGAATAAGCACACTAAAGTGGTGCTTCACTCGCAAAACCCCAAAATTCTAACATAGTCAACGAGAGCATTACCCATGAAAATCGCCGTGATCGGTGCAGGCGTGGTGGGAATCACCACCGCCTACGAGCTTGCCATGCAGGGCCATGAGGTCAAAGTCTTCGAGCGCAATAGTTCGGTGGCACAAGAATGCAGTTTTGCGAATGCTGGTGTGATTTCTCCAGGCTATGTCACCCCGTGGGCAAAGCCCGGCATGGCTTGGCTTGTACTTTCTCAATTGGGGAGAAAAAATGCCCCTGTGCGGATCTCCGGGCTAGGTTTGGCAGAAATGGCATGGCTCTCGAAATGGTGGCGAGCTTGCGACAGCAATACCTTCAACCGTAATCGCAAAAACCTACTCGACCTCTCCCAATATAGCCAGCAAAGGATGCACGAACTCACCAAACGTTTGCATCTCAACCATGACCGGTCGCAAGGCTATATGGTGCTAATGCGCGGAGAACGAGAACGTAAATTGCTGCAAGCGTCGATTGAACTCATGCGCGCAAAGGGCCTTGATCTCAAAGTGCTTTCGCCAACTGAGGCCTGCGAGATTGAACCCGCACTCAATATCGCTGAAACAAAACTTGTAGAGGCGCTCTATTTTCCTAACGACGAAGTAGGCAACTGCCGGGAGTTCGCATACCTACTTAAAAAAGAGGCCGAAGATTTAAGCGTTGAATTCGAGCTCAATGCCAACGTACAAAATCTCGCGCCAGAACAACCCCACACCATTCGACTCTCTGCACAAGATAAAGGGCAAAAGTTTGATGCAGTAGTGGCCTGCACTGGGCTTGCCAGTGCAGCGCTCCTCAAGCCTCTAGGCATTCATATTCCATTGATGGCCGTGCATGGTTATTCCATCAGTGCTGCTGTGCGTGAACCTTTAGACGCGCCTCGCAGCGGCGTCATGGATGAGCGTTACAAAATTTCTATCACACGCTTAGGCCAACGCGTTCGTGTGTCAGGTTCTGCTGAAATTGGCGGCGATCCAAAAATACATCGCGATCAAAGTATCAAAACTTTGTTCGTTGTTTTAAACGATTGGTTCCCTGGCGCGGCTCGCACACAAGAGAATGTGCAGATCTGGAAAGGTTCACGACCCATGCTGCCAGATGGTCCACCCTTGGTAGGACCGAGTGGCGTTAAAGGCGTATGGCTCAACCTAGGCCATGGCTCTAGCGGATGGGCGCTCTCCTGCGGCAGCGCAAAAGCCCTAGCAGACATGGTGTCGCAACACCGCGCTGAAATAGATATGCAGGGCTTTGACTACCAACGGGTCAAGTGATTACTTTCTAGGCTTTCTGCTCTTGGCGCCTGCGCTCTTTTTCATGCTCGCCTTGCCACTGGGCTTTATGACATCACGTGATTTAGAAGATTTCTCAGCTTCTCTGACAAACGGTTTTTTGGCCGAAGATTTGAACTTGGCCGCACCAGCCTCGTTTTTATCTTTACCAAAACGTGCTGTTAATTCTTCGTCATCTCGCATCAATCTGAAGTCAATTTTGCGGCCATCCAAATCGACGCGACTAACTTGCACCCGAACGCGCGAACCAATCGCATAACGAATACCAGAACGTTCACCACGCAACTCTTGCTTGGCTTCATCGAATCGGAAGTATTCGCCGCCGAGCTCAGTGATGTGCACCAAACCCTCGACATACATCGCATCTAAGGTCACGAACAAGCCAAAGCCTGTCGCGGATGACACTACGCCGCTGTACTCTTCTCCCAAATGCTCGCGCATGTACTTGCATTTCAACCAAGCTTCCACATCACGGCTAGCTTCGTCTGCACGGCGTTCATTGGCACTGCAATGCAAACCAGCGGCTTCCCAAGCTTGCTGGTCAGCAGAAGTTTTTACTTTGATAACGGGCGATGTTTCTGGTTGGCGCACTTTGGAGGCCAAACGGCGTGCCAATTTTGCATGCGCTTCTCCAGGCGTTGGCAAGGCGGGCAACTGGTAACGGCGTTTTTCTAAGATGGCTTTGATCACCCGATGCACCAATAAATCTGGGTAGCGGCGGATCGGGCTGGTGAAGTGCGTGTAGGCCTCAAAAGCCAAACCAAAATGCCCGCTATTGATCGGCGTATAAATCGCTTGTTGCATGGATCGCAACAACATCGAGTGGATTTGTAATGCGTCAGGACGCTCTTTGGTCGCCTGTGCAATGGCTTGAAACTCTGCAGGCTTGGGGTTATCGGAAATATTCATTCCGATACCAGTGGCCTTGAGGTAATTGCGTAAGGTGTCTTTTTTCTCAGGCGTTGGACCTTCGTGCACACGGAACAAACCAGGGTTCTTGCTTTGCAAAATAAAGTCGGCGCTGCACACGTTGGCGGCAAGCATGGCTTCTTCAATCAACTTGTGTGCGTCATTGCGAACACGCGGCACGATTTTTTCAATTCGGCCACTGTCGTCGCACATAATTTGCGTCTCGGTCGTTTCAAAATCGATGGCACCTCTGGCTTTTCGCGCTTGCAACAAAGCGCCGTAGACATCATGCAAATGGATCAAATCATTGACCCGATCTTTTCTGCGTGCAGCCTCGGGGCCACGCGTATTGGCCAAAATGGCTGCTACTTCGGTGTAAGTGAACCGTGCATGGCTAAACATCACAGCGGGATAAAACTGGTAGGCATGCACTTCACCCGATGTGGTGATCAACATATCGCAAACCATGCACAAGCGCTCGACATCCGGATTGAGCGAACACAAGCCGTTGGATAGTTTCTCAGGCAGCATAGGAATTACACGCCGCGGGAAATAAACGCTGGTGGCGCGGTCGTATGCATCGATATCTATCGCGCTGCCAGTTTCTACATAGTGGCTCACATCCGCAATGGCAACCAACAAACGCCAGCCTTTAGATCGCCCTACTTTGACAGGTTCGCAATACACCGCGTCGTCAAAATCACGCGCATCTTCGCCGTCTATCGTGACTAAGGGAATATCGGTCAGGTCGACACGGTTCTTTTTATCTTGGGGTCGAACTTTGTCAGGCAGGCCCCGGGCAAGTGCTAAGCATGCTTCAGAAAATTCATGCGGCACACCATATTTACGCACCGCGATTTCAATCTCCATACCTGGGTCATCGACCTCACCCAACACTTCTTTGATGCGACCCACGGGTTGGCCATACAAACTGGGCGGCTCCGTTAATTCGACCACCACCACTTGGCCCACTGTTGCGCGTGCTGTTGCACTTTTGGGAATCAAAACATCTTGGCCATAGCGTTTGTCTTCAGGAGCAACTAACCAAACACCGCTTTCTTGCAAAAGTCTGCCGATGATGGGTTGCGTAGAGCGCTGCAAAATCTCCACTACGCGGCCTTCAGAGCGTCCTTTGCGATCAAACCGCACCACACGGGCTTTGACACGATCGCGGTGAAGAACAGCTCGCATCTCATTGGGTGGTAGATAAATATCTGGCAAACCATCATCACGTTGAACAAAGCCATGTCCATCGCGATGGCCCGACACAGTGCCTTCGAATTCTTCCAGTAAACCACTGGATGGTGAGGTATGTTTGATAGAATGCCTTTCTTTCCTGAAAGCCCAGGTGGCGGAATTGGTAGACGCACTAGTTTCAGGTACTAGCGCTGCGAGGCGTGCTGGTTCGAGTCCAGTCCTGGGCACCAATCCTAAATGATTTATGCGTCAAATTGGCGACGCAATCAGGTCGTGACCTTGCGTTGAAACAACTTTAGCGCGCGTAAATTCACCCACTTTCAAAACCTTGCTGATTTTTTCAGAAGGCAACAAACGCACCACGCCATCAATCTCTGGTGCTTCTGCGTAACTTCTTCCAACGCCGCCTTTTCTGCCGTTTCCCGGCGCAGAATCGATCAGCACTTGCAAGGTGTCATCCACTCTTTGTGTGAGTTTTTTCACAGAAACCTCTTCTGCCACTTGCATAAAACGTGCAGTTCGCTCTTGCCGCAAAGCTTGGGGCAACATGCCAGAAATTTGGTTAGCCGTAGCGCCTTCGACAGGGCTGTATGCAAAACAGCCAGCGCGATCAATTTTGGCTTCACGCATGAAGTCAAGCAAATGGTCGAACTCTTCTTCTGTTTCGCCCGGAAAGCCTGCGATAAACGTACTGCGAATAACAATTTGCGGACACATTTCACGCCAGCGTTCAATACGCTCTAAGTTTTTTTCACCACTGGCGGGACGCTTCATCCGCTTCAACACATCGGGGTGGCTGTGCTGAAAAGGCACATCTAAATAAGGGAGCACATGGCCTGTGGCCATCAAAGGAATGATGTCGTCAACGCTTGGATAAGGATACACATAGTGCAAACGAACCCATGCACCATAGCTTTGTGCAATGTCGCCTAAAGCTTTTGCAAGTTCCAGCGTTTTAGTTTTGATGGGCTTGCCATCCCAAAACCCAGTTCGGTATTGCACATCAACACCATAAGCCGAGGTGTCTTGGCTGATCACCAACAACTCTTTGACGCCACTCTCGAACAAAGCATGCGCTTCTTTCAACACATCGCCAATGGGGCGACTAACTAAGTCGCCACGCATGGAAGGGATGATGCAAAAAGTACAGCGGTGGTTACAGCCTTCGCTGATCTTGAGATAGGCGTAATGCTTGGGGGTTAGTTTGACGCCTGTATCGACATTGTGGGGCGGTATGAGGTCTATGAAAGCATCATGCGGTTTAGGCAAATGCAGGTGTACCGCATCCATCACTTCTTGTGTGGCGTGCGGGCCAGTGACTGCGAGAACACTGGGGTGCAACGCTCGCACCATATTGCCGCCATCCGTGTTGGCCCTTGCACCTAAACAGCCTGTGACGATCACTTTGCCGTTCGCAGCTAATGCCTCGCCAATAGTGTCTAAGCTTTCTTTGACTGCGTCATCGATAAATCCGCAGGTATTCACAATCACCAAATCAGCACCCTCAAATGTTTTTGAGGTTTGATAGCCTTGTGCGCTTAATTGCGTCAGTATGAGCTCAGAGTCTGTCAACGCTTTGGGACAGCCCAAGCTCACAAAACCCACTTTGGGGATGTGTGCCGTATTCATACTCTGTGGGATTGGAAAAATTGGTAGGCGCGATTGGACTCGAACCAACGACCCCCACCATGTCAAGGTGGTGCTCTAACCAGCTGAGCTACGCGCCTAAATGTCCGAAGCGGTTAGTGTATCAGACTCTACCGTCTTCTAGCGTTGCGAACACCTTTGACATCGCCGATGAGCCCCAAAACTTTGTTGAGTTTGCGTGTGTCGAAGACTTCAACGGTAAAAGTCATCCACGCCACTTCTTTGATCGACTGGGTTTGCACTCCCACCACATTCATTTTTTCTTTGGCAAACACTTCGGAAATGTCTCTGAGCAAGCCTTGTCTATCAAATGCCTCAATCGACACATCGACTTGATAAGCCAGTGGTTGTGTAACTTTTGCATGTCCCCAAGTAACTTCAATGACGCGATCGGGATTTTTTCGTTCAATTTGCGCGAAGTTAGAGCAATCATCACGGTGGATGCTCACGCCTTTGCCCCGGGTCACAAATCCTTTGATCTCATCAGGTGGCGCCGGCTTGCAGCATTTGGCCAACTGCGTCATCAACGAATCCATACCCACCACCAAAACACCGCCGTTTTCTGAGGGCTTGGTAGGCTTTGATTTTTTGAGCAGTATGTAGTCGTCAGGGGTTACCTGCGGAGCTAAATTAGGTCTTAAAAACTGCTCGATGGTCCGTAGAGAAAACTCTTCCTTGCCCACGGATTCAAAAAAGGCTTCAGACGTTTTAAATCCAAGATGGCCTGAAAGCTCTTCTAAATTGGTACCCGATTTGCCCTCGCGTTGCAATAATTTCTCGACAGCTTCGCGGCCCTTGGATGTGGTTTCTTGTAAGACTAGCGAATTGAACCAAGCACGTACCTTCGCGCGTGCTCTGGCACTTACTAAAAACCCTAACTCAGGGTTAAGCCAGTCCCTTGAAGGGCCACCATCTTTGATAGCCGTGATGGAAACAGTTTGTCCGTTTTTGAGTACCGTGTTCAAAGGCGCCATCACGCCATCAATATGCGCGCCACGACAACGGTGTCCTAAATTGGTGTGTAAGGTGTAAGCAAAATCAATAGGGGTTGCGCCCTCTGGTAGTTCTACTACCGCCGCCTCGGGTGTCAGCACATAAATTCGGTCAGGCGCAACCTGCGCATCTTGTTTGCCTTGGGATGGGCCGTCAGTAGATTGCGAATTGGCAGATGCCATGTCTCGCTCCCAGGCCAGCAATTGACGCAGCACTGCAATTTTGGCGTCGTAGGCGCCAGTGGCTGAAACACCCGAATAGCCTTTTTTGCCTGCCTCTTTGTAGGCCCAATGCGCAGCTACACCGTGTTCTGCATGGTCATGCATGCTTTGCGTTCTGATTTGAATTTCAATCGCTTTGTGTTGTGCATCACGTACTACGGTATGCAGTGACTGGTAGCCATTTGATTTGGGACGTGCAATGTAGTCGTTGAACTCTTCCACCATCGGTGCATATTGGCTATGGACCCAGCTCAGGGCAGCATAACAATTGGGAACTGTTTCGACAAGAATACGGAAAGCCCGAATATCTAAAACTCTTTCGAACCCAATACCTTTGTCACGCATTTTTTTAACAATGCTGTAGATGTGTTTAGGTCGTCCGTAAATCTTTGCTTCAATAGCTTGCTCTTTCAAGCCCTTGGTAATAGACGCGCATGTAGAAGCAATGTAGCTCTCACGCTCAACGCGTTTTTCATCTAACCATTGCGCGACTTGGCGGTAAGTATCAGGCTCAGTAAATCTCAACGAAAGATCTTCTAATTCCCATTTGATTTGCCATATGCCCAAGCGGTTGGCCAAAGGCGCAAAGACTTGCAAGGACTCTAGGGCTAATCCACTGGGCAGTGGTTTTTTCACCACCGAGTAGTGGCGCAAGGTTTGTAATCTAGACGCCAAACGCAGCATCACCACGCGTAAATCGCGTGAGAACGCTATCAACATTTTGCGTACGTTCTCTACACCCAGATCTGGATGTGCTTCCTCATTCGCAGACAGCCGCGCTTGCCTTTGAATGCGTATCAAACGGGAAGTTTCTATCGCTAAAGCAGCCAAACTTGCACCAAACGCCTTGCCAATCACATCTTCAGGCTTAGCCAGATGGTCGCAGGCATAGACCAAGTAACAAGCGGCTTGCATATCTTGCGAGTCACCCATGTGCGCAAGCATTTCGACCATTGCATCGGCATGCGCCATCACATCCTCTCCGCTATCGAAGGCGCTTCCTTCTAATAACGGTTGGGCAAAATTCCTAGCCTTTTGTAGAACTCCGTCTTCCATTGCAAGTGTTTAAATTTCAAAACCTCATAATGTCACAAGTTTTTTATTATTTTCTAAAGGGTTCTAAAAATGTCTCAATTACAACTTGCAGGTAAAACAGCATTGGTGACAGGTTCAACCAGCGGTATTGGCTTAGGACTCGCGATTGCACTCGCCAAAGAAGGCGCCAATATTGTCATGAATGGATTTGGTGATGTCGCAGCCCCCAAAGCAGCAATTGAAGCTTGCAAAGTCAAAGTTGCGCACCACCCTGCAGATATGAGCAAGGTCAGCGATATTCAAGACATGATGGAATTTGCCAAAACACAATTTGGTGGCGTCGATATTTTGGTCAATAACGCTGGTATCCAGCATGTGGCCTCCATAGAAAACTTCCCAATTGAAAAATGGGACGCCATCATCGCCATCAACCTCACCAGCGCATTCCATACCTCGCGCTTAGCGATTCCCCACATGCAACAAAAAAACTGGGGGCGCATTATCAATGTCGCTTCTGTCCATGGATTGGTGGCTTCAGCACAAAAGTCAGCTTATGTAGCCGCCAAACACGGCATCGTCGGATTGACCAAAGTAACTGCTCTAGAAAATGCCACCACCGGCGTCACTTGCAACGCCATTTGTCCTGGCTGGGTTCTCACACCATTGGTTCAAAAACAAGTCGATGCCAAAGCAGCCGAATTAAAAATTTCTAATGAAGAAGCTACCAAGCTTTTATTAGGCGAGAAAGAGCCATCGATGCAATTTACAACCCCAGAAGAGCTTGGTGTCTTAGCAGTGTTCATGTGCTCCAAGGCCGCAGACAACGTGCGTGGCGTGGCATGGAATATGGATGGCGGCTGGGCAGCGCAGTAATAATTAAATACTCAATTAATAATTTTTTAACCTATAATTAACCATAAAGGTAAAACAAATGTTAACTTAGCGGAATGAAACGCACCCCTCCCACCAAAGAAACTTCTAAGTTCGCAGACCGCCTTCGATCCGCCCTTAAAGAAGCAGGCATTCGCCCCTCCGCCACCGTCGTTGCGAACGAATTCAATTTACGTTACTGGGGTGATGGCATCACGTCCCATGCGGCACGCAATTGGTTAATGGGCGTTTCTGTTCCCAAGCAAGATAAGTTACTCATCTTGTGCAAATGGCTCAAAATTTCCCCAGAGGGTTTGCTTTTTGGCACACCGCCATCCAAGTCGCTCGACAAAAATATCGCTGAAGACAAGGTCAACCTAATTGACCAGCAACTCATCGTTAAATATTTGTTGCTCAAATGCGAGCAAAAACGCATCGTGCGCGAAATTGTGGACGGCCTAGTCGCCCTTCACCCCAAAAATCAATAAATCAGCACAACGGCCCTGGCTTCCATGCTCAAGCCCTCTCCAACTGGGCCCATTTTTTCGGCGGTTTTGGCTTTTACGTTGACCTGCTTTGGGCTGATGTCTAAGGCTTGGGCGATCCGCTCGCACATAGCGGGGATAAAACTCGCTAACTTGGGAGCCTGTGCAATGACTGTTGCATCAATGTTGCCAATGCCATGGCCATTGGTTTTTAACAACTGACCTACTTTTTGCAAAAGAATCCAAGAGTCTGCATCTTTAAATTGCACGTCCGTGTCAGGAAAGTGCCGACCGATATCACCCAACGCTGCAGCGCCAAGGAGGGCGTCGGCAATTGCATGAAGCAATACATCTGCATCCGAATGGCCCAATAGGCCGTGGGTATGCGGAATCTGCACACCACCTAGAACTAAGGCTCGCCCAGTCACTAGTGCATGCGTATCCCATCCCTCACCAATTCGAAATTTAATCTGTTCCATGTAATTGCTTGTTTCTCATGTGAAAAATAGCTTCTGCTAGTGCAAAGTCTTGCGCATAGGTCACTTTGAAATTATGGCTGTCGCAAGCCACCAGTAAAGGATAGAAGCCCATCAATTCCATAGCAGACGATTCGTCTGTAACCGATGAACCCGCTTGCTCAATAGCCAACTTGAGTGGACCAATTCGAAACATTTGTGGTGTTTGGGCTAACCATTTATCTGCACGACTCACGGTGCTGGCCACTCGATTTTGCTCTGCTGTCTTCAAGGTATCGGCCAAAGGTTGTGCAAGAAGTCCACCGACCGAGTCGTGTACCACGACGTCAATCAAATCTTCAATTTGCTGTGGTGTGATCAAACAGCGTGCTGCGTCATGCACTAATACCCAGTCATCCGATTGCGCGCCTTGTGCAAGTAAAGTATTCAAGCCTGCCAACACAGTGTCTGAACGTTGCGCTCCGCCAACTTGCGCCACATGGAATTGTGAAATCTCGTATTTTTCAAGCAATCCCAACATGAAGTTGTCGTTGGGCGCTACAACAACTACACCTTGCTTGATGCGTGAAACAGCACCGAGCGCACGCAATGTGTGGATCACCATAGGAATGCTTGCAATGTCGCGATATTGCTTGGGTTCAGAAGATCCAGCACGCGCGCCAGTCCCAGCACTTGGTATCAATGCATACAAATGTTGCGTTGTTGCAGAGTGAATAGACATAGTGTCATTCTAGAATCAACCCAATGCACCTGCCTTCATTGAGTACCGGCAAACGTTTTGCCATTGATCGCCCTGTTGGCTCAGCCGATGCGCTATGGCTTGCTAAATTGGGCGCACAAGAAAAAAACAAAAAGACCCAAGTCGCGATCGTCACTGCCGATGCTGCGGACGCACACCGTCTGCAAGATGAAATATCTTTCTTCGCACCCGATGTGCGTTGTGTGCTGTTTCCTGATTGGGAAACTCTACCCTACGACAGCTTCTCGCCACATCAAGATTTGATCAGTGAGCGCCTAGCGACCCTGTGGCGTATTTCACAGGGCGATGCCGACGTCATTTTGATTCCTGCGACCACTGCGCTTTATCGGCTTGCCCCCCCTTCTTTCTTGGCGGGTTACACATTTGAATTCAAAGTCAAACAGTCACTCGACGAGACCAAGTTCAAAGAGCAACTGAGTTTGGCGGGCTACAGCCATGTTACGCAAGTTGTCAGCCCTGGCGAATATGCAGTACGGGGTGGCTTGATCGATTTATTTCCGATGGGCTCTTTGGTTCCCTACCGCGTCGATTTATTCGACAACGAAATCGATTCGATCCGCACCTTTGACCCGGACAGCCAGCGTAGTTTGTACCCCGTGCCTGAAGTGCGACTTCTTCCTGGGCGCGAGTTCCCTATGGACCAAGATGCGCGTGGGCTCTTTCGCAAACGTTGGCGTGAGTTGTTGGATGGCGACCCGACCAAAAGTCGAATTTACAAAGACATTGGAAACGGCGTTGCGACAGCAGGCATTGAGTATTACTTACCCCTGTTCTTTGAAGAAACCGCCACCGTCTTCAATTACCTCAGCCCTTCAGCCATCGTGGTGCTGCATGGTGAACTAGAACCAGTTTTTCAACGCTTTTGGCAAGACACACAAGAGCGCTACAGATTAGTACAAGGCGACCCCGAAAGGCCTGCGCTATCTCCCGCCAGTTTGTTTTTAAGCGCAGAACAGTTTTTTGCGACGGCCAAACAATACGCACAACTCGCACTGCGTCCTTACAACGCAGCGGGTAGTGAAACGACATTTGCCCAATCACTGCCAGATTTGATGGTGGTTCGCGGTGCTACCGATCCGCTTGAACGCTTAGAGTTATATGCCAAAAACACGGCGCATCGCCTGTTGATATTGGCTGAAAGCAATGGACGTCGAGAAAGCCTGTTAGATTTTTTGCGCGCAAGTGAACTCAGTCCCGTTGTATTTGAATCTTTAGGCGACTTCGAAAAATCCCAAGAAAAAATTGGTATTGCCACCTCGCACTTACAAGTGGGATTTAGCTGGCTAGAAACCGGCATCGACTTCATCACTGAAACAGAACTGTTTGCTATTGCACCTGCCGCGCGCAGAAGAAAAAAGCAAGAACAGGTCAGCGATGTTGAAGCCCTGATCAAAGATTTATCAGAACTCAATGTCGGTGACCCTGTCGTTCACAACGCACACGGCATCGGGCGTTACCGTGGTTTGATCAACATGGATTTGGGTGAAAAGACAACAGAAGGCCTTCCCGTTTTGCAAGAGTTCTTGCATCTTGAATACGCCGACCAAGCTGTGTTGTATGTGCCCGTTAGTCAATTGCATTTGATCGGTCGCTACACAGGCGTGAGCGCCGACGAAGCTCCTTTACACAAACTAGGCTCCGCCCAATGGGACAAAGCCAAACGCCGTGCAGCCGAGCAAGTGCGCGACGCTGCGGCCGAATTACTCAACATCTACGCCAGACGCGCAGCACGGGTCGGACACCCGTTTCGCTACTCACCACAAGACTATGAAACCTTTGCCAACGATTTTGGATTTGACGAAACTGCTGACCAGCGCGCAGCTATTCACGCAGTCATTCAAGACATGATCAGCCCACGACCCATGGACAGATTGGTCTGCGGCGACGTGGGTTTTGGCAAAACCGAAGTGGCACTGCGCGCAGCTTTTGTGGCAGTCACGGGCGGCAAACAAGTGGCATTTTTAGCGCCAACCACTTTGCTTGCTGAACAACATTTTCAAACGCTGACAGACCGCTTTAGCAAGTGGCCCATCAAAATTGCGGAAATGAGTCGCTTTCGCTCAGCCAAAGAAATTACTTTGGCGGCCAAAGGATTGGCAGACGGGCAAGTCG
>Ga0209189_1000143_pt1 | contig 61383 bp, 69 predicted proteins | sample C_130820_EF_Meta_FD_187308 | JGI IMG/M metagenome (GOLD analysis project Ga0209189, IMG submission 187308) | Freshwater microbial communities from Lake Croche, Canada to study carbon cycling - C_130820_EF_MetaG (SPAdes) (version 3) | ecosystem: Environmental > Aquatic > Freshwater > Lake...
AATTTTTACAAAAAAACGAATTGTGAGCATACATGGTCTCATTGCTATCGGGTTTCGTCGCGCCTGACCACTTATGGTCACAAATATTTTGATAAAATTTCAAATTATTTTGTTACCATTTATGGTCTCAGACTTGCGCGGGCAGTCTACAACCCTTATGGTCTCATGGTCTCCAGCAGCATGATTGGTAAGGCCCGGCCACCGCACCCTATTAACTGTTACTTATTATCGTAACAAACTTTACGATAATAAATTTGTATATTTTACGTCACAAATACTGTGTGTAAAAATTATAATCACAACGCATAGTGAATCATAATGACGACATGTCGTCGGTCACCGATATTGAGTATATTTAGGAAACAGGCTTCGCCTTAGCAACTTGTTGCGTTTCCTAAATATAACACGCAAAATGGTAATGATTTTTAAATTACTTTATTTTTTTCATTTTTTTGTTTTTCATTACATCCTCCACCAATTCTATCACCATGTTCTCTCCACTTACCTCTTGACATGCTTCTACTTTTTCGCTTTTTAGAACAATCCCTCTTATATCAAAAGCACTGTTCGCATTCTTGTTTTTCAAATACAAACACGATAAAGGCACCTTTGATTTTATAAATTGCTTGAACTTATCCACAGATATTTCCATATCTTTTACAAATGTTTTATTATCTTGTTTGAATCTCATCCATAGATTCGTTGACAATTCTATTCTCTCATCATTTGTTATCTCAATATTTTCATCCCACCATTCATCAAATAGAGAGAAACACGAATTTATTATATTTGAAGACTCGGATTCTATTATATCTCTCAATTGTTCATCCATCAATTGAACTATATTTCTTGTATTGTTTATGGTTGTATTCAACTCACGAATATTTTTCCTTATCTCTTTTATTTTATCCATAAGCTTGAATTGTTTATTTTTTAATTCTGATAATTCTGCAACATCCGCTGTACCGTCTTCTATTAACTTGTATAGTTCTTTACAAGTAAACCAAACTATCCGTAAAATCTTTTTAGGGTCTTCAAATGATGCTAAATTATTTATATAGACTATACACTGGCTTGTATTTATCCATTCATACATTATTGGAGACTTATCCCATTTGTCGATCATTGTATTGAGAGAAACTAACCATGCAAAATTTATATGTCCATTTTTTAATAAATCATTTTTAATTTTCTCTCTTTGATCTATCGGAACCTTCTTTTTATAATTTTTTGCATCTACTAGTATATCAAAATCTTCAAAATGTAAATGAAAATCACCTTGACCACCTTGTGTATGTTTGTCTATTATTTGAAAACTTTGAAAATCTTTAAAGGTGTCTGCATATTCGCTAAACTCTATCTCTCCCTCTCTACCTTTTTTATTATTGCTTTTTTCTTCATTCGTAAGTTTTAATACACTTTCTTGTAACTTTTCTACAGCCTCTCTATTCAATTGATTCTGTTTATCCTTCTCTTCCAATAATAAATCATACTTCTCTCTAGCTTTGCTTACTTCTTTCTCTATCTGTTCCTTATTTTCTGACTCATAACTTTTAATTTGTTGACGCATCATTTCCATCTGTTTCTTGAGCTGCTCCAATTGCCCTTCATAAATTTTCGCGATTTTTTGCTCCATCTGTTTTGACAATTCTCTCTGAACTATCAAATCCAACTCTAATTTTTTTACCTCCTCTTTCGATTCCTCTTTTATTTTATTATAAATTTCCTTTTGACTTAGCCCTGCTACAGCATTTCTACCTTCTCTCAAACAGTCACTTCCTATTTTCAACATTAGGTAATTCTCTTCTGGAGAGAAAGTTCCAATTACTTCCGGTATCATGTCACTATCTGGAATTGTTATCGTAAATGTCTTTGGCATATATGTATTATTTCAACTTCTATTTTTATGTTTGTTTTATACATATTATCAAGCATTTTATTGATTTTTCTTTTTTATCTCTACATATACAAATATGGCAAAAACGCGTTCAAATAGAAAGCGCTCTTCTACTATGAAATATCCTAGGGGAAAATGTTGCGAAGCCACCATGCATGGCATCAATAAATGGTACGAAAAAATGTTTGAAGAACTTGGTTGGATGGTTTTAGCAAAACACAAAGGTTTCAATGACAAAGTGCAAACTTATAAAAACTCCCTCCAACGCTTGAAAACGGCTATTGAACAAAAGATACATAAAGTTCACGAGTCTGATCGCAAAATGGATCTTGAAATACTTCACAAAAATGTCATGGTCCTTATTGATCACGCTAAAAAAGATTTTTAAACGAATGTATTATATTTATTATACAAATATAAACACTTCTAAGAATATAATGCAAAATGATACATTATATTCTTATGCTTTCTCATGTTCTTTTACATATTGTTTCATACGACATTTGGTATTATTTCTCTCACATTCTTTTACATAAAAAATTTTTATACAAGATGATTCACAAAGACCATCACCTAATTGACTATAAGCTTATGACATTTTCACACGCTTATGTAGCTCATTTTACTGAGACACCTTTTCAATCTATCGGGGTTTTATTTCCGTTGGTATTTGTAAAGTTCAACATACAAGCGCTACTCAATGTATTCGTGCTAATAAATGTACGAAGTATGTTGAAGCACGATAACAGGTTTGTATGGTTGATTGGTAATCATCATATATTGCATCATAAGCACCCCAAACACAACTTTGGCGAGTATTGGTTAGACAAATTGTTCAGCACACATTATCCCAATGAAAATGAATACATTAAAGGATTGATTTGCATCTAACATTCTTCAACATATCCAAGACCTAGAAAATATACTATCCTTCTCCTTTTTAGCCTTCCATTCTTGTTTCATCAATTTTTTGAAAGAGAGAAAATCCATATCAGAATCCGGTTCATATTGTTTTTTGTTTCCTTCGAAATCCAAGTAATCAAAATAATCATAATGAACTTTATCTTTTTCATCATACATGTAGCATTGAATAGTAATGCATGTATGAGTATTTCCTTCAACATTTTTTAATTGATGAATTTGATTCAAAGACGGACTTATCCAAGTAATATCACCTTTTCCAAATGAAACTTCACTGAAAGGTTCAATGGTATCTTCCTCATCGCACAAAAATGCAAAAAGCTTCACATTTATTTTTCCATGTAAGACACGAATAATTGCATTAGCGTTACCATGATTGTGAATTGGAGAGAAATGCCCAACTGGCCATATTTCCATGACATAAGGAATCCCTGGTGATTCGCCATTGTTCTTATTCAATGTAATTCGTAAATATGTCTCTAAAATATTTGGTTTGTCTTTGTCAAATTCTGTGCTTTTTTGTTTTAATCTCTCGTGGCACCACAAACCAGGGGTCGCAATGCTGTGTTCAATTGCTTTTGAAAAATCTGGAAAATCCTTGTCATCCAAAACAAAATGTTTTCCTGCAATACAATCATACAACTGTTGTGCAGTTTTGGTTAAATGCGATTTTGGTAAATATATTCCGGCTGCAATATTGTGCATTGTTAATTCTTCGGTATTTTTTATCAATAATGGAATTTTATTTGTAATTGGGTCTCTTAACAATTGAAGTGGTTTTATTTTTTGGTGAGATGCGTCAATTTCTGTCAAACCCTCTAAAAATGATTTGCTTACTTTTCTCTCTTCTTCGTTTCTCCATTTGAAAAAATACTGATAGATGGTATTTTCAATTCTAGCTTCGCCAATACCAATCTGTATTTTTTGATTCTGCGAATCAAGACTTAACCAATAATACGCACCTTTTTTTTCAGACAATCCTTTCGTGTTATTTTCATCTATCAATTTTTCCCAACTGGGTAACTTATACACGTCAACATTCGTTTTTGTAATCTCTATTTTTAAAGTATTTTTACCGGATTCATCGCTAATATTGAAATTACATGGTTGTCTTGCGTCGTCATTCGCAAATAAAAAAACACCCTGACCGTGAATAATAAAATTAATAATTTTTGTGTCATTTTTAACTAAAGAAAGAGATTTTGGGTGTTGAGAAAGGCGTTCAATAAAAGTCATTTATATATTTATACTTTTAAAAAATATATAAAATATTATATTTCGTCTATTCATCTATTCATCTATTTGTTTATCTATCGTAATATGACTCGAGACATTTGAAATTATTTTATTTATTTCTTCTGGCTCGCCACCATTTGCTTCCGATACAATTTTCAAATACTTGTCGCTATTTTTATTCGACGAATCATTATAGCCTTTGTGCTGCTTCGCCCATTCTCCCACCTGTCTCGCGTTATTTATGGAAATATGTTTGATAGCTCTCGTAATCTTCTTCTTGTCATCCTTTTCCTTTTCCCAAACATTATTGTCTTTTATATATAGCGTTTCTCTCTTTGCATCGCTACAATGAATTGGTCTTTTGTGCACATCTAATTGATTCAAACCATTTACTATAATATTGGTCAAACCTTTTACATAACCAAGTTCGCCCGTTTTTTCGAGATCTTGTAGGGTGAGCTTGAGAGAACCCACAAAATCCATGATATTCATCGCATCTTTGCATTTCTCATTCAAAAAGAAATTAATATTGAATTTATTTTTATTGTTTGTGATATGGTTCGTGGTCGTGGTCGTTTTCTGTGCAAGCTCCAGCATCAGTTCGTTGTTCTTTTTATTTTGTTCTATAACGAGTGCGTTCTGTTCTACTATCATTTTTTTAAATTCCTGATTCTCTTTGAGCAAATATAACAACAAATCATCCTTCTCTTCTGGTTCCTTTTTTTCAGTAGAATTTGCATTCGCGCAGGATTTTTTGTGCCTAGATAACCCAGATAAAAATTTGTATTCACGACCACATTCACACGCAAATACAGGCGGGGACACCGGGGATAAAATGTTATCTATTTTTATCTGGTTGGTTATCCTTGCGTGTTTTTGCGTGTCTAAATGTTTTCCAAAATCTTTTTTATTACTGCATCTATAGTGACAAGATTCACAAGAAAATTTCATGGGGATTTCTTGGGGATTTTTACTTACCATTTTTACCTATTCTATGATAATAGAAAAATCCCTAAATTCTTTCGCGATCAAATTATATATTTTCGCAAAAAAAGTTTCAATCACACTTTTTAAAAGAAAAAACCAGGTTTCGCAGCATTATGCTCACAACCCGTTTTTCAGGGCTGGCGCCCTTTTTTTAAAAAGTAGGAAAGTATTTGGAAAGTCATTTTTGGACAAAAATAAATGTCCAAAATCGGAAAGTCGGGGTACTTTTGGGGGAAGGTTTTTCGCCTTCTTTAAGTTCCTAAGTCTTTTTCGGAAAAAGGGGCTTAAAGAGCCGCGCACCCCCGGATTTATATGTTTTCTGAAAAGGGGGCTTAAAGAAGCGCAAGCATGCATCCTACTTGAATACGCCCATTGTGATGGGGCGCACAATTAGCGAAAAAATTGAAACGATAATAATCCGAGTAAATGATAATACACAGATATATAAGAATCAAACATGGCTACGCCCCGAGCACAACAAAAGATGGTATTTATTATTGAAGAGGAGGAAGAAACGTGCGTAGAGTGTCAAGAAAAGGGAAGCGTCAACGCAGACCAAATGCAGGACACTTATTACAATCGTAATAAGGAGTTGTTTAAAGAAAAATACAAAATCAATGCGGAAAGCAAAAGGGCTTACCAAATTGATTACAATCTCATCAATAGTGAAAAATACACGGCATATCAAAAGAGTTACTATGAGCAACGTCGAGAGAAGTTGCTAGAAAGCAAAAAGGAAAAGGTTTTATGTGAATGCGGGAAAATGGTTTCAGTCGGGCACTTGACGTGTCATAAGAAGACCAATATTCACATAAAACGCATAAACGCAATGACAAAATAATATTGAATATAATTAAGAATATAATAATTAATATTAATATTTTTTTATCTATTATATTATGAATAAAATAGTATTAAAAAATCTTTTTCCTATAAAATCACATTATAATTGCATTATTCCACAAAATATTTATCAAACATGGCATTCAAAAAGTATTCCACCTTTAATGTATAGGGCTATTTGCAAAATAAGAAAGCACAACCCACGTTTTTCTTACAAATTATTTGACGATAATGAGTGTCGCGAGTTTATAAAAAACAATTTCAAAAGCGATGTATTGTATGCATATGATAGCCTCATTCCTGGCGCATACAAAGCAGATCTCTGGCGCTATTGTATTCTTTTTATTAAGGGAGGAATATATTTAGATATTAAATATGCGCCTTTGAATGGGTTTAAATTTATTAATTTGTGCGAAAGCGAGCATCTTGTTTTGGATGCAGATGGCGCCGGTATTTACAATGCATTGATGGTTTGTAAACCGGGAAATTTAATATTATTCAAAGCAATTCGAAAAATTGTTGAAAATGTGAAAAATAAATACTATGGCGATTCTTGTTTGGCTCCAACTGGACCAAAATTACTGCCAAATTTTGTTTCATTGAATGATCCTATAGTGGATTTAAATCATAGTTTAACAGATATCAACAACAAATTTATCAACTATAAAAATGTGCCTATAATTAAAAGTTACTATGGACATGATAAAGAGAAAGTAGCGACATCGATCAAACCGCATTATTCTATTTTGTGGAGCCAAAGAAATATTTATAAGTAATGTATATATATGTCAATTTATTTTTTGGTAATTAATTTAGATAAAAACACAGATAGATATGAAGTTTTATCTAAAAGTTTAAAAAATTTAAATTGTGAGTTTACGAGAGTAAGAGCAATAAATGGTTTCGATATGGACAATGATGAAGATGCAAAAAAACTACTTTTCCCGCGAACTAATTTATTAGGTAAATTTTTCAAAAGTGTTGACACAAAACGAATATGGCAATATGATGGAAGTATTCAAAAATCATTTCCCAACTTAAATTTGAATGGACATCATGGAACAAAGGGCCTTACTTTATCAAATATTAAATGTTTTGAAATAGCTTGTCAATTAAATTACGACTGGTTTTGTATATTGGAAGATGATGCAGTAATTGATAGTGAATGTTTAAATAAAATACAAAAATTTATTGAAAATCCTGATAATAATAAGTATGATGTTGTATTATTAGATAATAGAAACTATGGTTGGGGAGGAACTTGTGCTTTATTGTATAATAAACAAATCGTCAATACGTTGCAGTACCATTTGCATCCATTGTCTAAATTTTCTATATTGTCAACAAATTATGGTGATAAAAATTTAGGAAATCTTTGGGATTGGAAATTATGGAAATATCTAGTGTATGTAAATAAAAAATTTGCAACATTTCCATGTGTTAAATCAGGAAACTTTCCTTCTACAATAGATGTATAATAAGTTTATATTTTTGTATATATATATGAAAATAATTGTAGTAGTATCGCGTTTTAATGAAAATTTATCTTGGATTCTGGAGCACCCATTTGATAAATTTGAATATATTGTTTATAACAAGGGAACTAATTATGATTTTGAAAAATCAAATGTTATAAAAATAATAAATTTGAGAAATGTTGGGAAAAATGACCATACGTATTTACATCATATTATTGAAAATTATGACAATTTGAATGATATTACAATTTTTTTCCCAGGATCAATTAACATTGATTATAAAAAAGAAAAGGCAAAAAAAATTCTCTACAAAATCATTGAAAGTAACTATGAAAAAGCATACTTTTTTGGTCACAAACAAAAAAGTATTATAGAAAGTTTTAAAAATTTTCAATTGGATGACTGGCAAACAAGTGATAAACAAAATTTGATTAAATGCAGCGAGACACAATTAAAATTGTGTCGTTTGCGACCATATAAAGTTTGGTATAAATACTTTTTTGGAAACACTATAGCAAAGTGGAGCACATGGTGGGGGATTTTTTCTATTGACAAGCGAGATATAATACAGCATCCTGTGAAAAGATATCAACATCTTTTATTGACTCTAAATGATCACTCTAATCCAGAAGCTGGTCATTACATTGAGAGGTCGTGGGGAGCTATATTTTATCCACTAATATACACTCTGAAACAACAAGAATAAAAAGAAGGTATTATTTATCTAAGTAAACAAAACTTCGTGTGTTATCATTATTTTGGCACCACTATTTCGTCTGGCCATTATATGAAATGCTCTATGTTCGCAATCCTCATATCTACAGTCTGACGAGACATATTTTTTGAATACTAGTCCTGATTTTGCAAACGTGCTATGAGCTGCCATGTTTTTAGGTGGAATTAAATCAGTGCGTATTCTACCATCATAGTATGTATTCAAAAATTTTGGTGTTCTATAAATAGAAAATCCATTAAAAGATGAAATGCATTCTAGCAATTTACCTGGCGGTAATGAATTCAACCGATGCATTATGTAATTTTGAATGATTCCATAAAAAAGATCATTATTCTCAAAATGATTGTAACTGAAACAATAAGGATAAAGGGACAAACCCCAAATATCATAATATTTTGGAGTTGTATTGAAAGAGAGAGCATCCCAATCGCGCCTCGTAAGATATTTTTTTATAATCTTGGAATCGCAATTTTTGCAATTCACATCATCGCAGTCCATCATAATGAAATATGGATAAGTTTCGCGATTTTCTTTTACATAGTTTAACAAGAAATTTCTGGCTTTTGCTATGTTGTGGGTTCTGTAAGGCGATGGTTTTTGCGTGCTTACATAAAATTGCATTTTAGGGTTTTTATATTGGTATTTTTTTAGTTTGTCTAATGTGTCATCGCTTGATTTGTCATAATAAATTAAAATCGTATAGTCGTCGAATATTTGCCCGATTTTCTCCATATTTTCTAATACTTTATCAATAAAAGGACCGCAATTTTTCACTGGGCCGCATATGCAACAATTCATACTTTGTATACATTAAAATTATTATTTAATGTATAAATTAACGATTAACGATTTTTAAGCGTTTTATTATTTTTATTTTGATGTTTGCGTGTTTTACTTGGTGCACTCCTTCCTTGTTTCCCCTTGTTTTTAATGAAAGAGCGTATAGCTTGTCTCTGTTCATAAATCATGTTTACTAGATTCTGGTAAAAAGAACGAAACTCTTTCTTTCTTTTCATTAAATCATCCGCGCAAATCCATTCCATCCTACATTTCTCAAAAAGTACAGATTTTTTCAAAAATCCTGGCTCTAATCTTTTTTGTAAAAATTTTGCGGTATTATTGAAATAATGCGTTAAATATGGATCATAATGATAATGGAATACAAAGGTCGTGTATGAATTATTGAAATTGATATCGTAAGTGCCATTTTTTTTTAACATCTTTTTCAATTCTTCTTTCGAACCCAGCATACCTGTAGTTTCTTCCTCCAACTCGCGAATGGCGCTTTCAAATTTACTCTCGCCTTTTTCAATACCACCTCCAAAATCAGCATAGCCGGGTGTATCGTTGAAACGATTCTCTCGCCCAAATAAAAGATACAATTTATTGTTATGGATACATGCAGGTAGGCAACCGCTCATTCTCTCTGTATGTATATATATTATTATGACATTTTTATAATCTCAAAATAATATATGGCAACTAAAAAAAACAATAATAGATCTACAAAACGCAAAATTAGGAAATCACGAAAAAATACATTTGGCTCTACTTTTTCCAAAGGTAAAATAACAATACCTTCTCATACACCGCTTGATATTCAAGTACTTAGTCGAGGTATTCAACCAGCCAAACTTTCTTCCTATACACCAACAATAAATGATAAATTGGTTTCAATGAAGTCTATACCTCGTTCTAAATTACAAGATTGCAATAACAAGGCAGCGTTTGAAATGAGAGAACCACTGAAAATTGGTATTGGTGAAGAATTTTTTGGAAAGTCTTGCGTTCCTTATTTCAAACCTAGCGCAATAAAAGTACTGCTAAAAAATCTAACCGCAAACAAACACGTAAATATAAAAGATGTAATACCACCTATTCAAATCGACTCTAATTGCTGGTTCAATACAATGTTTACTACATTTTTTATAAGCGACAAAGGTCGCAAGTTTTTTCATTATTTCAGACAATTAATGATTGAAGGAAAACAAGCAAATGGTGAAGAAATTCCAAACAAACTCAAAAACGGGTTCGCACTATTGAATTTTGCTATCGATGCGGCTTTAACCGGGAATGAATACGCATATGAACTAAATACCAACAATATAATTAGAGAGATATATGATGCCGTCCCTGACTCGTATCATGCGAGACTACCTTATATTAGAAATGTAAAAGAAGCAGGTAATCCGATAAGATACTATAGTAGCATTATTAATTATTTGAATCATGGAAACACGAAAACCCCAATAGAACTTTTGTATATTGGCGATTGCGAACGAAATTGGAAAGAGAGAATAAATAGAGAAATAAAGCAAAAAACACATTTACCACACGTTGTCGTGATTGAAATATTTGATGAATCAAACGGAACATCAGGTAATTCGGGGTTAGTAACAAATAAACCATTGGAATTTACTTCGAATCGAGCAAGATATATGCTGGATAGCTGCATTGTACGAGACAAGCAGCAACAGCATTTTTGCGCTACTCTAACATGTAATGGGAGAGAAATAGGATATGATGGAATGAGTTTTCACAGACTTGTACCGATGGAATGGAAAAAATACATAAATTCTAATTTTGAATGGAGTTTTGAAGGTTCAAATAATACTGATGGAACACCACTGAAATGGAATTTTACACATGGTTATCAAATGCTTTTATATTATCGCACACGATAATCCAAGTCAAAATCAAAATCCAAACCAAAATCAATATTGTCTCTGAGAAAAACGAAAACCTTGTTTTCTGGCATATTCTTTACTTTGATAAGCTTCATGAATATACAGATGATATGTTTTATGTGAATTATTAAAAACATAATGATATTCTGGTTTATTAAATAAAGCTGTAAAAACCATTTCTTCGGGAAAATTACTTAGAAATGGCAACCCTAGCTCTACCATTTTGTAGTATTCTTCAATAAAATTATTTATTTTTGGGGAAGACAAATTCAAACCAAAAATAATACTATTTACAATTCTATCATTATGTATATCTCTACCAACTAAGCTAGATAAAAGATCAATAGTTTTAGGTAAAATATAGTTTTTGCAAGATTCTTCTACAAAACAATTTGCATGAAATGATCTAAAAACAGCGTCATCCTGGTTCAATATTTCAAATAAATAATCGACATTATTTAAAGCATAACAAGCAGCATCAATCCATATTACTTTTTCAAACCCCATTTTTTTTGCTTCTAGTATCATAAAAATTTTGAAACAATAAGGAACACCAATATATTTCATTTCTTTTCCAGTTGGGTTAGGAAATCCCCCATTTAATAATAAAAAATGACCATTGAATCCAACTTCTTCCAAAGATTGAAGTATGCTTTGTGATGCATCATATCGATCACTTGCAAATTGTGTGCAACATACAAAACATCTTTTTCCATCACCACCATCACCTACCTTGAATAATTGTTTTTTAGGTAAAACGTTATTAGAAATATCGATTATTTTTTGTACTAGACCTCTTTTTGTTCTTCGTTTTATTTCATCTAATGAATAAATCGTTGGATACGTGTACAAAGATTCTATAAAAGGGTCTAATTCTGTGTTTTTTTGGTCTAGTTTTTTTTGAATATCAATATAATCTTCTAATGTATATTCTTCTTTTTCTTCAATATCAATAATAAAAGGATTTTCTAAAGTTTCAAAATAATCAGTCTTCATGTTTATAATAAATAGTACCAAAAACAATAATATATTTTTACGAAATAATTTGCGAAATAAATAATGAAAAATTACAATATAAAAATTTATGATAAAGGTATATATACACAGACAAAATGCCCGCTGATGAAGAATATGGTGCAATTTTTAATACAGATTTGCATCACAAAAAAACCGATATGGAAGTGGAAGTTAACGTGATAGAAGATTCGACTAGTATGATAAATGAGAAAGAAAGTGCTGCTGTCGTTTTTATTGTATTAGTAGCAGGATTTATTATGACTTATTATTTATCTGGTTAATTTTATTCACGATGCATCATATTATATAACCAAATCTTTAATGCTTACTGCTATTTTCTCTCCTCCGATACCTGATGGTTCAATATTAGAGACAAAATCTTCCGGCCCGCGCATGAAAAGATTGATTTTTAATACCTTTAAATGCGATTCTTTTGCGAATACATCTAATTTATTATTCCAATCTTTTATTATTCCATAGTACAAATGATAATCTTTATTTTCTGGATAATACAAATTTAAAAGAACGATATTAGATTCATTCATTTTTGTTTTGATTGAATCTACTAATTTTATATAGTCCTGAAAAAGAAGATCAATATTTTCATCGGTACTTCCAGATTGTGCCTTATCAATAATGTCGTTACCACCTGAAGAGAGAAAAATAAAAGTGTTTGAATTATTGAATTCAATTGGGATTTCTCTGAGTTGTTGATACGTATCAGTAATCGTAGATCCATCGGAAGCATAGCAAAAAACAGAGTATTTGTCGTCTTTTGACAATATTGTCCTTAAAATTTCTGGAACACTATTCCTTTGTTCTACATAACGTTTATTTTGTAATACACTATCACCGAGTAGAATAATCTTTGTATTAGCATCAGTTTTTGGATTTGCATTAGTTCCAGGTTGAAATGCTTCAAGGTATTTTTGCTCATAATAAACGCTCCACATGGAAACACCAAATAAAACTAGTGTAGCGACCAACATTCCTAGTATAATTCGGGTATTCATTTTGTAGTATAGTTATTATATTTACAAAAGCTTTTTATTTGTTATTTTTATCATTTATTAGTTATTTTTATCATTTATTAGTTATTTTTATCATTTATTAGTTATTTTTATTATTTTGTGTTTTGTGTTTTTGTCTTTTTTCATAAATAATTTGTTTGTTAGTGAACCTGCAGTATGAAATTTTCGGAGAATATGATTGTTGTCTATAGTTTTTTCTGGTTCAGAATGACAAACCGTTTTAATAGCAATTATTTGTTTATTTAATACTGATTTATAAAAAATGGTGTTTATATCATCAATTACGTTTTTTGTAAATTCATCATCAATTAAATAAGATACACGTGCAATTAATTCACAAATGTCTTTTGCATTTCCTACACTATAAAACGCCTCAGTTTCATCTTTGTTAAACAAAGCATATATTCCAGATAAACCTATGATACTTAACAAGTCAAGATAATATAAATATATATTCAACAATAAAATATTAGTGCTATCTGTTAATAAAGCAGGGTGCGTTTCAAAAAATACATGTTTTATATCTTTAAAAAACAATTCAAGTAAAAATACAAGTTTATCTTTTTGAAAAGAAAGATTGTAAATTTCTAAAGAATTTGTACAATTATCGAGCGCAATATCTTCACGTATTATATTGTAAATGTCATCGTAAACATTTTCATAAATATTATTATCGTGATCATTATGTAATTTATTTTCAAAATCAACTAAAAACTTGTGGGTTGCTTTGGCCAATTCTATGCGAAACCGATTCCATTGTATCAAACTGCAAGTAAAACTAAATTCGCCACATAGTAAAGAAATAATCATATTATGATTGTAATAATATGATATTTTATTTTACTTGGTAGTACTATTGAAATTTAAAAATCGCGCCATCGTCCATCTTGTCTTTACCTTCTTTTTTCAATATATGTTTCGCATATTTAAAGAATATGAATGCAATAATTGTGCCTACAAGGGAACCAATAATGACTTGTGCAACAGTATGATTTTTGTATTTGACCCTTTGGTAAAGTGTGTTTAAACAAACCAATAAATAAACGAATGTAATTTTTGTATTTTTCAATGCTAAATAAATGAAAACTAGAGAGAAAAATACTGATTCGGCGTGACCCGAAGGCATGCCAAATCTATCAAAGCCTAACCGGCGTCCATTTATCTTTGAGCTATTTAATTCTATATTAAACATGTGAACATCCTCCGATGGGCGCGGTTCACGTATAATTCCTTTTAATATGTAATTAATAATTATATTCAGAAACGAACCTAGAAGAAAAATGTACAATAAAGTAGATTTGTTTCGTAAAAGAAAAATGGATGTGAATAATAGGATTTGCGGGCCAAAATATCCAATATAATCTAATATCATTAGATTTGCGTGTATGTATTATATGTATATAACATAATTTTTTAATATTGGTACAAGTTTTCACTTATTAAAGTAATAGACCAATCAGCACCATGAAGATCGAGAACATTTCCCTTATCATCCAGCAACCTGACACGCATTCGATCAATATTGACTGGTCCAAAATATGTTCGCTTATTGTCTTGGAGAGAACCACTGAATTCAACATACACCCTTCCTACAGGCATGTTTGCTTTTACAGGAATGAGAGCAAATACGTCTGTAGTAGTAGGCGCCATTGTTCGAAAATTAGAATTATTATCATTGTTTTTTATAATTTCATTAATCGTGTAAATTTGTGATTGGGTTAAAACCCTGGGCGCGCTTGGCAAAAGTTGCGGTATTTTCTTGAAACTTGCATTCAATTTATCCATCAATAAATCACCAGCATCTAATTCAATATTGCTATTTGGATTTGATGCGCTCTCTCTATTGATACTATTTATATTGCTCTGAAGATTAGATGCCGGATTTACTATTTTGTATGGCAGGTCCGGCGAATAATAATTTGGCATTTTAAGTGTTTTCGATAGTTCTGTAATAGAAACGAGACCATTATTGATGTGATTTTGATTATAGTCGTCAATGGATAGTATTAAATACTTGGGTCCATTCAGATCAGTAACAGCCGGTGCTTGGTTTCCAGACGGATCTACATTTATATAGGGTAAACGATACCCCATTATCCATCCAAGGGTTTGGTTTATATAAGATTGTGGTTGTAAAGAAATAGGTTCTATTTCCTTCAATGCACCGGTATAATCAAAAAAAGTAAGCAATGTTGTTTTATCGATTGTATACGTATATGAAGGCGTAGAAGAAGCAAGCCCATTCAAATTCAAAGTTATTTTACCGTTGTTCGGATTATAATAAACATTTGTGGAATTTGCAGTAGTAAAACCAGCGTTTATAAAAGCCTTTATAAGTTCTTGCACAAAATCATTTGGTGAATAGTTGCCCGGATTCACAGAAATCAAAATATTTATAGTTTTATCAGTGTTGCTTATCCAGAAAAAATTATTACCATAGCTGTAATCTATTGCATACCAAGTATAGGGTATTTGAAAAGAATATAAGCGAACAGATAAAACATTTGTTAGCGGGTCTGAAAGATCGCATGTATAGTCCGTTGCACTGTCATTTGGCCCTGCTGCCTGGCGAAACTGGCTATCTAAATTGATAAAACGCTCCGTGGAATTTTTCAAATTGGGATTCAAAGTGTCTTGCGCAACATTTACAACGAAATTGTTAGCAACTCCGAGTTGTTTTCGCTTCATAGGTACGTGAATATTATCATAAACGTCAACCTCTTCTTTTCGCTGTGTAATTTTTTCATTTTGTACAGGGTTTGACTGTTGAAGATATTGGTTTTTTATCCAAGAATCAGTTTGTTTTTTTGCGACATTGGTACTGACAGGCTCGTCAGATGAATCCAATTCTGCGGCATAATTCAAAAGAACACTTTGCATTTCTTGAAAAAAAGTTATCATTTCCGGTTTTTTTTCTTTTTTAAATTTTTCTATATATGTATTGGTTATCTCAACAATTTCGTCAACGAGTGTAAAATCTTCTACATCCAAAATAGTAAGCAACTCTGCAATTGTATAATTATTTATATTTGTGTCAATAGACGTCATTTATTGTATATGAACATAAATATAAATAGTTTTTATTACATCTTTTTTACAAAGAGTTTGTGTAAGATTCGCAAAATTTTTCCATAAATATTTGTTGAACTTGTTTTGCTGGATCAATGTTGTTTTCATCGAAAATCTTTTTCATCATTTTAACCGGAAACAAAGTAATTGAGTCCCCTCGTTTAGAATGACATTTACCCTTGAATAGCGCATTTTCTAAAGTCTTTACTAGTTCGCTATTAATAAACATTAACTCGCTACGGTCTATGCGATATTTTCCTGTAAAAGTATATCTATTGAAATTTCCTTCACCATAAATGCGGTAATATTTATCATGCTTATTCGCATTTCTAATCACACCGATTCCTTCGATTTTATTTGTAGAATTATTCATTTCAATTACAAATAAAATAGCATCTTTTTCAATTTTGCATGATAATTGTGTAGGCGAACCATAAATGCAGCCTCTATAACTATATTTTTCTCGAAAAGCAACGTTTTCCTGCCACGTCGCAGTATTGAATCTGGTTGTCGCCAATAAAGGCATTGTTTGAAATGTAAAGATGATAATCATATTTTCTGTATTCAATTTTTAATATTAATTAATAAAAACAAAATATTTACCTATATATAAAATGTACTATCTATCTGTGCTATCTATTTTTAAAAACGAAACTATGAATTTGAAATTATGGATAGAGCATTATTTATGGCAAGGTGTCGATCATTTTTATTTAATAGACAACGATAGCAATGATAATCCATTGGCTATTTTGCAAGAATATATTGATAAGGGTATAGTTTCTTATTATTTTTTACCTGAAAAACATAAACAAGTTCAACATTATAGATTTGTGTTTGATAAAGAAAATTTAAAAAAATCTACTTATTGGTTAGCAATTTGTGATTTAGATGAATTTTTTTTTGGTGTTGATAAAACATTAAAAATAAAATTACATAGTTTTCAAGATCATGTAGATTATGTTTTATGTAATTGGAAAATGTTTGGTAGTGATGGTCATATAAATCATCCAGAAGACATAAGAAAAGATATAACTCTTAGAATGAAAGAATTATGGTCTGAAACAAAATACATATTCAAACCATCTATCATTGATAATAGTTCTAGAATTTGTATTCATAACTTAATAGATATAAATGTGAAAAGAAAAAGGATAGCAAACAAGCTTATCCAGCTTAATCATTATCCTATACAATCACTAGAATTTTTTCAAAAAGTTAAAATGACAAGGGGGTGTGCTACTAGAAATGTTAATGTTCGTGACTTGAATTATTTCAAATCATACGACAAGAGAGAATTTTGTGATGAAATATTGAAAAATATCATAATAACACCGCCACATGATTATTTGATACCTTAAATAGCAGCTACTGCGCGGTATTCCAACTGCCAATAACGTTTATTATTTAGACTTTCCATTAATATTGACCATGGTGTACAAGATTGCAAAGCATCAATCCCCTTTTCACAAAACAAGTTTAACAACGCGGGGCTAAACCCAGACATCATAGAAATATTCTTCCGAGATGATAACGCTGGAAAACCACTAGTTGATCTCAAATTCCAGAAAAGAATATGCGGTGGCTTGTATGGTTTACCAACGGCGCGAATTCCCGCGTCTGCATACTTCTCTTCCATGACATCATAAAGCGTTCCAGAATTTCCAGCAGCATCCATTTGCATATCTGAGAAAATGACAAGAACCATGTTTGCAACAATGTTGGCATCCAACTTCTTTTGCACACAAGAATCGAGTATCATATCAAAAGCCACGTGAAAATTCGTGTTCATACCCCAATTCGCGCGACTGATGATTTGTACCGCGCTAACAAAATTATCGCAACCATCTAAATTCACCCACGTAGGCGTATTACTAAAAGTCATAATGCGCTTGCCTAGAAGCGACTTTTCGGCAACGCGATAACCAAGTGCAATCGCAGCATGAATCGGATCGCCACTCATCGAGCCAGAAGTATCAACCATTGCAATCATATTTCCAAGCGCTCCAGTTTGAGAAGAATTATCGCGCCACTGTGAGTTAAGAAGATCAATTTCTGCATTGGTACTCGAATTGTTGCCTTGTAGCAAAAGTTGCGTGGCCTGTTGAGTAAATGTATTCAAACCAATACGCTTACCTTTTACCTCCTTTTCACCTGTAATTGAAAGCGCAATATGTTCCTTGAAGTTTTCCGAGCATAGAATACGATCTTCTAGTTCATACCTTTGACTACCATCCTTCTTAACATTCAAGAGCGCCTTCTTTTGCTTCGAAAATGTTATAGAAGTGACCTTGTTAAAATTGATGCCAGACCATTCGCCCCCACATTGCTTTATTTGAATTGTGTCCAATACGCGGTTAATAGAGGCAATGAGTTTGCGATACTCCATCTTTGCCTTTTTGGTAGCTTTTACATATGCTTCCCCCGTTTTGGCTGTATCCAAATAATGCTTGAAGTAACCCGTTGCAAGTGCGCTATATAACCACCCAAACTTCCCGGATGTTTCACGTGTGATCCACTTGCAAAGTAAAGTAAGGTTCTCAAAACGCCCAGCTGCGTACTCTGTAGAATCAATATGCAATTGCATATTAACCATCTCAATTGCATGAACAATCATCGGATGATCAAGAGACCAACCGCGCGCCCTACAAAAATTGCAAAAATACTTTATATCTTTCCACGAACCATACGGCTGCATATTCTTATCCAAATCTGGCATAACAAATGTCCTGAGAGCATAACTCGCAAGCTCAGGGTAAAAATCATACCAAGTACAGATCATCATATACGCAAGAGTATATTCACCTTTACCATCTATGATGTCGCGTGTATGACCAATCATTTTAAAAAGCGTTACCAATAGTTCCTTTGACACAGCTTCACCAATAATGGAGGTTGTTTTTGTAAGAGAAGTCAAAAGCGAGCGCAATTGAGCCTCCAAGTTAGTAGTTTCTCTTGTACGGTTGAGCTGGAAACTAAACTGCAAAACCTTTTCTCTAATGTCATTGGACCAGCCATATTCTTGATGAGCATTTTCTCCGATTTGATTAGGTGTGTGCGTGTCAAGTGCGTTTACGAGTGCTGACATGGATGCTTAATGCTACTTTAATATCCTGGTTTTTCTTTAAGTGATTTTCTTACAAGTTTTCTTGTGAGTATTAGAAAGCGTAATCTTTTTCGTCATGTTCTCTCGAGTTATCATATGGGTTTTATCTTTTTCATAAAAAATTATGAAAATATTATTTAAATCTTGAAACATGGTAATTGTTTTTTTGAAAGTAATTGCGTCGATATTTTTAATAGGGGTTAAAAAAGTGTAGTTATGATGTGCGCCGTTTGAATTTTCTTTTTCATTTAAAAAATATTTCACATCTAAAGGTTCTATATCAATATTATATCTTAAAATGGCCATTACGGAGTATTTTACATTATTTTGAAAGGAATGCTTTTTAAGAATACCTAGTATCTCTTCTCTCGAAAGATAATTTGGTTTTTCCATGAATACCTTTTCTTCTTTGACTTTTTCTATATTGCTCAACTTATCAAGGTATACACAATGTAGTTTCACGTAATAAATGTCATCTGAATAAAAAATATTATATTTCTGATCATTTTCTTCAAATTCGTGAATCCAACTTGCATCTAAACTTTGATTTTGGCTTTGATTTTGGTTTGATTCCTTGACAACAATAGCCATAATTATGATTATATATTACGAATAAAATACAATACATAATCAAACTCATTTGCGCATAATGATTTAAAAATCCTCATCCGAGTAAGTTTCTTCATCGTCATCTTCAGACTTGTAGAACCCATAAAGTTTTTCATATGCGTCTTCACCGTATAAATTATTATACTCTATCTTGTAATTTTCCCAATTTTGTAGCATTTGATTTATTATGCGCAATGCGTGTTCATTGAATGGTTCTTCATGTGTTTGATGAAACCGAATCGAACCTTGGCCATATTCCCACCCTATATTTTCAATGATGGACTCGTTATTTTTATAATACAAACGGACCCAACCAGGTTTCACCTCATCGCGATCGGGCTTGATCACTTCTTTTTCAAGAAGTGTTACTGCTTTAAAATCCATATCGATTGTTATATTATTGTTTGAAGAGATCTGAATGGGAATCAATTCGGGAAAATCATTGCCTTGGACTTTGAACTCAGGCTTTATGTTGTCTGTTTTTAGTTTATTGGTAAAGTTATTACGATTTTGAGTTTGATAGGAGGCTCTAACAAAATTGGAGTTGTTGGAGCTTGCAGCGGAGGTATTGTTTCGCTTTAAATGTGACATTGTTACGTGTTACGTGTTATAGTTTGTTTCTTTTTAATAAGATTACTCGGTTTCAATTATTTTTGTAATAAAATAAAATTCAATCATTCAATCATTCAATCATTCAATCATTCAATCATTCAATCATTCAATCATTCAATCATTCAATCATTCAATCATTCAATCATTCAATCATTCAATATATTATCCATAAGTATTTAAAGATAAAGTATGAATACAATTTATCTCTTAACAGCAATTCCTTCTTTTATTTTTAGACACCCAACTAAAACATGAATTAAATAATCTACGTTATACATATTTACAAGAGATCGCAACCTAAAATCCCGCTGTTTTTTATTTGTTTTGTTTTGTAGCAAATGAAAAACGAAAAACGAAAAAATATTCATATAAAAAAGCAACGAGTATAAAAATAAATTGAATTATATTATAGGCATGTCTCAAAATAATATATATCCTTTTATGAACAACATTTTTGACGAAGATATAAATGATATTTTTACAAATTATCTAATAGAAGCTCTATTTCATGTTCAACCGCACACTAATGAAACAAATCAAATAAATGAAACATTGCATCAAAGTTTGAATGACACAAATCCAATTAAACACGTGATATCTGATGAAGAGAAAAACAAATTGATTCCTGTGCCATTCAAAGATTGTCGGAACAAAGAAGAAAATACAAGATGTTCTATAACACAAGAGGAATTTCAAGATGATGATTTAGTAATACAATTGCCGTGCGATCATTGTTTTTGCCAAGAAGATATCATGAATTGGTTGACAAAAGAAAAAGGTGAATGTCCTGTTTGTAGGTATAAATTTGAATGTGTTGAATTTAGAGAACAAGTAGAGCAAGAGCAAGAGCAACAACCTGCTCAATATTACAACTATGATAATTATATTTTGCAACCAAATAATATCCTCGCAAATTATTTCAATTATGTGAACAATCACAATTTTGTAAACAATAATTATATTTATAATACAGAACAAGAAGACGAACCAGAACAAATTCCAAACAATGAAATTCCAGAACCTGAGATTGATTAAATATCATCAATGCAAATTTCGTCATTATCATCATCATCATCTTCTGGTGCTTCCATGTCGAGAGTAATTTTATCTTTAGATTCTTCTCCCAAACCTAGCAAGATTCTTTCGTGCTCCATTGCGCTTGAATTGGAAAACTCCAATCCATCGATTTTTGGAACAGATCCCTTATCAGTAACAATATTATTAAATATAGTCCAATTTTCATGGACGCTTTTCTTGAGTTTTTCTATATCGTAGTCCGTATATACTTCTAACAAATCGCATTTTTGTTTTTCGCCAACTTTATCTGCTTCCCATTCGCGCTTTCCTGCAAGGATCCAAGATCCCGGTCGAATTGTGTTGTCGCGCTTGCCTCTTCCGCGAAACTTCCCGCGAATGATGCATAGTCGCGAAACATCATCAATACATAATGCTTCACACATTCCGTTGCCGTAGATCTTTGATATTACAGCATAAATTTCTCCATCTTCTTCTGCTATGCGCAATTTACTGCTAGGTTTTGAGACTACAAATTTGCGTGCTTGGCTTTTGTGCCCTGTGCCACCTTTTACGTTTTTGACCATTGTTGTAAATGAAGAGTATATGTTATCAATACGTAAAGATTATAATGAAATCAATTTTTTTTAACAAAAGAACTTTAAGACAGATGGATAATTGTATAACTAACGTAAAAAATGAATTCGTGGTATTAAATATATAAAAAATATGTATTTAATATATATAAAATGTTTAATGAATCAAATTTGGATTTAGATATCGACAACTATAGCATGAATGAATTGAAGCAATTTTATAATATTAATAATGGAGATACGCAAATGATAATAGAATCAAAAATAAATAGTCTCGCAGAGAAATATTTATTTTCAAATGATACCAACTATGATAATGAAACCAAAAAAAATATATACAATTTTCTAGAAAAATCCAAAAAAAAGGTAATATTTGAATTACTTATCTACAAAAACAATAGTGAAATTGATACTAATATTGCTTCTGGTTCGCCGCATTATCCACTCAATATTCAAAATATTTCAAAAAAATATGTTAATCCTATAGATATAAAAACTACAACTAGACTTTTAATATTTAATTCTAAACTTTGTGATAATTTTTTAGATATATCTGGAAATACATCAACACTCACGTTTACACTTCCCGAATCGTTGAGAAACGTCATTTCATGTAAACTTTCTCTGTTTCAATATTACAATGTGCAATATACATTTACTGCTTTGACAGGAAATAATATTTTAGAAATTCATGATGATGAGTTAGGAGCAAAAACAATTATTGTACCAGATGGTTCGTATGACGAAGCCACATTTCCAGCAATATTGGAACAACAAATAAATCTTGCTTTTAATGGTTATTATTATTTACCTTTACCTGTTTTTTATAAAGGTACTATTCCAGCTTATCCAAACTCAGATACCACAGTACTTCCACCTACACCTTCGTTTCCAGTTTACCTAGATGCTTCTTATTTGATACAAACTGCTGAAAATAAAATCTTATATCCTTCTTCTAGTCCTCCTCCACCTAAAAACCGGTATGCTGTAACAATAAATACAAACACATACAAAATGACAATTTTAAATACAGAAAGTATTAAATTTAGTATTGTATTTGATAAACCTACATGGGATACAAATGCATCAAATGTTTGCCAAACTACTAACGTAGAATCCCATCCTGAATTATATTACAAAAAAAATATCCTTCGTCGTCCAACTTTAGGTTACCAATGTGGTTTTAGAAATATTGTCTATAAAGATAGTGCAATATATATGTCAGAAAGCATATACAATGAACAAACCATTGATTATGTATACTTTTCAATGGACGATCATAACTTGAATAGTTCGGATAGAGTTATAGGAGTTTTTCCAGAAAATTTTTTAGATAAAAAAATTTTAGCTTTGATACCTATTACAACGCCAGTATTTACCTATAGCATAGACACAGGTGCTAATTTTATTTATAAAACGAGGGACTACATTGGTCCTGTAAATATATCAAAAATAGATGTGCAATTATATGGCCCTTATGGAAATATACTTCATTTGTATAATACAACATTTTCATTTGGTATTGAATTCACTTTACAATATGATAATCCGGTTGGTGCTGGAAATATAGGTGCCCAACAACTTATGTAATAAATTTTTCCATCGCATTCAAATAGTCTTCATCAACAAAGTACAAACAATAATTTTTGTGTGATTCATAAAAATTCTTGCACGCAAACCTATTTTCTTTCATCTCTGGAACATTTTTCTCCTTTGTAGCTATTGTTTGCTCGTCTGGTTCATACCCATATAGATCATAAAATTCTTCGAGAAGGTCATCATTAGGAAATTGAATTGTTTTTTTTTCATGATTTACAAAACCTTGAAATTTTTTGATGCGCTCTCGCCAAACAGGAGACAAATACGCATAATATTCCCAATGATTGTTATATACGGTCTTTAAGTCCTCATTGGAATATATATTTCTTTTTAACTTAAAAGCCGGTAGGGTGCCCAAATCATTTGTCCCACAAATGCATGCCAATGGTAAGATCTTGTAGGGGGGCACTTCAGGTGTTCTCGGTATGGTTTCAAACGAAATTGTATCTTCCAAATCTATACTTATGTAGATGCTTTTCCCAAGTTTTAAACCGCGAAGCAATGCATAATAATGCATAATTTTTGCAAGTATGACGATTCTTTTGTTTATGCTGGGCAATTTTTTCAATTCTTTCATGATTTTTGATTTTTTCAATTCTATCTTTTTCGATATGAAATAATCTACCGCGGTTTCCAATATTTTTTCATCAGAATGCTCAAGAACAATATGTGCAACTTTCTCATAATTGGCGCTTTCTAAGCACGACTCTAGTGTTTCGTCATTTGCTATTTCTATTTCAAAATTGGATACGACTTGGCGCAATATGAAAACATCAAGCGTATGTTTGCGTATTATCAAATTGTGTATACAATTGGTAATTATTCTTTGCTTCACTTCGTTCGAAGATGAAGAACATGTAAATGCATTGGATTTTTGTAACAAATAAGATTCAAAGGTTGGATTTAAAATGGCATAAAACTCGTAATAAATCTTCCAGATCAATCCAAATAAATCATCCTGAAATCCTGAATAATAGAGCTCAAAAGCCCAAAATAAGGCATCCTCGTTCTTATTTAAGAGAGAAACTAACATAGCGATCTCTACTTCATCTTTTAAATACAAGTAACGTGTGAATATGATTTCTTGGTGCATGTTTGATTCCATGGTTTGTCTTTGCGTTGCGTTGCGTTGCGTTGCGTTGCGTCGTTCTTTGTTTTTGTTTTGATACATGTTATTTTGTTTCAATTTTTTACTTATATATTTTTATCTTTGTAAATATATATAATGTTGAGTGACTGGAACAAGTTTGTTTCTAAAGTTTACCACGAGGGTAAAAAGAAGAATCCTAACTACAAGTTCAAGGATGCGTTGAAGGATGCTAGCTCTAGAAAGTCAGAAATGGGACATTCTAGTGCTGGTCCCGCACCCACGCGTCGAACACGTAAATCTAGCAAAAAATCTTGCATGAAGAAATGCAAAAAAATGTGCAAAACGCAAAAAATGCACGGGGGACGAAGACGCAGGCGCAGGGGTGGAAGTATCACCGCTTTAATGCCTGCTGAAGTTCTTCCTAATTATGGCAGTCCGGTGGGTCCTTAAAAATCTTCCAACGTTTTGCACAAGGTTACATGTTCAGGTAAATTTAGCGAACTCGCATCATCGAAATACTTATCAATAACAAATAAATTAACTGGCTCTTCTATTCGGTTACAAATTTCTATCAAACTTGATATTCTTCCTTTAGCTCCGGCGTAAATCGTCGGGCGTGGTTTTTTTCGCGTAGGATATCTGCATAACCATTCGACTTGCATAGCACGAATAGATGTCCATGATTTTGATGTGAAAACGGCGATGAATTCCCATGGCCCTTTTCCTCGGGTCGCATAAGCACCGCCTTTAATCTCTCCATTATGCTGGCGAAGACGGTGCCGTAGATTAACAGTATATCCATTATAGGTTTGTCCTTTTCCTTCTGGGGCATTTATTTGGCCCAAAAAATAACAATAATAACGTTTTTCTTCCACTTTTTCTAAAAGTGGAGCAAAAAATATCTCTGTTACTACGTGTTTTCAAGTAGAGACACGATCTTAAATAAGATTTCGTTCAAAAGGGTGTTTTGCTCCACTTTTTCTAAAAGTGGAAGTGGAAGTGGATTTCTTCCCAATTTACGGAATTCGTGAAAAGATCTTTAAATTTGGACATTGTTTCTAGTGCCGGTAATCGTTTTTCTGGATTTGGATCAATATTCAATAGAAGAAGTTGAGAGAAACCATTCAAAAAAGTATTTTCGGTTCCAGTGTTTTCTATCATTTTATTAACAATTTGCAAGAAAAATACACTTAGGCTATAATTATCCCAAGTGTTTGCATATTGAAGCATTTTTTTCACTATATTTTCTCTCGTTTCATTGATAATGGAAAGAGATAAAGGCTGGGAAACACAGGATTTATAGAATTTTTTAATGAAATCCTCCGAAAAACCTCGTAATGGTTGGTTTTTTACAATAAAATTCTTACATATTTCTTCTATGTTTAGTTGTGAAATACTTACTTTCTCTCTAGATTCATCATTCAAAAAGGTAATAATATGGTATTCTAGTGGAAGTGTAAAGTCTTCCGGTGCGAATTTATTGAACCTTTTCATAGTAGCATCCTTATCTAGAGAAAAGTCGTTAATACAGAAACTTTCAGAAAAATCATACAAAATAGGTTGTTTTTTCTTGTTAAATCCAATTTTTTCATTCAAAACGCGAAAATAAACGAGATCATTTGTTGTGAGTTTATCGATTGCATTCAACAAGTATACATAAGAATCAAAGAAATGTAATACTTTTTCTCTCGGATTTGATATATTTTGAAAAAAATCCGAAAAACTTGCAAAATATTGGCACTCTTTCAATAAAAGAACGTATTCTTTTGATGGCGCAACATGTGTTGAACTTTCTAAAAAATGCTGATCTATTTCGGATATGTTCAATGATGTATGATCCTGTATTGGAGAGAAATAGAGAAAAAAATAAGATATTTCCTTGATTTTCTGAGATATTTCTAATTCATTGCGACAACATTGCAATTTTTTTACTGTTTTCGTTGTTTTCATCGTTTTCACTATCTGAATTATATCATCTTGTTCTTAATACGTTTTAATCGGATTTAATCAGATCAAATTAAAACGAATTATTAGAAGAATTTGCTATAAAATATCGATTTTTGTATGTTTTCTTGATTTTTTCTTTGATTTCCTCCGGATCCTTCAAACCCTTGTTGCACAACAGCTTCACCTCTTCTTGCAAGAGAGCCGTGTTACTTTGGCAAAATTCAATGAAACGAACAGCCGGCTTGGTTTGTTGTGTCTTTGAAACATGATCATCTATGCAAGATAGCAAATTCTCGGAAACGCAAATATAAGGTCGTCTTTCAACTGGTGCCTTTTTTTCAGTGCTCTTTTTTCTAAAATAGTACCGACTGCTTTTGTACATTTTGTTTAATATATTTCCATCATACCCCAAATCAGTGAGTCTTTTGATTTCACAGGAAACTAACTCGTTGTTTTCTTCGAGCCAAGTGGTCCATGCTTGCTTGAAAGTTTCGCGGTCATCATACTGATGAATCTTTGAAAATTCATACAACACCGCGGCAAAAGTCTCTGAAAATTTATAACGAAAGATGGGGTTGGTTTCACGCGAACTTCTCTCTTCAGTTTCACTTTCAGGGATCATATTTGTTTGTATATGGGTTTGTCAAGGTATAATTACTTTTTTATGATATTATTCAAAATCAATTTTTTCTTTTTTATAAAATAACAACAACATGGAAAAATAGAAAATAAAAACACAGAAAAACAATAAAAAGAAAAATTGATTATGTATAGTAAATATAGAAATAATGCACAGCATACAAATGAATTTCACAAGTTTAAACTTGCCAATACCTGATAATGTCTATAAAAAATCACAAGAAGAACAAAAAAAAATTTACGAATACTTGGAAAGTATGAATGAAATGCAAAAAAATGCATACATAATTGCATTTGAACATCTTGGATCGTCATTCAATATATTAAAAAGTAATGGATATATTGAATGGTCGAAAAGATAAATCTTAATGGCGATTTGATGATCTCTTTCTACGTTTTGTTTTTGAGATGTTTTTATTTTTTGGGTTATTATTTGTTTTTGTGTTATTTTTGCTTTTATGATGATGCAAAAATTTCTCTGGATACAGAGTGGATTCGTGAAATTCTTTAATAGACCCACCTAATTTTTTTTTCAACTCACCAAGTGATTTATATTTACTTATTGGATGTATGTTTGTTTTTATCTTATCATTAAAAGCATTCATTTTTTCATTAAATTGATTGGTTACAGCACCTTGTGCAGTTGCCAAGTTTGGAATCTGGGTTTTAAAATCTTTCATTTTTTCATTAAATGGATTGGTTACAGCACCTTGTGCAACCGCCAAGTTTGGTATGATGGCCGTGTTAAGGGGATTTATTATTGATTTTGTCTTGTCGATATTTTGTGAAATCTGATTGACTGCATCAGATCCTTTAGTAATAATTTGTGAACCCGCGTTTACGGCAGCTTCACCTGCTTGAACTAAATTATCCGCGGATCGAATAGTTCCGATAACAACCCCCAAACCAGGGACTTCTTCTGCTACATTTAATCCTATTTTAATGGCATTCTCTCCAACCTTTCCCACAGATTCTTCCACTGCCATTGATGCTGTTTTAACAAAATCATTGATGATTGGTTGCGATTCGTTTAGAATTTTTGTAATTTTACTCCGTATTTCGGGGTCTTTGAGTTCTTGATAAATCTTGTCCAAAGAATTGTTTACAGCGGTTTTGTTTGTAATATCAACGCCTACAATTTTACTAATACTATTAATAGCACTGGATGTCAATGTATTGCCCATCTGTTTTGCTATATCAAAAGCAGGACCTATTAATCCTGGGTGCGCGGTTTCTATTTTATTTGTCAATTCTTTTTGTTCAGTGGGGTCACCACCGCGTAATTTTTTTGTTATTTGTTTTTTATAAAAATGGTTGCGATATTTTCTACTTGGATACATTGTTATATTATTAAAAGTTTTTAAATTTATGTTTACCTAAATATTATTGTTTTAGACTGACATTTTATAGATAAATACATAAATATATACAAGTTTGGATTATTAGCGATAGGAGCTTTTACAGGTCTTTTTCTTTTTATTTTTTTACCATAAAGCCGTCCCGAATTCATCTTTAGGCGCGTTCCTTATATTTATAGTTATCATGCTGTTTGTTTTAGTTTCTTTGCCTTTTTGGTATTTTTGTTTGGATTCAAATCGAGTACAGTATCAACCACACTCGTAGTCGCTGATAAAAAGAAAAATAACGTACACATAATACAAATCCATAATGAAGAGTGGTGTCGAACTAAATGTTACAAATATTATTTTCTGGCACATCATTTTACATTAGGATTATCAATTCTATTTATTACATACAAATACCTTAATTATAGCTATAACTGCAAAATTAAAAAATCAAACATATAATACAATATTCCATCTCAATATATTTTTGTTTTATTTTGTTTTATTTTATTTTGTTTTGTTTTGTTTTGTTTTGTTCAAAAGTGTATAACAGCGACCGACTCTTTAACAATTTCTCTCACCTGATTTCGTTGAACGCTGGCTTGGGGCGTTGGTACCTGTCCAGGTTGCAAAGCTTTTCTTAGAGGGGCATCAATTCCTGTCAAAAGATTAGAATAACGCATCTCACCGAGTTTTCTTTTGATGCGCTGGTCATGTGCATATTGTATGCATTCAAAAGCTGTTTCAGTATCAATTCTGTAAATCATGCATAACACTATCGCAGCAATCGTACCAGTCCTGCCATGGCCTCCAGAACAATGTATATACAATTTCTCTCCACTTTGCAATCGATCAACAATGTTTTCGCAAAGCCTTACAACACTTGCTTTTCCCGCAATTGACATATCGGGAATCGGAAGATGAACAAAATTTTGCGATTTATCAAAACTCGGATTGTATGCTTTGATATTGTTTCTCCCAAAACATGCGCTTGTTGTATCGTCAGCGTACGCAGGATGAATTCTATTCTTGCCGTATTCTGCATTCAAACAAACAAAAGTATTTATTCCAACAACTTGCACCAAGGTTTTTAGTATTTCATTGCTGTCAGAAATATTACCCATAAATGACGCAGGATACCCTCCAATCATTAGATGTCCGGGTATCAACCAGTTTTGCTCAATCAATGGTCTGGCAACTACGAATTCTGAATCTGTCTCTGTCCTAGCAAATTCAGTTTTTGAACGAATAAACCAGTTCTTGGTCTTTCTCATGTTGAGAGGTGGCAAAATTGAGCCGGGAGAAGCAGGAAGAACGTTAGCAAATGAATGCATGATTTTGAAGTTGAATTAGTATATGGGTGTTGGTCCGTGCGAGTGTGTATGTCTCTATTTTGATAGCTTATTGTTCATTTCAATTTTTTGTGTTAATCGCAATGTTCTTGTAATCCGACCAAGACATTGCTAATCGTTTGTCGATTTGTTTTTTATTTATTGGTTGCAAAAAATTAAAGTTTGCCAGTTTTCCTTCGTATCGATATCTGTTAGCATTTTCTTTCAAGAGAAGATTCGCATTATCCTTTTTCGTATTTATATTTGTACCAGTGTTCTTCGAAGGGGCTGCAACAACCTCCTTGGTAACATTGTTGTTGTAACTCTTGAACTTTGCAAAAACATCCTTCTTTGATTCAATTGATGATGATGATGATGATGATGATGATGATGATGATGATGATTTATCTAGGCTATCTTGTTTTGAATCTATAGCCTCTTGTTTTTTGATTTTTTTCTCTTCAGCAAGCTTCAATTCTTCAGTCATATCAACAAACAAATTTTTACAATGAAAAGTTGTCACGTATTTTCTTCCAACCACTTCTAGATATCTGTAAGGAATTGTTAAATCGCTATAAAAAACAAAAGTTCCCTTTTTATTATCGTAAAACATAACTACATTGCCTAGTGGGGTGTTTTCCATAACAATGCTATTTTTTAATCCTACGAGTTTTTCATCGTCTAGTTCAACCGATTCCAACTTCTTGTATTCCTCCAAATATTTATCTTCAAATCGCTTTGGTTTTTGTGTTTCAGGCACATTTTTTTCCGGTTTTTCTTTATCTTGGTTTTCATTATCATATTCGTCCTCGTGTTCACGGTTTGGATCGCCACTTCGCAAAAATTCATCTATACATTCATGAACATGTGAAAGAAAAGATTCTATTTTTTCAATGTTTGGTCCATGTTGAACAAATGCCTTGTGTGAAAAATACACAACATAAAAAAAATATAGTAAACCCAGTAATTGTTGTAAATTTAGATAACTCATAGATAGCTTGTATTATTATTATATGTGATAATTTTTAAGCTTTTTTCATATCTTATTTCTATTTCTATTTCTGTTTCTATTTCTGTTTCTATTTCTGTTTCTATTTCTGTTTCTGTTTCTGTTTCTATTTGGTTTTATCCATCTCCTTTTTGCGTAACTCAAAAAGTTGCATTATTGATTCTTGCATATCTGGCACTGGCAAAAGATCATATGTCTCCTCCTCGGTGTCAGGATGCAACCTCACGAGACAAAGTTCCGAAACCTTTTTGCCGTATTTAGCCTCAATAATCGCCTTGTATGTGTTTAATTGCAATGCATAATGCCAGAAATTTGTATCAGGTAACTGACAAATGCATTCGGTAATTGCATACCTATTGAATTTATTTATCTTTGTAATTTCCTTAGAGCGCTTCCAGTCGTAAATCATGAGAGTACCATCAGGCTTTTCGTATACCATATCGACAGACCCGGCGAGTTTCAAATCCTCATCGTAAATCATCCATTCGGTGCGATATGGCTTGAAAGTGGGAAACTGTTGAACAAACTCCATGAAATAGAGCCATTCCGGGGAACGATGTGCTTCGGGAATGTCAGATTTTTGTGCAAAATAGAGTTCGCCAAGATCGTAATGGGTATAAGGATATGAAACATCGGGATTATTCATGAAACATTCGATTTCATAGTGCATGTCGGTTCCGGCGCCGGAAACGGATGCGCCATTTTGGAACCATTGGTCTTTGATTTGTTTCGGTGTCATGCCCCAGTACTTGTTGCTTTCATTCCAATTTTTTCCGGACATCATAGATTTTATTACGGCATCGGAGTCGAATTTTGGAAAATGGGAATGATTCCATGTGGTAACAGAAGTGTATTTGCTTTTTGGGTCAGTAAGAATGGTATATTTATGCCCGACTTCTTGGAATTGAATTTGGAGGTCTCTCGTATGAGAGTTGGCGGTAGATAAAACGGGGAAAAGGGTTGAACGTGTGGCGGCCATGGTGTTTTCAAGTATAAATATTTGAATGTATTTATATTTGAAATCAATTTTTTATTTTACATTTTATTATTTTCTAATTCACTTACGCGTTTTTTCAACTCTTGTATTTCTTTTACCAAAATACCGATCAAACCAATATAATTTAGACTTTGCTTAGGATCACCATCCTTTTCGCCGTCAACTAAATAAGGGAACACTTCTTGAACTTCATGTGCTATGAATCCTATTTCTTTTTTGTTTGTTAATACATTTTGGTAAACAACCGGTTTTAATGTGTCAACAACAAATGTTTTGTCTAGAGGGGTAGCATTGTTTTTAATGCGGTGATCTGATGTAGTTGTAAACGATAAAGCACTGACAAATCCGGTTACTGTTAGTGATCCATTTAATACAGTGTTTGGAGTAAGTCCACCGCTACCAGGCGGCCCAGTAAATCCTGTTGGTCCAGCTTGTCCGGTTGGGCCAGTAGAACCTGTTGATCCCGCGCCTGTAGATCCAGTTGCTCCGGTGTTGCCCGTAAATCCTGTTGGTCCAACTGGGCCTGTTGCTCCGGAGTTGCCCGTAAATCCTGTTGGTCCAACTGGACCAGTTGCTCCGGTGTTGCCCTTTGCTCCTGTTGCTCCTGTGTCACCTTTGTTACCTGCACCCCCACCAGGAGGGCCTGTTGGTCCAACTTGTCCGGTTGCTCCCGTAGAACCTGTTGCTCCAGCACCTGTACATCCAGTTGATCCGGTGTTGCCCTTTGATCCTGTTGCTCCTGTTGCTCCTGTGTCGCCTTTGTCACCTGCCCCCCCACCAGGAGGGCCTGTTGCTCCTGTTGCTCCTGTGTCGCCTTTGTCACCTGCCCCCCCACCAGGAGGGCCTGTTGCTCCTGTTGCTCCAGCTTGTCCGGTTGCTCCTGTATATCCAGTTGGTCCAGTGCTGCCACTACTAACAGGTTGACCACTCTGATCAAAAAGTGCGGATTCACAAAAAATGGTTGTATTTGGTAAACCTAAAACTTGTGTTACTCCCAAATTATTGCTCGTAGAAAGATTATTTCTTACAATATTGTTAGTTGGCGCGTAATTCGTTCCTCCGTATTTTCTAAAACTCATTTTATATATTATAATATAATTAACTTTTCAAAAAAAATGCAAAAAATGCAGAATGCAAAATGCAGAATGCAAAATTCCAAAATGAAAAAATCAAAAAAAAAATATGAAAGTTTTAAAATATTTAGTTATAGTAATGGGGTATAACGTTGAGATAGCTTTTGACATGATAAAGCACAGCAATGTGAGCGAATTGAAACAAATAATTAGCTCTTTTGCATTGGATTTTAATTGCGATCATTATTATTATCATTATGACATGGAAAATGGTGTTAAATTTAATCGTAACCATTGCATTGTTATTGTTAATTTTAATGATGATGAGACTTTCAATTGTGCTGGATTCATAAAAACTATCAAAAAAATCAACGGTTTGCATATTGAATGCATATATGAAGATACACTTGTATGCAAGCTTATTTATGCCTCCCAATATTATCTTAAAAATATTGATAAAAACAAAGTCATTGTGTATAATAAATTCAAGAGAGAACGAAGTCACTCTGATAATGAAAAGATGATTTTGGATACAATATGGAAAAAACCACAATTAGAAAAAAGTCAATTGATTTCTTTGACGTCTTGATGATGCTGTGCTAGATTTAGGTTTTAATGAAATTCGCAGGGTTCTGGGTTTTGGAGTGATTAATTTTCTTTTTAATGAAGCTAATGTTATCGGTTTGGGGTTTCTGTGCTGGGTTTTATGTTGTCTTTTATGATGAGAATTTCGTGGGCGCGCGTGTTTTATTTTTTTTATGCGCAAAGGTTGAATTAACATTTCTAGCTCGCTGGGTCTCATAGAAAATTCTGGCATTTTTGCTGTAGCCGTGGAGATAGGTATAGGCATAGGCGTTGAAAGAATAGATTCTTCTTTATCATGAAGAGGAAAATCCGCGATTAGTCTCTCTTCTAACGGCATTTGAAAAGCAGGAACATTCAAAATATTAGCTAAATCATCGTTAGTTAAGTCAAAATGAAGACGATTTGATTTTCCATTTGAATTTATATCTAGTTCTATGTCTGCACGTTGTCCGTCATAATCAATGTCCCAGTCAATTTTATTGTAATTATCGTTTCCAGGGCAATCTTTACCAGGTATAGAAGAAATAAATGTAGTTGTTCCTTTATTTTTTATATAAGTTTTGGGCATCTTATATTATACGTATACTTTTTTTTCCACTTTTTCCACTTTTAAGAAAGTGGAGCAAAATCAACCTTTTCCACTTTTAAGAAAGTGGAGCAAAATTCCGTATTTTTTCTATACTTTTTTAAAAGTATAAATAAAATGAGTGTTCAGTTTAACGAAGAATCAAATCATACTTTTATAATTGAAGATGTCATGAGTGATTACGAAGATAATTTTGAATATCAAGAAGATTTAGCAAAAGATACATTTGTACCAAACCCAAACCAAAAGCCAAACCCTATTATAAAACAAACACCACAACGAAAACCTCTTCCCAAAAAACAAATGTCCTACGATGATATTTTACAATCTATGAATATGCGCGTAAAAGATGGAAAATTGGAATTAATACAGCCAACACCTAAAGAGGCAAATTATGCACCACAAGTACCTTACGGAAGGCAAACAAATCAAAATAGCTACAGCTACATCCATAATAAATATTTTAAAGATTATCAAGAACAAGAAGAGGTTTCACAAATGCAAATGAGACCATTAACGCCGCAAGAGCGCAGGATTTTAATGATAAAACGACAAATAGAAATACAGAATCAACGTCAAAGAATCAGTGAAATAAAATCCAAAAAACTTTTGTTTTCAACGAACAACATTAATATTTCTAATTGGAGAGAGCCTCGCGATTTGAATAGACTGTTTAAGTTTGTAGGTAAATAATAATGAATAATAATAATGAATAATAATAAATAATAATTAATAATAATTAATAATTATAATTTAAAATAAATTTTTTAAAGTGTAATGTAAATATAAAGATGGAAAAACAAGAAAAAAAACAAAAAGCTAGCAAATCTAAATCAAAAGAAAAGACCAAGCCTAAACTGCTAATTATGACGTCATCATCATCATCATCTTCTAAACGAGAGAAAACATTGAAAAAACCACCGCCACCAGTTACTGGAAGTAAAAAGAAAAAAACTATAAAACATAAACCCAAAAAATTGGAAAAAAAACCTCTTTTATTAGTAGAAGCTACCCCTTCTGATGATGAAAAAATTGATTTAAAGATATCTCAGGGATTGAAACTACAAGAGCCACCGCAACCACAAAAGCAAACAATGGAGGGTGAACGACTGAACGAGATCTTTCTTGATGTGTTGGAAAAATTAGAAAAAATAATGATGTCACGAGGTGAAGTGCATCGCGCCCGGGCCTATCAAAAAGCCCAAGAAACGATAATGATGTTTCCCGATTCAATAACTGATCCAAAGCAATTAGAGGGAAAGCCTGGTATTGGCCCAACAATAATGGAAAAACTGAATGAATTTGTGAAAACGGGAACCTTGGCTGTTTTGGAACGAGAGAAGGAAAATCCTGTCAATTTGTTTGCAGAAATTTACGGTGTCGGACCAAAGAAGGCAAAGGAATTAGCAGACAAAGGCATCAAGACTATTGCACAATTGCGCACACGACAAGATGAATTAAACGACATACAACGAGTAGGTTTGAAATACTACGAAGATATTTTGCAACGTATCCCGCGAAGTGAAATTGTAGAATACGACCAAATTTTCACCGAAGTTTTCGATAGTATTAAAAATGCCGATGCACGATTAGAAATTGTGGGAAGTTACCGTCGAGGCGCGGAATCCTCTGGCGATATCGATGTAATTATCACATCATTTGACAGTAAGGTGTTTAAAACCTTTATTGACAAATTAATAGAGAGAAAATTGATAGTGCAAGTACTTTCACGAGGCCCGACAAAGTGTCTTGTAATTGCAAAACTACCAGGTGCGACCTATGCTAGGCGCGTTGACTTTTTGTACACTCACCCCGAGGAGTATCCGTTTTCAGTATTGTATTTCACAGGAAGCAAAATTTTCAACACAATTATGCGCCAACGTGCGCAAACCTTGGGGTACTCCATGAATGAACATGGCATGTATAAAATGGAGGGAAAGAAAAAGGGAGAGAAAATTGACCACGTCTTTAATACTGAAAAAGACATATTTGATTTCTTGAAAATGGAATATAAAGAACCGGTGGAAAGAATAGATGGGCGTGCAGTAGTTGCGAAGGATGCAGCGCCTGTCATTGCAGCACCTTTGGAGCCGGGGCTTTTTGAACTAAAAGCCGAAGCAACAAAAATTGTGAAACCAACAAAGGCAAAGCCTGTTCTAGTAATTGATGACGAAGACGAAAACGTGGTTCTTGTTCCAAAACAAAAAGTAAAAACACTAAAAAAACGCGAGTTGACAAAGCAAAAAAAAACCGATGGTGATACAAAGAAAAACAAGCTCGAAATTATGGAAGACGAATCAAGTATAGTAGATTTGATTCAGTCTTTCAAGAAAGAAGGCATTCCTCTTTTGCAGTCATTGACGGAAAACCAACTTTCGCAAATGTTGAATGTTGCAAACATTGCTTACCGAAATTTGAACCCCATAATGACTGATAATGAATATGATATTATACAAGATTATGTTCAGGAACATTTTCCGTCGAACCAAGTTGTTAAACAAATAGGCGCACCTGTAACAAAAAATAAAGCAACGTTACCATACGAAATGGCATCCATGGATAAAATAAAACCTGATTCGGGTGCCTTAGCTACTTGGATGCAAAAATACAAAGGCCCTTATGTACTGTCATGCAAGTTAGATGGAGTAAGTGGACTTTACACGACAGAAGGAAAAACGGCAAAATTATACACGCGAGGCGATGGAAAGGTTGGCCAAGACGTAAGTCACTTGATACCCTTTTTGCGCTTGCCAAAAAATAAGGGAATTGTTATTCGAGGCGAATTTATTATGCCAAAATCTGTTTTTGAAAGCAAATACAAGAGCGAATTTGCCAATCCACGCAATTTAGTTTCTGGTATTGTAAATCGTGTGACAATTGATGAAAAAACGAAAGATCTTAATTTTGTAGCATACGAAGTCATAAAGCCAGAATTGAAACCCTCGGAGCAAATGGAAATGTTAAAAACGTTGGCCATTGATGTTGTTTTGCACAAAGTTGAAAGCGCCATTACAAATGAGATGTTGTCTGACTTGTTAATGGATTGGAGAAAAAATTATGTTTATGAAATTGACGGCATTATAGTTACCGATGATACTATTGTCGCGCGAAAATCAGGAAATCCAGAGCATTCTTTCGCATTTAAAATGGTTTTATCCGACCAAATTGCCGAAGCCAAGGTTGTTGACGTTTTATGGACACCTAGTAAAGACGGTTATTTAAAGCCTCGTGTTCAAATAGAGCCAATTTATTTAGGAGGCGTTAAAATTGAATACGCAACAGGATTCAATGCGGCTTTTATTGAGCACAATAAAATTGGCGTGGGCGCTATGATTCAACTTATACGAAGTGGAGATGTGATTCCATATATCAAAGATGTTACTACACCTGCAGAAATTGCAAAAATGCCAAACGTTCCATACAAGTGGAATCAAACCCATATCGATATTATGTTGGAAGATGCGAGCCAAGATTTAACTGTAAGAGAGAAAAATATCACAGGATTCTTTCGCGGGATAGGGGTTGATGGTTTGAGTACAGGAAACATTTCGCGAATTATAGATAGTGGGTATGATACGATACCAAAAATAATTCATATGACAAAAACTGACTTTTTGAAAGCAGAAGGATTTAAAGAAAAATTGGCGACCAAGATATACGAAGGAATTAAAGATAAACTAGCTAGTGCGTCTCTTTTGACGATTATGGCGGCTTCAAATATATTTGGGCGCGGCATTAGTGAGAAGAAAATCGAACCCATACTTGAATCCTACCCGGATATTTTGACTTCTGGTGCGTCTGTTGAAGAAAAAATTGCAAACGTGATGAGCGTAAAAGGGATGGCAAGAAAAACCGCGGAGCTATTTGTAAATAATATTCCGGCATTTTTAGAATTCATGAAAGAATGTGGGTTGGAAGCAAAGTTGGCAGGTGCAATGGTTCCAGGGGCGGCGCAAGAGTCGGATGCAAGTCACCCGCTTTATAAAAAAAGTATTGTTATGACTGGTTTCAGGGATGAAGCATTAGCTAGTGCGCTTAAAAATTTTGGCGCAAAATTGGGTACAAGCGTGAGTAAAAATACATTTGCGGTCCTAGTGAAAGATAAAGATGAAGATACAGGAAAGGCGAATGAGGCTCGAAAGCTAGGAGTGCCTATTTTGACGCCGGAAGAATTCAAGGCGATGTATGGCGTCTAATGTCTTTAGCGTCTCTTATATTGTTTGTAATTTTAATTTAATTTAATTATCAATAATTGAATTAAAACATTTCATTTTTATATATTTTGTATTTTGTATTTTGTATTTTGTATTATTTATTGCGATTTTTACGTCGGTTACTGCGTGTATGTCTGCGTGTTTTTTTGTGTCTAGATGTTTTACACTTTCTGGATCGAGACCTTGATGCCAAACTGCGTGATTTCATACGAGATATTTTGCCACCACGATGATACTCAGGCCAATCATCATCATCAACTTGTTGAACTTCGCGCTGTAGAGTGGAGGGTGGAGAATCGGGATAATCTGCAACAGACCTCGGAGAGTCGCCCATTTTATATAATAGTAAAATATTATTTTTTTTTCAAAAGCATATAAAAAATGCATATAAAAAATGTATATAAAAAAGATAATATTAATAATATATACAAAATGCAAAAGTCCGTTATTTCTTTTTTTACTTTTTGCGCTCTTGCTATGACTGGTGCGGCATCGTGTTTTGATCAAGATCATTTTTCTAGGTTTACTGCCTTTTTGGAAAAGTTTAATAAAAAATACGAAAGTCTTAGCGAATTCGAAGAGCGTTTTACGATTTTCAAAGAAAATGTTGAAACTATTATACAGCATAATTCGGTAAAGGGGCAAAATTTTACAATGGGAATTAATCAATTTACAGATTTAACTCCTAGTGAATTTAGAGAAAAATATATTGGTGGATACAAACCTCTAGAAAAATCTGTTTGTGGGGGATTTGTGAATACTGAAACTGTTGCATCGCTTCCCAAATCCATTGATTGGAGAGAAAATGTCGCGGTAACACCAGTGAAAGATCAAGGACAATGTGGGTCTTGTTGGGCATTTTCGACGACTGGTGCGGTTGAAGGTGCGTGGGCAATTAAAACGGGCAATCTTGTTAGCTTCTCAGAGCAGCAATTGATCGATTGTTCCAAAAAGTATGGAAATTTTGGATGCAATGGCGGGTTAATGGATAATGCTTTCACCTACATTATTGATAATGGCATTTGTCTTGAAAATTCGTATGCGTACACAGCGTCTGGGGGAAGTTGCCAACAATGTACAAGTGTTGCTACTCTTTCTGAATGCAAAGATGTAGTGCAAAATGATCAAATCGCACTTCAGGGGGCAGTCGCAAAAGGACCCGTTTCTATTGCAATTGAGGCGGATACGCGAATTTTTCAGTCTTACTCAGGCGGTGTTATTACGAGTTCAAGCTGTGGAACAAAATTAGACCACGGTGTCTTGATTGTAGGATATGGTGTGGAGAATGGAATTGAATATTGGTTAGTAAAAAATTCTTGGGGAACAACATGGGGTGATAATGGATATGTCAAAATTGCGCGAAGCGAAAGTTCAAATGATCCTGGAATTTGTGGTGTTGCAATGCAACCCTCTTTTCCAGTTGTTTAATACTCAAACTCGTATTCGATGTATCTTTTGATTTCACATTTCAATAAATTGAATAAAATTCCTTTTAATTTGCTCAGGGTGGCTTCATCTCGATAACTTAATAAATTAGCTTTTCCTATTAATTTATTAAATATTTCTGCCATTTTATCATTGTGTTTTATTTTTTGACTATATTTTTTTCCCCAATTTGTGATTTCTCTCTGGATAAGTCTATCGATATAATAAAGCATTGATACTAGCGCCGCCTTGTCCATCTCTTGCCAAGTTTGCGTCGAATCGTCATAACTATAAAATGTATTTTGTTTTTCTTTTAGCGCATAAATTGGAAGCAACGTTTCTTTGTTAAAATATTGCTCAAAGATCAGTGTTAGAGTTTTTATCATATTGTTTTCGTTCAAGTAATTTATATGGGTTTCAGATAAGACGATCGTGTCCAAAAATTGGAATAATGATTGCTCTGGTTTTATGTTTGCATTTAACCAGTCGGTAATACTTATTTTCTTTTTACTCTTTTCAACCCATTTTTGCATAGATTCTATTTTCTCTTCTAATTTATTATTTTTTATAGCTAAGATACCAACTAGTTTTACCAAATCTTTATAACTTGGTAAATCTGTGCTCTCTTCTTCGTCAACTTGCACTTCTCTCTTGGAACTTTTCAAAAACTCACACAAAATGCTGTGGTTTTGATAGGAAGACTTTTGTGTATATTTTTTATCACAAGATTTGCATGTGTAATTTGAACTTGAACTTAAGGTGTTCATTTTGTCTGGTTTGAATTTGTTTTTGTTATACTGCAATATGTTATTTATTTAATTTCAATTTTTATATTTTACTAGTCTAATATATATATACATGTCTACATCAATTTGGAATACAGATTCTTCAAAAGAAATAAAACATATCCCGGAATACCCGCCCCAAGGATTTCAAACTAGTATGACATCATTAGTTCAGGTCTATAATTTTTGTGCAAGAAGCGCAAGCGATAATTATTATTATTATCGTTGGCGTGAGTGTGATACTGGTTTAACAACAAATACGCCAGCTGCTCAGTATCAAAAACAAAAGTTGATTCAGAATACTGTTAGGGTTTATTCGTCGGAGTACACAATGAATTTAGGATCCTTAGCTGGTTATCAACGTCCTAACAAAAGAAATGCTTATGTTCCATGGAATCAAATGAGTGATCGCGCTGAGCCCGCAAAACAGAAAGCTGGTGCAAATGGTGGAAACACAATAGGTAGCAGCAGTACAAGGCACTCTATTACTCGTTTGCGACCGGGATCTTTATCGCCAGGTGGAATTGGTTGCGATATAAAGCACAATTCATATGACAGGTATTTAAATCGATTGAAAGGAAAAGCGCCTCTTAGAAGGGGCATTATTCCTCCAAACTTTGGCATGGCAGAAATAGAGTTTAATCGTGCTAACCCTATTTATGGCGGTAAAGTTATGAAAACATCGATTGTTTCTGGTTGCAATTGTCCTATAGTTACCGATCAAGAAAATTACAAGAAATTGTATGTAAACCCTGTAAATGAAACAACTGATAATGTTTTTGTGCCTTATCATTTTAGCGTCGGAGAAAAGATTTTCATTAATATAAATGGAAAGCAAACTGTTGCCATTATTGAGGAAGATTTAGGCAATGGCAATTTTGTAATAAAATTAGGAAATGGTTCAACAATGATTGCGAATAAAAGTAACTTTTTAGTTTATTATAATTGTAGTTCTCATATTGATTATGTAGGTAAGCATGAACGTAATAAGGATGTGGCATCATTTGAAACTACTGAAGGAAATGTCTGTACTTCAACTTCTGGCGATGTTGTAGTATGTCAAAAACTAAATGGGTCTATTTCTAATATCACTGCTAAAATGAGGTTTTTCCCGGAGTTACCAGAAAATATTAATGTTGATAATATATTTTCGGATGATGGATATCGTTGGGTAAATGGTGTTCTTACCCCATCTTACCCGCCACCAGCAGGCGAACCTATTTTTTAGTAGTGTTAATATTATTTCAATGAAAAGATATTAAAAACACTGCTGCATTTAAACTATAAAACATGTATAACTCCTATTTAGATTTTATAAAAAATATTAAAAAAGAAAATATACAAACGGAAGGTTTTAAAAGTAATTCTAATTATCAATCAATTTTAGAACATGTTAGTAAGGATGACGGCGAAAAATATCTATATTTAATCGAAAAAGAATTTGATAATTTAAATTTTTCAAACATTAAAGAATATTTAAATTTGAATGATGCATATGGTTTACCCATATTGTTTGAATATAAAAATAAAAATGAAGAAATATTTCATTGCAGTTCTACTTCATTAAGATACACGTATCACGCACTTATTATTTTGCAAAATTATAAAAATAGTAAAAGAAAAACTATTGTAGAAGTAGGATGTGGATATGGTGGATTATTTTTAGCATTATGGTATTTTTCAAAATTATTGAATATTGAAATTGAACATTATTATTTTATTGATTTAGAGCCTGTTGGTAAACTTATAAGTTTCTATTTAGATTTACATAAAACAAATATTTCTATAAAATACAGCATATGTTCAGCTGCTTTATATGGAAGCGATATAGAAGATACAAATTTGTTTTTGATTTCAAATTATTGCTTTACCGAAATAGAAAGTATCCATAGAAATAATTATATAAAAAACTTAATTCCTAAATGTAAATCTGGATTTATTATATGGCAAACTGTTTTTGGTTATGACATCTCTGAAGCAAACTCGTTTCTAAATGTTAAAAGTGTTGAAGAAGAGAGACCACAAACTTCCAGCAAAAATACGAAAAATTATTTTTTACATTTTTAGTTATTATTAGAAAATTTATTATTAATACTTCAATGTGTGTTTTTTGGGAAAAGAACAATGTTTATTAGAATTGAATATAATATAAAGAATAAAAATTAAATTATATTATATTATTTTATTTTATGGATTTTACATTTGGAATCAATACCGATGGAAATAATGATAATTACATAAAACAAATTATAATATCTATTGAACAAAATAATATTCCAAATTATGAAATTATTATTGTCGGTAGTTCAAAAATACCTAATAGTAGTAATGTAACAATAATTGAATTTGATGAATCTATTATGTCATCGTGGATAACTAGGAAAAAAAATATAATTATTGAAAATGCAAAATATGATAATATTTGTTTTTTGCATGATTATGTAAAATTAAATGAAGATTGGTATGAAGGGTTTTTAAAATTTGGTAACTATTATGATTGGTGCGTAACAAAAATATTCAACATTGATGGAACTAGATTTAGAGACTACGTTATTTTTCCATATAAAGTTCATTATTTGGATATAGATTATTCGCCCGGTGAAGACATTCATCCATATTTTAACCAACACTGTTTATTACCATACGACTTTATCAATAATGTAAAATTAAATAAATACATGTATATTTCTGGTTCTTATTTTATAATAAAAAAAAATGTCGCACTTCTTCATAAACTAGATGAAAAATTAGCACACAATGGGGGCGAAGATGTTGAATTTTCAAAAAGATTACATGCAAACAATATAATAATCAAATGTAATCAGTTTTCATCTGTATCTTTTTTAAAAAAGAAAGATACCGCGCCCTTTGAAAATGAAATAAGTAAAGATATGCTAGATTACTTGATTCAATGGTCTGAAACATAAAAATGAAATAGTTTTTTTATAAAATCTAATGGAAATTGTTTATCAATCAACTCATCTTCTGGTAAAGTTCCAAACCATATTGCTACAAAAAATGGAAAATAATAGGATGCATTTTTAAAATCCGTATCAAAATCAGTTCTTTCGTACTTGATACCTCGCTCTAATAATTTTATATAATAGTATTCTTTGAATAAGTTTTTATACATATTCATTTTAGATATATCAAAACTTTCTATTGTAAAAAATACTAGATCTTGTACTCCCTTGCCGTATGATATATATTGCCAATCTATAAAACAAGGTTCATATCTTTTTTCGCCAAGTATTTTATAAAAAATATTAGCTGATTTTACATCTCCATGACAAAACGTCAAATTTTTATAAGATAATTCATTTTGTATTTTTGAATAATTTTCAACGATGTATTCTGCAATATTAATTTGTTCATTTGTCAACATATTTGCCCATTTATTTTTGAAAACCCCCCATTTTGATGTAACAAATTCGCACCAATCAAATGATGTATCATTATTTTTTTTTAGTTCCTTGAAATGTTTATCTATATTTTTATTCCAAAATACCGAATGTAACAATGCGAGGTTATCTATAACATTTAATGATGTATTAACATTTTCTTCATTCAAATTTAAATTAAGTATATAATTCTTTGTATTCAAATTTTCCAATAAAATCCCAATGTTATTAAAGTCATCATCTTTGATCAATCCATATGTTTTAGGGATTTTTATTGGAATATACTTTGATACAACATCATAAAAATAATACTCTTTATTGTATAAATCAAGATTATTTGACATTTTTGATAAAAAACTTTCTTTTTTATTTTCCATTTTCAATACGCACGATAAATGCATTTCATCTTTTGTTGTAATATTCACTTCTATAACATCTGAAATAAATCCTCCTTTTAATTTATTTGAATTTATTTCAATATTTTTTATATCATATTGTATTAAGGAGTTTTTAATCATATTTTCTAGCAAAGTTGTATAAACATTTTTGCTATTAATTACAGAATGAAAATCAAAACTTTTGTAGTTTTTTATTGTAATATTTGCATTGTAGTTTAATAGTTCTTCCTTTGAATAAATAGTTTCTATACCAACGACATATTTTGGAAACACACCATTTGCACTTAACAAACCGCTTTTGGAATCTTCGAATATAATACTACGATCATTTGTAGTATTTAGTTTTTGTATTGCTGTTTTGTAGGGATCTGGATATGGTTTTGGGTGTGAACACTCGTTCCCTATTACGACAATATCAAATAATTCATTAATATTGAAATTACTTAATATACATTCAGTTACTCTTCTATTACAATTAGTTACAATAGCTAATTTATGTCCATTTTTTTTAATTTCAAATAAACAATCTACAGAACCTTCTATTAACTTAACCTGACTTATTTTATCAATAAACAAGTTATCTTTTTTTGTAGATAGTTCTTCTAGTGTCAAATTTTTATTTAGCAATAGAGTATTCATTACACTTGCGTCATTATTTCCTGAAATAATATCATTAAATATTTGTTTTGTCAAATTTATATCATGTTCAAGTAATATTTCATTCCAAATATCATAATACAAGTTTTCTGTTATAATCAAGGTACCATCCAAGTCAAATAAAAAGGAATAAGTTTGATTCAAATATTTTTCTACTTGCAAAGGGGTTCCTAAATTAAAAACGTATTTACTATCTAATTGAATTCCTATGAATTCATGATTATCTTTTATCATTTGGTCAATAATACATGATGTATAACATTCGTTTTTGAATGTTATATTATTTTCAACAACTTTTTTAGAATATTCATAAAGAATATCTATGTTATTAAAACAATATATTCCTGTATTTGCATTATCACTTATTTTAATTTTCTCTTTTATATCAGTAATACTCCCTGATGAATCAATTTTAATATATGAATAAATTGGATTTGTTTCAGTATTATTTACAAAAAATACAGCATTCTTATCTATTGACCTATAAAGAGATAATACATCTTCTGTATAGAACGTATCACAATCTAAAAAAATGCAATTTTTGTGACCAGATATTGATTTTATCTTCTGAAGACCCTTGTGTATAGTTTCAGATGCACCTTTTGTTTGTTCTTTTAATTCTATAAAATGTATATTAGGATATTTCTTAGTAATAGTACTTTCAAATAAATTTTTTTCAACATTGTAATAAATAATAAATACTTTATCTTCTTTGGATAAGTTTAAATTATCCAACACATAAAATATCATAGGTTTATCAAAAATTTTAATTAAAGGTTTCTGGTCATTATACCCAGCAGCTTTAAATCTTTCACCTTTACCTCCCAATGGAATAATAATATTCATCTGTATATTATTATTATTAATTATTTATTTGTTTTTACCGAATAAACTAATATAATTACTTTTTATTAATAATCAACATTATATCATCCCATCTTTGTTTTATATAACGTAAATCAACTACTTCGGTATCAGCTGAATTTAAAGGTATTAAGTTTTTAAAATCATTAGTCCAATTTAAATCAGGAATATCTTCAATTACCATTATACCTCCTGGTTTTAATAGAGAAAAATAGTTTATTATAAATAATTCCATACTTTTTTTTGTATGAGGACCATCATCAATTAAAATATCAAATTTTATATTTTTATCAATAAAATTATGTTTAATTATATTTTCATCATATGCATCAACTGATGTATAAAGACATATTCGCTCTTTATTTTTAATGTCATCATTTACTTTTGAAATATCATGAATGTCAACCGCATAAATAGTTGAATTCGGAAAATAATCATACCATAATTTTATACTTCCACCATTATCAAGATTCTCTTTTGGGTCACCTATACCAATTTCTAATATATTATTGTTATCGTACTTTTTACATTGAAAAATACGCTCATAAGTATCAATATACGAATGACATGTGTTTTTATCAGTTTTTGTATTATCAATTAGGTCAATTAATTTCGTCATTACATAATACAATATTAAATCTTTATATTATAATTCATTAATATATATTATTTCTATTTTTGTATTAGTTAAATCTAATTCTTTTATATAATTGCCAGCACAACTTATAAAAACACAAATAATGAAGAATTAAAAATTTATTTTATAAATAAAGCAAAAATAATCATCATACAATTTACTAGTAGTTATTATGTTAATATTAATTATTATTTGAATAACACAAACAATAAATATATAACAGTTATCATTAAAGATATACATAATAATCAACCTTTTATAAAAGAAATTGAACCTAATAAATTAAAACAATGCATGCCTGGTTATTTCTGTGGTAATATTACAGAACAACTATATAATAGCTGGGAATTTAATGGAGAATTGATTCATAATATACAAACAATTGAAGATGTCGTATCAAAAATTAAAATATAAATCTTTGGGATAACGATGCAAATGTCTTTCGTAACAACTTATACCGCAATTCCACATTGAAAAATGTTTTTTCGTTTTATCATAACATATCCAAAATTCCTGATTGTGTCGAATACTATTCAATGGATTAGGATAACTTAATAAATCATTAAATTCAAAAGGTGAAGGCAAAGATACCAAATAAGATGATTTAGCCCACCAAAAATTTCCTGAATAGTGCAATGTTGGAAAATCTCTCAAATCAACTCCACACGTATCATATTCTATTAAATTATTTAAACATTCACTCCATTTTATTACATTAAAGTATAACATATATTCTATTTGATCTTCTATACATAAATTTATTTCCTTACCTACGTTTTTGGTATGTAAATATAAGATGTCAATGTTAATATTAGTTTTACAAAACTCGTACATAAATTGTAGAGTTGGTAGTTCATAATCAATTAAATTATCAGAAGTCCTTACTAATTTAATTTTTTCATATCCATTATATGGTATTAAATCACTTTCGTCTATTGGTATTTCATTATTACCTACAAAGCAAATAAATATATTTTCTACTTTTTCTAATAATCCCGATTTATTAATTGAATCTATGTATTGAATTAAACGTTCTTTACATTTATCTAAAATTGCAGCATGAATAAAAATATTAGTTTTCATGATATAAATAATTTTCTATTTTGTTTTGTATTTAAATATTTATTATATTATATGAAATATTATTTAAATAATATTATATAATATAATTTATAGTTAATAAAATGAAATTATTAATTCATTACTTAACAGATGAAAGGCGTCATTATACATTCCCACATTTTATAAAATTATTAAATGAATCAAAATATAAAAATGAGTGGAGTTTATTAATATTAACAAATAGTAATGATGAAGAATTTTATGAAACCGAACTTAAAAATGTAAACATTGGTAGTAATATTATAAAAGTGGCTAATGAAAATAATTATTTGGTAAAAGTTGACGTAGCTATTAATATAGCAACTCAAAATAATATACCGTATATGATGAAATGCGATAATGATATCTTTTTGAAAGCCCAAACATTAGATTATATGATAGAAAATCTTGATTTATTAAATAATACCCCTCATCTTACAATAGGTCCTGTATTAACTAGTGGAATTCCTGGAGTAGAATATTTTTGCGATGAATTTTTAGATAAAGATGCTCAAAACACAATAAAACAAATGTTTTTAAAAACAGTATTTTACAATAGAGATGGGGCAATTTATACCAGTTTAAATCAACATACAATTAATTCATCAGAATGGAACAAAAGAGAATATTTTAATAGTGTAAGACAATTAGAACATCATTACAAAGGTATACACCCAATAAGAATAAATGAGGAATCTTTACAATTTTTAAATAATTATATTATTGATAATAAAGAGAGATTTATGAAGGAATATTCATTGGATATTATTAAAGATGACGAGTCGCCTTATTTATGCAATAGTATTTTTTGTATTAAAACTGAAACATATAAAACTATTGTAAATGATAATAGTTTGTATGTTGACGGGTTTGAAGAGGTTCCTTTGAATAAATATGCATGGAAAAACAATATGAATCATTTATTTATTAAAAATGGATTTGCTATTCATATGTATTATAACTGGACACCAAATCACATTAATAACGAAACACAATTCTGCAATAAATTTTTTTATGAGTAAATAGAATTCTCTATTTGAGTTAAGAAAAATTATAATTATATTTTTATAAAATAAAATATTTGGTACTATTATAAAAATGCCTGGTCGTATTCCAATGATAATTAGAGAAAACCGTCCTTTACCTGTTTACAGACAGCCTGTTCAACATGTTACCACGCTTCCCAATGTTTCTCCTGGTGCACGACAAGTACCTGCTAGAGTAACAATGGGAGGAGCTATGATTGGTCGTGTTCAGTTTTCTAGATCTGGTTGCAGTTCTTGCGGTAAATAAATGTTTTGTTTATTATAATATTGTATATTGTATAAATTATAATATTTTATACAATAATATATATATATATATAAACATGATGACTTATCAGAATCCTTCGTTTCCCTCGGGATTAACAAATCGTTCTAATTTTTATAAATCTTTGTTCAACTCTAACAACTTACCCTACAATAAAATGTTCAATAATTGCAATAATACATTGTGTTACACATATAGCAAAAACTATATTTACAAACCTCATAGTGCGTATGGAATGGTTGGGACCAGTGCTGCTGGCTATTTGGGGCGAAGAAACCGTTTGTGATTTTGTTATATGTTATATGTTGAACGTGACCTAATATCGTTTATTCGCCTTTGATTTATTTTTCAGGTTAGAACGCCTGCGACGTGTTTTTGGTTTAACTGGCGCGGGCTCATCATAGTCTTCGTACTTGTTTTTGTTGAACTTCATTTTTTTTGTTGGTTCGTCATTTTCGTCTAAATCAATAAACTCGTTAGCTTCATTATCATTATCATTATCATTATTTGAAAAAATATTCCCCATACTTATCAAATGTAAAATAATAAGAGATATATATTTTATCATTTTAACTCATTTTTGTGAACATTCAAAAAAAAAGACCGGAGCCTTTTTTTGTGTTTTGTTGTTGTTGTTGTTTTTTCTAGGTTAGGTTAGGGTTTTCTCTTTTTTTGTGTTTCACGATTTGGTTATGAGGATCCGTCGCAGTAAAGGTTGTCAAAGGTATTCCTCACTGCCATGTTTGCTAAGACTTCGCGGTGATCAGCATCAAACTGGGTTTAAACCGTGCTTTCGCCTTTCTCCTCTTCGCCATCCTCTCGTTCGTCGTTGCCTGATCCTCCTCCTGCAAGTTTGAGTTCCAGCACGAGCGTGCGCTTCTCTAGGCGCGCATTTTCAGTTCGCAGGCGATAAATCTCGCCTTCTAGCTTGGCAGCATAGTCCGAGGAGACAAGATTCATGCAGGGCTCTTTTTCGCTATCTTCGTAATTTTCGCGAGCCTGTATTTGAGCTCTAGCCGCTGGGTTGTACTTGGCGACGAGTTCTGCGACATTGGCAACGTATTGATGGCGATGAGGAACCTTGGTAAAGTCATTCTTGTCTTGAGCTGGTGGAATGGGCTTCGACTCACGCTTTGCGCTCTTGTTCTCGAGAACAATCCAAAACCACGGATCGTCGTAGACAACTCGCGCATCTTTGGCATGATCAAGAACGCGCTCTTGGAAAGATCTCGTCATGGTGGTATCGAACCACTCTTTGAAATGAATGTAGGCCGCATTGTATTCGCCGCCGTTTTTATTTTCGACAAGATCGATATGACTGACAAATCCAAAGTTGCCTTTTTCAAATACACCAGCGATTCGTTCCACGCTGATGTTTGAGAAGACTCGCGGAACGAACAAGCTCAAACGTGGGTTGAAGCAGGTACTGGTGCTGGTGCTGGCGATGGTGGACATTGTTGTAGACTTGAGTTGGTTGGTAGGCTGTTGTTGTGTACCCTATTTTACAAGGATGAAAACCATTTCAATTTTTTTTTGAGAGGGTACCTAAACCAACGAAAAATATGAAACACGCCCCCACCACCCAACCCACACATACACCCCCTAAACAGCGAGCAAATTTTTAGTACTTTTCAATTTTTTACTGATCCGAAAAAAAATTGAAATGGTTTTCATCCTTGTAAAATAGGATACACAACAACATCCAATTCCATCACAAGATGACCAACAACACCGTTACCAGCTTCTACATCCCTCGCATGCGAGGCACTTGGACAATTGATCAAGCAAAACAAACAATCGAACAGGTCTTGAGAATGGGCACTATTGATAGAATTGATTTTGGCGAGTTTGTTCCTGTCGGTCAGACTGAGACGCGCTCGGGGTTCCTTCACATGGCCTTTGTCGATCTCGCTTGGGCTAACTGGCTCAAGCAGGAAATTGAGACTACCGGACATGCGCGGTTGCAAATCGCTGCGGACGAGTTTTGGATGCTCATTCCCAACAGAAACCCGCTCCCGAGTACGCATCTGAACATTCATCAACTCGCCGAGATCACCAGAAATCAGGCACAGCGAATTGCCGTGCTCGAGGCCACTATCGAGGACTTTGGCGCCAGGGCTGCCGTGCAGGAGGCTAGAATGAATGGGCTAATGGCACGCCTCAATGCATTTGCACCCGCGCCCCAGCTGACGACCCCTGCGGCGGCGCAAGTCGCGATGTCTGTCGACGTGGACGAAGAGGCGAACGACCCACCACCGCTATCTGACACCGTGTTGGCTGCGATCGCCGCGGATTCTACACCGATGGATATTCAACAGAATATCATCCTCCCCCCTGTCGTAAACCCATCTGGTCCCGCATTTTTGAACCTCGACTGCCTTCGCATGAACAGCACAAATGCGGGTATCTTCATTGACGGACGACCCGTGCGCAATCATTGGTCTCAAGATGACGTTGATGAGCATCGTTTTGAGGCGATTATGACACCCGATGGGCGCGCTGCTTTGGATCGCATGCAAATGAGTGCGCAGTTTTGCGGGAATCATTAAAAAATCGCGCGAATGTGAATTTGTGTCCTTAGCTTAATTGATCAAGGTAAGAACAAAAAATTTGTTTTGATTTAGAATTTGCTTTGCTTTGCTTTTATGTTTTGCTTTTATGTTTTGTTTCTGTAATCAATGAAAAACCTTGTTTTTTCATGGGTCCGTGGTTGGGGTCTGGGTTGATGGGGGGGTTTGGAATTGCTTCAAATTTTCGTAAAATTCCTTGACCTTTTTATGAATCCGTATTTTTGACGCATCAAACGAAGTCATGTACAATCCGTCCAAACTCTTGATTCTTGAAAGCGCTACATACGTTTGTCCGCATTCGAAAATACCACTACCAACATCGATTTCTGCGATTTCCAATGTGGCGCCTTGTGATTTGTGAATAGTTAAAGCCCAAGCTAAAATCAGTGGGACTTGAGTTACTCCTATTCCTGGTATGTTTTCACTTGGCCAAATATGCCTCGTCATCACTCTCTCAATTCCATTCTGGAATTTTACCAGAGGCAAATTATTTTCAGTAAAACTAGTGACTATCCCCTGACTTCCGTTGCAAAGTATCTCGCCAGTCGGTAATTCTAAATCTATATTTACAATGCACATTACTTGCGCGCCAACTTTCAAACGAATCAGCGAATCACATATAAGGTTTCCTTGAATATAGTTCAGTTCAGTTTCAATCTCTTTTTGACTGTATCGCAATCGCCGTTCTTTTTCATTTTTTGTCATGGGTAAATCAGTTACGTGTTTCACTTGATAACATTTTTCTTCCGTTGTAAGAGTTAACATCTCGCTGGTATTGATTGCCTCTGCTTTATTTTTGGTTGGGAAAAGCTTGGTAGGGCGAATTATTGTGTTTTCTGGTACACTGCGGTTCACATATTCCAAGAGTTTGTCATTACTGCTGCGCTTTAAACGTCCTTCGCGAATTTGATTCAAGATTCCTGCGTATATTGGGTCGGCTTGTCTAAAAATTTTTACCAGTTGAATTTGACTTTTTTGTGGAAATGTTTCGCTCCATCGGTCGCTTTCAAAACAAAAACGAATCGTCTCTGGTTCCTCCTTGTCGCCAACGGGTGGTAGTTGATAGAAGTCGCCCGAAAAGATTAGTTGAATACCGCCAAACGGTTTATGTTCGCACTTTCTTACTTTTCGGCCTATTCTATCTAGCATTTCAAACAGTTTGAGAGAAAGCATGCTTACTTCGTCGATGATCAATATATCTGTTTCCTTCCAATTTTTCTTTTTGAATTCCTTGTCAGTAACCTTTTTAATGTTCGCTTCGATAGTTCCGGCTGCTAAACCAATCCCGGCCCAGGAATGAATCGTTTTGGCTTTACATTGAAGAAGAACTGCTGCGCAACCGGTCAATGCGCAAACACTTATACGTTTTTCTTTTTCTTTTGCGTGTTTAAAAATTTTTCTTATTAATTCGGATTTTCCGGTTCCCCCCGGTCCAGTAATAAATACATTTTCGCCTTCGATGTATTTATTAAACGCATCTTGTTGTTCTTTTGACAATTCAGAATCCATGTATTTGTATATGTATGCTCTTTTTATTGTTAAAATTCTTTTAATATGATTTATTATATCAATTTTTATCCTAATCTATTATTCTACTGGCCTGATACTGTAGCCAAGATTCTGGCGCATTTTTTGTCCCGCCATCATACTCGATTGCGTATTTGTGCTTTAACAGCCAGTGACTTAAATTTATATCATTGTAGTAAACGTCTGCTAAGATGCGTCCATACTTTTCCGTTGAAATGTTTTGCAATGTAACATTTTTATGCAAAACAAGGTCTTCCAATGCCTTTTGAGAAACCCGCGCTGCTTGTTTTTCATCTTCATTTTTGCCTTTTATTTCAGGTGCATCTATGCCGTGTAGTCTCACGGAAAATCTGTACAAAGGTGAGCCAGAATAAGGTAGACGTGAAGCAATTGTAATGGTATCACCATCATATACTTTAATAACTTCCCCACCTGTCACTGGAGGTATAAATGGAAGAGTTTGCTTCCATTCTATGAAATTTTGTTTTTGCTTGGATTGAGATTGGGGATGAGGTTGAGGTTTTTGCGAAGTTGTTGCATAATTGTGGGATATGTTTGCATTTAAGTTTAGGTTTTGGTTTTGATTTGGGTTTGGATTTATGTTCGCAGGTCTTGCGCAAAAAAAATACAATGCATTACAACCTCTCATCATACAACTCATCTTCATTATTATATAACTGCTTCTTTATTATTTTTACAAAATATTATAATACGCGAGTATTGATGTAAATGTTATTCCTGATGCAAGTAAGCACAGAGTTAAATAAATTTCTATTTTTTTCGATTTATTTGTATCATCTATCGCAAAAATATTTTGCAATGGTTCGTCGTCATTTTCATATTCGTTATCTAATTCCCTGATGGAATGCATCTTTGGATCAGGAATATAATTGTATTTTTTTCTAGGTTTTTGTTGGGTGGTATGGTTTTCTAAAGAATTGTCCAGACATATGAAAAACCCCCATTCGCTGTCCGTGTCAAACATTTTTATTTGATTGATAAGTAATAATATTATTTGTTTTTATTTTCTATCAAATAATATTATTCAATTTTTTTGCTTTTGCTTTGCTTTTGTTTTGATTTTGCTTTTGTTTTTGTTTTGATTTTGCTTTTGTTTTGCTTTTGCTTTTGCTTTTGTTTTGCTTTGTTTTTGTTTTTGTTTTGTTTTTGTTTTGCTTTGTTTTTGTTTTGCTTTGTTTTTGTTTTTTTTATTTATCGTTTAGCTCCCATTTTGATCAACATTTTTTTGGCCTTTGATGCGATGTTTTTGTGGCTGTATTGACGCGCGCGTATGTAAGCAGCATAAACTCCTTTTGAACTGATCTTGCATGTATTTTTTTTGCAAATGGGAAATGATTTATTTTTTCCTAAAAAGCATTTTTTACCGCACCTTTTTAGCATCATTGTTCTTTGATGAAATCCGGGTTTTTCTCTTTTCCACCCGCGAACTGGTGACCTTCGCAGTGTTTTTGCCATGTGTTTATAAATTAATCAAATAATATATTTTTATACTATATGTCTTTTATTTTGAAAGAAGGTAACGTTGCTTTGAATGTTGTGGATATAGCTAATGGTAAAAAAGAATACGTAAAACCAGATGTGAAATCAGACGTGAAACCAGATCACGGCAATGCTGGTGACGATATGGAGTCGGTTATGGATGAATTTGTCGATGCTAATGCAGGGGCATATACGACATATCCTAAAAAAATTAAAAAACTGAAAGCGAAAAAACATTATCATTATGAGAATCCGAATTCAAATACAAATGATTTTCAAGTTTTCAAAAATAAAAAAATTGAGGATAACCAATTAGCATTTGTTGAAAGCGGCAGTGATTTGAGCGACAGCTATTCTGAAACCGAAGATGAAGATGATGCAAGTGTTAATAATTTTGGACAAAGGGTACTTTCTTATAATAAAATCAATTATACGCAAGTTGAGGAAAAAATAAATAAATATTATTTTGACGTGAATCACAAATATTCGTCATCTTTAGACATTGTTGCTAGCTATTTAAAGGGGCAAAAAATTATATACATGGAATCAAAACATTATTGCGAAATAAACTTGAATCGTTTGATGACCCCGGCTATTTTACTATCAACAGCTGCGACTGTTCTTGCTTCCATTGTGCAAAATTATAATTGGGGGTCGATTTTGATATCCTCGGTCAACGCAATCATTGCTTTTCTATTGGCGATGGTAAATTATTTCAAATTGGATGCTGCTGCCGAGGCTCACAAAAGCACTGCATACCAATACGATAAATTACAATGTTCCGTCGAATTCACATCTGGATCCATTTTGCTTTTTCGAAATTGTAAAATAGAGCATGGCGAAGAGTTTAATGGATTAGATAAGAAAGCTTCAAAAAAATTGGAGGCATTGAAAATCGTTGAATACAATAAAAAATTGGAAACGGAAATGTTGCAAAGGCTCTCGGATATTGACAAAAAAATATCAGAAATAAAAGATACGAATAAATTTATTATTCCGAGACCGATAAGAATGCGATATCCTATTATTTATAATACGAATATTTTTTCAATCATCAAAAAAATAGAAGATTATCGTAAAAAAACAATTAGTAATTTAAAAAACGTATTGAATGAGATTCGGTATTATAATTTTGTCCAAAAAAGGGAGGGTGATTTGATGAATGCCAATGCAAAGTTCAAAGACAAAATTAACCAGCTTTTTATTTTGAAGAGAAAGTTAATCAATGAAATACTTTTATTGAAGTCAGCCTTTTCTATCATTGACCAAATTTTTCAACAGGAAATGGAAAACGCGGAGTATAAAAGAAAAAATTGGTTATCAATTAAATTGCAACGTTATGCTTGTTTTTTCAACCCTTTTTCGTGCAATCAATCACTCAATTTTAAAAAACATCTTTCCTACAAATTGCCAAATAAACTAAATCCTTTTATAAGTAGGTTACTTGATCCGTTTCAAAATGAACAGGGTGAAGCTCTTGAGATTGAAATTGACAGGCTTGGAAAATTAGATTTACATGATGTTTTTTCGAAGTCGGATGAAGACGATCGCGATAATTTGGGATTACATAATGAAACATTTTTTACAAAATATATCAAGACCCGCTCATGGAATCCTAACTCGAATGGAAACAATGACAAGACTGGTGGAAATGTTGGCGATATTGTTTAATGAAAGTATCTTTGTGTAAATACTTTTATACAAAATAATATAAAGATCTCTTGCCAATTTAAGGTAGTTGCCATGTTTTGTAGATTTTTTTCAGGATCTTTGTTTATGTTTTTGAATTTGCATTTGCATTTGCGTTTGCATTTGAGGTTGTGTTTGTCTTTGTATTTGTTTTTGGATTTGCATGGGGTATCATCATTAACGATGATGAATCCTAATAATTTTGGAATAAATAAAGTAATGAAATACAAGGATTATTTACCTGTCAAGCCTATTGGAAATCTATTATCTGATATTGAAGGTCACAAGGTAGATTCCATTTATTTCTCGAATGATTTGCAGTATGTTTATTCTCAAACCCATCATGATATAAATCTTGATCTTACCTCTGATTTAGATGTGCATGATGATGCTGGGGCGATTTTTAAGGATTTTAGTCTTACTACCTCTAATCCGATTTTGGCAAATCAAATCATAGAAATTTCCAACAAAAATAAAGTGGAGAGTGTGATAATGACAAAAGAGGTAAATCCAGTTAATACTTATATGAATGGGATTGGGAGTTTTCTCGGTAATAGTTTTGATATTATTATTTATATTTCCTTGTTCTTGTTTTTCAGTAGGGGTATTGGTTCATTTTTGCAAAATTTGCTTGGTGGGGTGGGTCCTGGTGGAGGGGGGATGTCGCCTTTTATGAGTGGGGGCGGTATGGGTGGGAGCCGCGGTTTGAACAAGGATAAAATAAATATGCAAAAATCGAATATAACATTGGCGAGTTGGGCTGGGAGTCCTGAAATATTTCAGGAATGTGCGGAGGTTGTATCGTATCTTAAAAATAGTACTTTATACGAACAAGTTGGAGCCGAAATCCCACGTGGAATTCTACTTGAAGGTCCTCCTGGTACTGGTAAAACGCTTATTGCCAAAGCCATTGCGAGTGAAGCTGATGCAAATTTTATTTCTGTGTCTGCAAGCGAGTTTGTCGAGCTTTTTGTTGGTGCTGGAGCTGCGAAAGTCAGAAATTTATTTAAACAGGCGCGCGAAAATTCCCCGTGCATTATATTTATTGATGAAATTGATGCGGTTGGCAAGCAAAGAGGTACGGGAATCAATATGGGGAACGACGAACGCGAACAAACGTTGAATCAAATTTTGGCGGAAATGGATGGTTTTGCGCAAAATCAAGGCGTTTTAGTTATTGCCGCTACTAATAGAAAAGATGTTTTAGATGCGGCATTGTTACGTCCTGGTCGGTTTGATCGTTTGATCAATGTCCCTCTTCCGGATACAAATTCTAGAAAGGCGATTTTAAAGGTGCATACTGCCAATAAAAATATTGCGGGTGATGTAAGCCTGGATTTTTTGGCTCAATTGACTGCTGGTTTTTCGGGTGCTCAATTGAAAAATTTGGTGAATGAGGGTGCGATTAATGCTGCGCGCGAGGCTAGGACAATTATTTCTCAGAACGATATTGAAAATGCATTGGAGAAAATTATTGTTGGAATAGTTAAAAAGGTTGATACAAGAAGTGATGATGCGCTCTATCGTGTGTCTGTTCATGAAATTGGTCATGCTATTATCGCTGCGTTGTTCAAGGAGTATTTTGAATTGAAGAAAGTCACCATTCAAAGTACGTATAATGGGGCTGGCGGATATACGCTTTTCAATGAGTATCCGGAGATTACGGAAAGTGGTTTGTACACGAAGGATTTGCTGCAAAAAAGGTTGATCATTGCGCTGGGTGGGAAGGCCGCCGAGCAAGTCTTTTATGGCGAGGACTTTGTTTCTGTTGGTGCTATGCAAGATTTAAAACAGGCGAATTCTATTGCTAGGCAAATGATTGGAAATTATGGTATGGGTGATGAATTGAATGTGTTTTACAATGAGAACACGGAAGGTGATAGGAATCCATTTTTGGGGCGCAGTTTGGGTATGGGTGAAAAATACTCAGATAAGACCAAGGAGAAATTTGATTTAGAGGCGTTGTTTTTAGTGAATGAAGCATATAGCAAGGCGGTTTCAATGATAAGTGAAAATAAAGACAAGGTAAATGTTTTAGTGCGTATGCTTTTGGACAACGTGACTTTGAATGGAGAATTCGTTGATTTGTATGTGAACCCAAAGTTGGACGACGCTAAATAAAAAAAGGTAGTGGGAAGGGGGTGGGGGGAGGGGATATTTATTACGTTATATTTTTATGCTTTGAATATAATGTAATTGTCTAATTTATGGTTTGTGGTTTATGATTTGCGGGTTTTGGGTTGTAGGTTATGGTTTGCGAGTTTTGGGTTGGGTTGTGGGTTTTTTACTTCTTTGTCTTCTTGCAGTTAGGGTCTTTAGTCGGGTCGCAAACAGCATCTTTTGTTACTTTAGCAGCAAGTGTTCCAGCAGCAGCATCCTTAACGCTTTCAGGTATTGTGGGATCCATAGATTCCTTTACATTTTTTTTGACTTTAAAATAGGCTGCAATCATGATGCCAAATATAATAATATAAGGCAATAACACTAAAAACCAAGAAATGGATTTATAGCCACTCTTGCATAATAAATTTAAGATGTAGGTCCAAATAAGAATAAAAATCGTCTTAATTGCTAAAATTCCAAATTTGACTCTTTGAAATAATGCCATTATAATGACGAATGCGGAAATGGCAAAGTATATTTTTGCAGGGGTGCAAAGCTCTTTGAAGGTTCTACCAAGCTTCATTATATACATATATTCAGATTTTTATTTTTCTTTTCTTTTGTTTTGTTCTTGGGAAAAAATTATTTGTTTTTTATTTGTTTTTTTATTTGTTTTTTTATTTGTTTTTTTATTTGTTTTTATTTTCCTGGTTATGCAGGTTTATAAAAGTAACTCGCGTGGTACTAAATTTTCATTTGATGGATTTAGCTTTTTCTGTTCTAACGCAGTGATTTTTGTCCGACACATAGGGCATTTGTTGTGAGTATCTTTTTTAAGATGAGTTGTTGTACATTCTACGCAAAATGAATGCCTGCAGTTTGTTTCGTAAGTTGCTTCTAATGAAAATGCGTCCAGGCAAATTGGGCACTCTAGAGTTTCATTTATTCGCTCTTCTTCAAGAATAGTTGTGTTTATTTGAATTTTTTCTGTTTCATTTTTGATTCTTTCTAGTGCTAAAAGAGCCGTAAGGTATAATTTTCTTTCGTATAGGCATTGTATAATTGCGTTGATCATTTCTAGTTTTCTCGGTTCTATCTTAAGGTCCAAAATGACTGACATCATTCGGAGTTCACGTACTCTAAGGGTAATGAGTACATTTCTTTGGTGTGTTTCATTTACAGGAAATAAGCTTTCATTGATGAATAGGTGCCAATCGTGTGCTTCTTGACAATGGCAATAGCGAATTGTGTGATTGGTTGCGCTACAGAATGAGCATCGTAGTGCTGTCATTTTCTTGGGTTTTTGATTGGTTGTGTTTCTTGATGGGATGATTTGATTTATTCAATTTTTTTAGAAAAAAATTTTTATATCTATGTAATAAATATAAAATGAGCACTACAATAGTTCCGACGCCGGTAGTTCAAAGTGTAACTCCTGCTGCAAAAAGTTACGAGTATTTGGGTTTTAAAGTATTTGTCCATGAACTCAATTTGTATACGAGTGTTGGGTTGCGTGTCTGTGTCGCTTACTTGTTAAATGGATCAATGGATCCTGAATGTTTTTTAAATGATGGAACATACAGCTATGTAAAAAAATACGTTGTTTTAACAGGTGATGACTATAATAATTGGGCAAATGATGATAGTTATATTAATACGTGGGTTGCAAACAATTTTGAAACTGTAATTAATTCTCCTTTAGAAGTTCCATTTTTAAGATTGCGACCTGACCAATTTTAGGTTTTTTGTTTTTTGTTTTTTGTTTTTTGTTTTTTGTTTTTTTTTTTTTTTATTTTGCGTACCAGTTTGATTTGTGTAGTCGGGTTTGACGGCCTCATCACGCCAGTTCTGTCGCCGTTTTAGAAGTGACGTGACTTCATCTGCGATCGGTGCACGCAAAATTGCCACTTGTTCCGCTTTGAGTCTGGCTTTTTGTAGTGCTTTGTTGGCGGGGTCGGATGCGGTGGCCAGGGCCTTGTTCCGCATTCTTTTTTGCGACTCTAATCACCATTGGTAGTCGGTTTTTGTAATATGTGCGTTCTTCGATGGTGAGATCCAAGTAGATTTTTGTTGAGAGGGCTATGTGGTGGTCATTTTCATGAGATCAGAGGGGTTTGTAGATTTCAAAAATCATTTCAATTTTTTAAATGATTTTTTTGTTGTTGTTGTTGTTTTGGTTTGAGGTTGGTGGGGGGCGTGGTGGTCCGTGGGTTGGTGTGTGGGGAGGGGGTGGGTATATTTTTAGTAGCATCGTTTTTTCGCACACCCAAAAAAAATTGAAATGGATTTCCATGGTCTTTGTGTATGTAAACAAGACAACCAGCTACCAGCATCAAGCCACCAGCATCCAGCTTTAAAATGTCCGCCATCGACTTCAAAACTCTTCCCGCTAATGTGCCTAGCATGTGTATTCCTCGGGTTTTCAAGAATATTACACGTGAGCGTGTAGTGGGCGTCTTCCGTGATTTGGACCTTGGCGTAGTCGAGCGCATCGATATGGTCCAGAGAGAAAATGAAAAAGGCGAGAAATTCCAGCGCGTCTTTGTGCATCTCAGCAAGTGGCACACAAATGCAAATGCCGTCAGGGCGCGCGAGATGTTACTTTCAGGTAAGGAAATAAAGGTCATTTACGACGAGCCGTGGTTTTGGAAGATATCCGCGAACAAGTCTGTTGCCAAGGTTGGGGGCGGCGCTGGTGGTCGAGGGCAGCCTCGCACTGCACCTCGCAAAAAGGCTCAGATCAACTTTGGGGAGTCGCATCGTTCGTCTGCGGTAACCTCTGTTCGCGCTGCGCATCTCGCGCTGCATCGCGAGGCTCGATCACCCAGCTCTTCCCCGCCCACCACTCCACGAGCGGCTGGCGGTGGCGTTCGCTTTGAAGTAGAGGTCGAGGATGGTGAAGAAGTTCCACCGCAAACGCCTCTGAAATCTACAGGAGATCAAAATGTTGCGTAATATCCAGTCGAGTGTAAGGAGATTGCGTCTTGTACAAACAGAATGTGACGCTTTGAAGGTAAAGAAATAAAAATCGTAGAAAACAGAAAACAGAAAACAGATAAAAAAATGTGCATTTGTACGTTTTTTTATTGTATTTTTTTGTATTTTTTTTTATTTTTTTATTGTATTTTTTTATTTTATTTTTTTTTTTTTTTTTTTTTTT
>Ga0209189_1000144_pt1 | contig 61373 bp, 63 predicted proteins | sample C_130820_EF_Meta_FD_187308 | JGI IMG/M metagenome (GOLD analysis project Ga0209189, IMG submission 187308) | Freshwater microbial communities from Lake Croche, Canada to study carbon cycling - C_130820_EF_MetaG (SPAdes) (version 3) | ecosystem: Environmental > Aquatic > Freshwater > Lake...
CTGGTGCTGGTGCTGGAGCTGGAGCTGATGGAGGAGCTGGAGCTGGAGCTGGTGGAGGAGCTGGTTTTGGAAAATTTAAACCAAAACCAGCGCCAGCACCAATACCTTGAAAATTCTCTCTTATATTATATCTAAAACGATCTGATACAAATGTTTCGATTGAATTAGTATTAACCGAAAAATGTTCTGTTATAAATTTCTCTATGGTATTCATATCAGGATTAATCTTAGAACATAATTTAGGATCTATATTACTAATTTCTGTTTTTAAAAACAATATTAGTTTAGAATAAAGTAATATTATTAATTTAACTATTGAAATATTTTGATTATATAATGTAATTAATTCATTATTATTATAACCAACATCCATTATTGATGTTTTTATACTATTTGTCAAATTTGGTTGATTTATATAAATAGAATTTTCTAATATTTCTTTTCTATCATTTACAAATCTATATGTTGTTTCATCATAATAATTATGATTAATAACATTATCATCATCATTATAAATTAGAAAATTTATGTTATCTAATAAATTTTTTATTTTATTTGGATCAATCATTACAATATTATAAATAATACTAATTAATGCTAAATTAGTATCAGTCCCTTTTGTAGTTTCAGGTATTGTATATAATGTATTTTCACTATTTATATTAATATTTAAAGTCGGATTTGAATTAAATTTATTATAAAATAGTATATTTTTATTTGGAGATTTATTATTTACAAATAATTTATATAAATTAGGAGTACTATTTGTTATATTTCTATTTAATACATTTACAAAGGTATTATGTAAAGTATAATATACTTTATATTTAATTCTATCATTAATATCGGTATCAGTATGGATAAAAACTTTATATGGTAAATTTAAAGATTTGCCAGATAAATTAAATGCAACTGTGGTAAATTGTGATATATTATCCATTATAGGTTCAACGCTTTTGTCTCTATGAATAATAGGACTACTATTACGAATACTATCATTAAATGAGTATAATTGTAAATTAGTATTTGCATCATAAGAATGTTGGTTTACATATATATAATTATTGGTTAAAAAATTTGCAGTATTAATATTTATAGAATATTCATTTTTATTATTATCTATTATATTTGTTGGTAATTTATAATAAGTAACAATATTTTTAATAGTTAATTTTAAACTATTTATATCGTATGAAGATGTTGTAATTGTTGATGTATCTATTAAATTTACACTTGTTGTTTTTAATAAATTACTTGTACCTGTTGAATTATTATAAATTACTTCACAATTTGATATATTAATTGGAGTATTTGTTGAAATAATATTACTACTAAAAATATTTATTAAATTTTTACCATAATTAATTACATTATTTAATTGCGTATCTGTAAATAAATCAATTGTAGTTGATGTTGTTGGATTAAGTTTTTTATTTATATCTGTATAAATACCAGAAATTAGAGAAATATATTTTTCTTTAATAGTTGTTTTATTTGTTTTTTCAGCATCTGTTCTAATATCTTGTAAATTATTTCCAATAAATTCTTCATCCATATCATCAATTTTATTATTTTTTAATTGATTTTCAATATAAACTTTTAATTTACCAACAATATCTATAATTGTTGACATTTTATTAGGTATATTAGCGCTTTGTGTAATTATATATTTTGCAACATAATATTCATTACATAAGTATATATATTGTTTTATAGCATAATAAAACATAAAATAATATTTTTCATAATTTGTTTTAATTGATATATATTTATTATTATAATAAAAGTATATATTTCTTATCATATTTTCGCTTTTGTTATGTGTCTCTAATGATATAATATTAGTAATTAAATGATTTAAAGGATTATGTCCTGATGTAAGATTATTATAACATAAATCATAATCTTGTGTTATTTGGATATTAGAATTATCATTATTATAAATATTATTATCATAATTATTTATAATATCACTATTAATTGTTGTTATAATTTCATAATTATAAGGTGACGCTGAATTAGCAATATTTTTAATTTTTTCAATTATATCATTTTTTGAAAGATATGTTTTACTATTATAACCACTATTACTTGTATTTGAATTATTATTAATTAATGATTTATAAAATTCATTACCACCCATCGCATCATTCATTAATAAATTTAATTTAGTATTTGCTACTGTTACATCACTCTTATATTGTGCCATAGGTTCATATATTATATATTTATTCAAATATGTATTATAATATATTACAGCATTTGATAGTGTTAATATTAATAAAACACACATAATATAAACTAAACAATTATATGTATATTTATTATCATTATTTGTTATTTGATCTTTATAATAATAATTTAATATAAATACAAATGTTAATACAAAATGTAAATATATTAAAAATTTATCATTAAATCCAAGCATATTATATGGTACGTCTATTATACCTAAATTTTCTGGTAATTTAATTTTTAATTTTTTATAAATATTATATTTTTCTTTATAAATAGCAATATCTTCATTATAATTTTTTAGTTGAATATAATAATCATCCATCATTTGTTTTTTCTTTAAATAATTACGATCTTTTGTATCGCCTTGTGAATATGTAAATGTTATAGATAAATCTTCACCATTTAACATTGGTTTTGATAGTTCTTTTGGTTTTATTGGTTCTTTTTGTTTATAAAGATCGAAAAATACAGTTTTATCAAATTTACTAATTAATTCTCCATCATTGTATTTATTATAAGTATAATTATATATATATCTAGCAGAAATATATAAAATAGTGAATGTAATATATATTACCATTATCTTAATTTTTTCATCAACTGGTATAGTATCATCATCAAATGTATTTATTAATAATTTATATCCATAATAAAATAATAATAATACATTAATTATATTATATGAAAAATTTAAAATTCTAGATTTAATATCATAATTAAATAATAATTTTATAATATAAAATAATGGTACAATTATAATTATAAATAAAAATACAATATAATTTAAAGTACAATTAGGAATATAAGTTTCTAATTTTACTAAACCAATACAATGTATAAATCGTTTAATAATAGATTTATCATTAAAAGTTGCTACAATTGGATTACATTCTTCTTTCTCATTTATAAATAAATTATAAAAATACATTGCATATGATGCAACAAATAATAAAGTAATTATAGTAATTGCTATAATAATTAAGTAATTTAAATATGATTTGTTATAAACATCTTTTGATAAATAATATTTGTCAATATTACTATAAATATTATAACGAATAGTTTCCATTTCGATTGTTTTATCCTTGTTAAATTTTTCAGTAAACGCACCTAAATTATACAAATTTGTATAATTATATGTAAATTTTACCATATTATATAATTCATCTGCAATCAATATTATACACAATATGAAAGTAGTAAAAATACATATATTAATGAATATATTTAGCTTTTCATCACCTGTCATTTTTCTATATAATGATTATACATTAATAAATAAATAATATGTCCGTATGGATTAAATTTAAAAATAATTTTACTAGAATTATAAATAGTTTTAATGAATATGAATTAATATTAAAATCATATTCAAAATATGAATATAATCTATTATTTTACTCATTTATTGGATTTCCTATTGATTTAATTATTGACGAATTATTAAAAATAAAATTTAATAATAATATAAATAAAAAGGAGTTAGTTTGGAATAAAAATATAGTATATTATGAAAATCAAAATTTTTTTGAAATTGATTTGAATAATCCAAATATATCAAATGACTATACTTTTTTAACAGATATGTTATTATTTATTATTAAAAATAAAGCAGTAAGTAATAAAAAACATCTTATTATATTAAAAAACATAGATAAACTAGAAGAATATTCATATGTTTTTAGAATTATATTAGAAAAATTTTATAATAATGTATATTTTATCTGTTCTACGAATAAAATATGTAAAATAGAGTCTCCAATAAAAAGTCGTTTTTCACTCATTCGTTTAAGATTATTTCATATTGATGAAATAAAAAAAATATTTAATGATTTTATTCAAGAAAAATTATTAATTGAAAACAGAAATATAATTTTTTGCATATTTTTATCACAAGTTAATATAAATGAACCATTATTAATTACAAATGAATTTTGTAATTTTAATTATCCACCAATTTTTAATTTTGTAAATACAAAATATGACATATATGATATACGACAATTATCATATAAATTATCACAATATAATCTAAGTATTTTTAATATAACAATGGATTTAATAAAAATTTATAAAAAAAAAGCAATTGATATAATAAAAATTGCTGCTGAAATAGATTATTTATTAACAATATCAAATAAAGGTAGAGAACCTATTTATATTGAAAATTTTTTATGTCAAGTTTTATTATAAAAAAAAATGAATATAAAATATTAATATAATTAATTATTAAAGATGAACTTCTGTGAAATATGTCATAACATGATTTATATTAAAACAAATGAATCTAAAAATTTAGTATATTATTGTAAACATTGTTCTTTTGAAAAAGATGAAAAAAGTAATAATGCAATTAAAATTTCAGAAACAATTTATACCGAAGATGAGCTTTTATATAATCAACATATTAATAATTATTTAAGATTTGACCCTTCTTTAAGAAGAATTAAGGATGATAATATTAAATGTACCAATTGTGTTATTCCAGATAATGAAAGACAAATTATTCCAATTAAATATCATCCATCGCATATGAAATATTTCTATGTATGTGATAATTGTGGATTTACTTGGAGAGAAAATAAAAAATGATTATAATTTTTTATATTTTTTTTCAAGACATTTGCTGATGTTTTTTAAGTGTTTCAAAAATAATATTAAAAAAAAATTTATAATTAATGAAAGAAAAAATAAAGTTTTTACTTTTTATTATAGAGATACCAAAATAATATGTAATTTTAATATTAAAAATAGATTAAAATTAAAATAATTATTCAAAATCATATATAAATTCTATTTCTTTCTTATTAAAAAAACCTAATACTGTATTGTCTTCTATATTTTTTATATTTATAAAATGAATTTTATAATATTTCAAAAAGATAAGTGGTTCTTTATTTATTTTATCTAATATTATTTTTTTTAAATCTTTTATAGTTATATCAGGATCATATAAATCTATATATGTATATTTAAAATAAGGGCTTGTATTACAATAAGCACAAGAAACTTTTATTTTTTGTATTTTTTGTATTTTTTTCAAACAACAAAAAAACATTTTTTCCCTCTTCTTTTTTACTATCTTTTCTTTAATATTAAATTTGTTCTATTTTTTATAATAATAGTCAAAAAAATGATTAATTTAATCTAAATGGATACTATCATCAAAAGATGAAGCTTCGTTCAAGAAAAGATACGTCTATGATTCGTCGTCGCATCACCTTCAATGAAAAAGCCAACAAAACTTATTTTCTTCCTAAATTATCAACATTAATAGTAAAAGAATACTATTCTGATGAAATGAAGGAAATAGTAAGAGAAAATATAAAGAATCGCAGACAGATTAAACTCGATCTTTTGCTTGAAATGCGACAAGAAAAAGAACAAAAAGTAGAACTGATGTCAAAGTAGAACTATGATCTTTATAAAGACCAATTTAAAGTATTTTTTGGTCTTTACAATAGTATTTAAGCAAAAAATAAAAAATGATTATTAATATAAGAATATATATTTAATATGACTTCAAATGATTTAAAACAACCATTTGATGAATGCAATAAAGTTTTAGCTTCATTAAATAATGAAAAAATAAGTAAATTAATTATGACAAAATATGAATTTAATCAAGTTATTAGTCAAAGGACAATTCAATTATCAACCGGACATATGCCATTTGTTAAAATAGACTCTCCTATAAAATCTAATATGGATTTGCGTTTAGTTGCATTAGAAGAATTAAAACAAGGTAAAATTCCTTTCATAATTAAAAGACCACTTCCAAATGAAAAATATGAATTTGTACGTGTTAAAGATCTAGATTTAAGCGCCGTTAAATATATGATCGATTTATAAATATATATAAACTTTTTTTTATTATTAACTATAATGTTATTTTCTATAATTTTAGCGTGTACGTTAGATGGTGGTATTGGATATAATAATAATTTAGCATGGGATATTAAAAATGAATTAAAACTCTTTAAAAAAATTACAGAAGATAATTATTTACAAAAAAAGAATGCTATTATCATGGGAAGAAAAACATTTTTTTCTATGAATGAAAAACCATTAAGAAATCGTATAAATATAGTTATTAGTAATAGTTATTCATTAAAACATGATTATTCTAATTTACTTATTTTTTCAACAATGGATATGGCTTTAAAATATTGTGAAATTAATAGCGAAAAAATAAATAAAGTTTTTGTAATTGGTGGTAAATCAATATACGATTTATGTTTAGAAGATACAAAACTTTATAATAATATTGAAAATATATATTTATCAGTAGTATATAAAAGATATTTATGTGATATTTTTATTGACTTAAAAAAAATATTAAAAAATTTTAAGCCTGAATATAAATCAGCAATTTTTGATCCTGATTTTTTTCATATTATTATGAAGAATAAATCCCTTCTTTTGTAAAACAATCTTTTATATCATCTTGATAATGTTGATAAATATTTATGGCATTGTTTAATATTTCATTGTTTTGTATCATATATCCATCAGCGTTTTTATAATTAATAACAGATAGTTTTAAAATATCAACAGCTTCTTTAAATTTATTATTTTTAAAATATATTAATCCTAATATATGTTGAAAATCAGGATTATCTTTTCCAAAATTATTATAATGTGCTTCAACTTTTTTTATATCAGTTTCATTATTATTTAACATTTCAATAAGTTTAATGAAATTTATATTTTGTAATAGAAAATTATTAGTATTTGTAGATGAAGTAAATACGCCTAATTTTGATCCTTCTAATATTGTATGTTTATTTAATATATAAGCACATATATCTGCTTTATTATCAAAAATATATTTAGATAAACTTAATTTTAATGTAAATCTAACAACATCTAAATAATTAAATAATTTTTCAGCCATTGAAGGTGATACAAAATAAGCACATTTTGAAATTAATATTTTAAAATATAAAGTTGACATAACTATATCTAATGGTTCTGTTTCACTATTATTTGAGACTGACATTAATAAAATATCATATTCATATGTTGATAAATTTTTCATAAAAACTTTAAAATTTTCTACATGTTCTTGTAATAATATAATATCATCTTCTATTATTAAATTATGTTTAGTTGTACTAGTTTTTATCATTTCATATGCTTTTTTATGTTTATATAAATTTGACAATTGAGCTAAATTAAATTTAGTTTGCAATTTTTTAAAATCATCATCGTGAATATCATCGGGATTTAAATTTATCATTTTATTATAATCTCCAACATTTGATTCAATTTCTTGTATTGTAGGTGTTGTTATATTTATTACATTTATATTATAATTATTTTTTTTCATAATTTCAATAATGTTATTCATCATATTATTCAAAATAGGTTCTCTTTTTTTAAGATGTTCGCTTCGTATAACATAAATATCTATCTTATCCATAATATTTATATAAAAATAATTAAGTCTTAAATAATAAATTATTCTAATTTTAATTCATTTACAGTTTCTTCTAATTTTGAAAATGAAGTTTCTAAGGCTCTTAATTCATTATTTACAGTTGTTAGATCAACTTCTGGCTTTGCTTCTAGTACAGATAAACGATCGGTTAAATCAGTTAAATTAACATCCGGTTTAAATTCTAATGAAGCTAATCGATTATTTAGATCTGTTAGATCAACTTCTGGTTTATCTTCTAATGCAGATAAACGATTAGTTAAATCAGCTAATTGAGTTAGATCAACATCTGGTTTAGATTCTAATGCAGATAAACGATGATTTACATCAATTAAATCAACTGGTGGTTTAGATTCTAAAGCAGATAAACGATCAATTAAATCAGTTAAATCAACAGATGGCTTAGATTCTAAGGCAGATAAACGATTTATTACATCAGTTAAATCAATAGGCGTAGATCCAGATGATTGTCTAGATTCTAAATTATCTAAACGTGAAAATACTGATGATAAATCAACTGATTGCGGAGATGATGATGATACACCTTGTGATTCAAAAAATCGTAAACGTTCATCAAATTGGGCTAATAATCGCTGGATATGTATACTATTCATTTATATTATAGTTATATAAAAAAAATGATAATATTTATTTATATATATTTATATTAAATGATAATTCCGATTCGTTGTTTTACATGTTCCAAAGTAATTGCCGATAAATATGATTATTATCATAAAGAAAAAAATAAACTATCTCCAACCGATAAAAAAGATGATCCCAATTTTAAATTTTATAGTGATATTCATACAAAAGAAATCCTAGATAATTTAGGATTAACACGTTATTGTTGTAGAAGAAGTTTAATGTCATCTGTTGATTTAATGGACGTTATTTAATTTTTTATAATTAAATATAAATATGAGTTTGTTAGATTTAAGTGTCGGAAAAATATATGAAAATACAATACAGACAATTATTGATATAATCAATGAAACCGTATATATAACGGGTAGTAAAAATTATTATTATGAAATAATAAACATTGTTAATAAGGATGATAGATTATTTTATATTGGGATAATTTTAATAATTTTATCTTTTGTTATATATTTTATAGACGGAGTTTCAGTTTAATATGTGGTATTATAATTATTACATCGCAATATTAATACTAGCTATAATTTTTTATTTAATTTCAACTAAAAATACGAACATATTATTATCAATTATTATAATTATAATAATTGGTTATTTTTATTATATTAAAATAAATCAATATAATGATTTAAATAAATTAAATCTTAAAAATCAAATCAAATTACTTAATACAGACATAGAAAACAGAAAATATATATCAAATGATATATATTATTTAAGAAAAATTCCCAATAAAATTATTTATCTTTATAAAGATGAAACATTATTTAAAATTATATTAAATTTAAGATTTATAAAAAAATATGATTTTGAAAAATTTACTAATATCATAAACTATTTTGAAAAATTTTATAAAATATATATTTATATTTTATCAAATAGATATGATATAAAACAATTTTTTAATATTTTTATTTCAATAAGAACCGCTATAATAAAAGAATTATATTCGATATATATAATTCTTCCACAAAAAATGAAAAATAATTTTGGATTTAATTCATTTGATGAATTAAAAAAATCAATTAATGAATTTATTATATATTCAAGAAAAATGATAACAATTTTAGAGAGATATGGATATGATGAAAAAAAAGTATATTATCTTGAAGATACAAAAGTAAGACCTTATGAATTTAATAATGATATTTATTAATATCTATCTCTTTCAGGAAATTGATCTCTGGGAAATTGATAATCTTCAAATTTTAAATCACCATTATACACAGTAAAACCTCTGTTAAATCCTAAATCAAATAAACTTCTATCACTACCGTCATTATATAAATCATCTATGTAATTTCCACCACCTTTTTTTATTGCCATTTTCTTTTTATAATCTACTTTTAATATTTTAATTAATATTAAAATTAATTTTAATATTGAAACACGTTGTTGTTTTATATTTATTGGTCGTCCGCCACCAGAGATTACTGAATTATTAAAATCATTAACATTATATTGTTTAAATAATTCATTCATTTTTAGTATTGCTGGATCAGCACTTGTATCAAAAGTTGTTGCCATTATTCTAATATATATATATTTTTTTTAATATTATAACTTATTAAATAATAGTATTAAACATGGATATTTTTAATGTTCCTAAAATTAGATTATTAGGAAATACCAGTAATATACCATTCGTACAATTCGTACAAAATCAGACATGGACCACTAAAAATCCATGTTTAAGTATTGAAAATGGATATACAAATTTAAATGGATTACTTATAAATGGTTCTAACTATAATAGAAATACTATAACTTCTCAGAGTAATATTGGAATTAATATTTTAGGCAATGGAAATTTAATATTTAGTACTAGCAATACACAAAGATTAATTATTTCAAGTAATGGTTTTATTGGAATTGGCACAAATTTTAATACTAATTATGCTTTAAATATAAATGGTACTATTAATGCAAATGCCATTTGTAAAAATAATATTGAACTAGACAATATTTATTTAAAAATTATTAATAATTTATGGATTCCTGATACTCTTACAAATAATATCTATAATAAAAATTTTAATACATTTGTTGGAATAAATAATAGTAATCCTCTTGGTAGTTTACACATAGGTTCGTCATCAAATATAAGTGATGGCACAATAATTATTTCAAAATCATTAGGTCTAAATAGTAATAGAAACTTTAAGATAGGATATGATAATGATTTAAATTTTATAATTGGTGATTACGGTAATTCAAATAATGTTAAATGGACTCCTCAAATATTAATCAATTCAAATGCAAATTCATATAGTATTAATGTAAATAGTAATAGTTTTGTTGGAATTAATAATAGTAATCCATTATATACATTAGATGTTAATGGAACTATAAATGCAACAAATATTATTGGTATTGGTTCAAATATTACAAATATAGATTATAATAATATAACTTTTTCTACAATTCCAACATTATCCAATCTTAATAATTGGATAAATTCTAATAATCAAAATGTAATTTATACAATTTCATCAAATGTAAATATAAATACATCAAGTAATTTACAAGCATATAATTTAAATGTAAATGGTTCAATAAATGGAATTACATATTTTAATAATGGAATAAATTTAGAAAATATTTATTTAAAAATTATAAATGCTAATGATATTTATATTACTAAATCATCAGCATATAATTTATATGGATCTTGGATTAATACTGGGATAAGAGATGGTACTAATGCTACTATATATACATCAAATATTACAAATTATACTGTTGGTATTAATACTAGCATTACAGGTAGTTTTCAATTAAATGTTAATGGACGTTCTTATATTAATTTTATGCACGGAGATGGATATAATATAAGTAATATAAATTGGAATAATATTAACTCTTCTACAATTCCACTATTTATAACATCAAATAGTGTTGATAGTTTATACTATAATAAAGTATATATAGATTCTACATATACTCCCAATATAAGTACTACAATAATAAATAATGTATTTACTGATGCTAGATTTAATAGTATATTAAATATAACAAATACTCTTTTAGGAAATGGTACAAATAGTGAAGTTATTAATAGTGTTGCTAGTCAAATAGCAAATAGTTCAAATTTTGCAAATACTTTTGTATTTACATCATTAAAAAATAATCCATTCAATAATATTGAAAGTAATATTATAACTAATTTATATAATATTGGATTAAATACATCAAATAATTCTGTTGATTCATTAAATATAGGCGGTTCTATTAGAACATCTGGATACATATATTCATCAAATATTATTTATGAAAATAATTCACCATTAAATAATATTTATGTTTCATCTAATGTTTTAAAAAATAGTTATTTAAATTTATATCAAACTATAAATTCAACAAAAATAAGTGAATTAAATCCTTTTAATATATATCCACCACCATTGTATACTCAATTTATTAATAATTCAAATATTATTAATAAATCTATATATGGCAATGGATTATATATTTTTGAATGTTCTGATTATTTACCAGCTTATGTAAGTAATATTTTTAATTCTAATAATACTAATTGGACTCCATCGCAACCAATTTCAAAATATACTGGAAATCAATCTTATTTTAATAGAAATGTTGGTAATTTTAATTATATTTCAAATGATTTAAATAACATTTCATATTATGGTATCTATTTTCAACTATATTATTCATGTGGATTTATATTATCATCAATTAATCTTAGTATTTATAGTTCTGGTATAAATCTTCCAAATGGTGCACCAGATGAATTAGTTATTCTTGCAACCAATGATACATCTGTTTTAACAACCTCAAAAAGTATATTTAATAAATGGAATAATATTTATACACGCAATAATTTAAATACATTATATAGATTTAATACTCAAACTAATTCATATGAACTTAATTTAAATATTAATAACAGTAATTTAGATAGCTATAGATGTTATCGTTTTATTGTAACTAAATTATATAATGATATTGATATTGTAATAGCACAAATCAATTTATTTGGATATCAAAAAAAATTTTTATGGTATAATTCAGGTTCAAATATTTACTATACAAATGGTAATATTGGTATTAATATTATTGATGATTTATCTCCTCATGCATTAAATGTTAATGGTACTGTTTTTACTAATTCTAATCTTTTTGTTTCCTCTAATATAGGTATTAATAATAGTAATCCTTTATCCTATTTACATATTGGTAATACTTATAATCTTAATGATGGTTCTATTATTGTATCAAAAAATGATGGTTCTGGTAAATCAAGAAACTTTAAATTTGGATATGATAATAATTTAAATTTTGTATTTGGTGATTTTTCTAATTTATCAACAGACATAAATAATTGGAAATCACAATTTTATATAAATTCAAACGCGCCATCAAACTCGATGTTTATAGACTCAAATGGATATATAGGCATAGGAACAACATCAATACCAAGTGATAATTCATCATTATTATATATTTTTGGATCTAGTACAACAATTGGTAATGTTATAGTAAATTCTAATTTAATATTAAATAATACAACATATCCTTGTTATATAACAACAGGAGACAATTCAAATGCATTTTTATCAACATCAAATATTTATACTAGTAATATTCAATGTAGTTGTAATATTAGTTTAACATCTCATAATAGTTATATTACAACAGGTAATAATTCAAATGCATTTTTATCAACATCAAATATTTATGCTAGTAATATTCAATGTAGTTGTAATATTAGTTTAACATCTCCTAATAGTTATATTACAACAGGTAATAATTCAAATGCATTTTTATCAACATCAAATATTTATGCTAGTAATATTCAATGTAGTTGTAATTTATTTTTTAATAATAATTTTTCATTTATTTCTATGGGTGATAATAGATTATCATATATTTCATCATGTAATATTTATACAAGTAATATACAATCTTCGTGTAATTTAGTAGCTAATTCAAATATTATAACAAGTAATTTAATTACATCAAATATATTAGCTTATAATTCAACAAGTATTAATGGTATTTTAAATAGTTTAAGTAATGTTGGTATTGGAACTAATGCTAATCAAATATATAGATTGAATATTAATGGTACTGTTTTTACTAATTCTAATCTTTTTGTTTCCTCTAATATAGGTATTAATAATAGTAATCCTTTATCCTATTTACATATTGGTAATACTTATAATCTTAATGATGGTTCTATTATTGTATCAAAAAATGATGGTTCTGGTAAATCAAGAAACTTTAAATTTGGATATGACAATAATTTAAATTTTGTATTTGGTGATTTTTCTAATTTGTCAACAGGCATAAATAATTGGAAATCACAATTTTATATAAATTTAAATGCACCATCAAACTCGATGTTTATAGACTCGAATGGATATATAGGCATAGGAACAACATCAATACCGAGTGCAGTTTCATCAATATTATATGTATCTGGCTCAACTACCATAACAGGTTCTGCAAATATTAGTGGTTCAATTATTGCAAGTACAAATATAACATTAAATAATATTGGAAATTCTTGCTACATTACAACTGGAAATAATCCATCAGCTTATTTATTGACATCTAATATTTTTACTAGCAATTTAAATACATCTATAATATCAGCGAATGGTTTAGTTAGAACATCTGGTGATATAACCGCATATGGAACTTCTTCAACCTTAACTGCTAGTAATTTAATAGCTAGTAATTTAAGTACTACTAATATAACTGCATTAGGATTAATTAATACAACAAGTAATATTTTTACAACAGGTAATATTAATGCGAATGGTACATCATCTACTCTAACTGCTAGTAATTTAATAGCTAGTAATTTAAGTACTACTAATATAACTGCATTAGGATTAATTAATACAACAAGTAATATTTTTACAACAGGTAATATAACTGCGAATGGTACATCGTCTACTCTAACTGCTAGTAATTTAATATCTAGCAATTTAACAACTACTAATATAACTGCATTGGGATTAATTAATACAACAAGTAATATTTTTACAACAGGTAATATAACTGCGAATGGTACATCATCTACGCTAACAGCTAGTAATTTAATAGCAAGTAATTTAAGTACTACTAATATAACTGCATTGGGATTAATTAACACAACAAGTAATATTTTTACAACAGGTAATATAACTGCAAATGGTACATCATCTACGCTAACAGCTAGTAATTTAATAGCTAGCAATTTGAGTACTAGTAATATAACTGCATTAGGATTAATTAATACAACAAGTAATATTTTTACAACAGGTAATATAACTGCGAATGGTGCTTCATCAACTCTAACAGCTAGTAATTTAATAACTAGTAATTTGAGTACCAGTAATATAACTGCATTAGGATTAATTAATACAACAAGTAATATTTTTACAACAGGTAATATAACAGCCAATGGTACATCATCTACGCTAATAGCAAGTAATTTAATAACTAGTAATTTAAGTACTACTAATATAACTGCATTGGGATTAATTAATACAACAAGTAATATTTTTACAACAGGTAATATAACTGCGAATGGTACATCATCTACGCTAATAGCAAGTAATTTAATAACTAGTAATTTGAGTACCAGTAATATAACTGCATTAGGATTAATTAGTACAACAAGTAATATTTTTACAACAGGTAATATAACTGCGAATGGTGCTTCATCAACTCTAACATCTAGTAATTTAATAGCAAGTAATTTGAGTACTAGTAATATAACTGCATTAGGATTAATTAATACAACAAGTAATATTTTTACAACAGGTAATATAACTGCGAATGGTGCTTCATCAACTCTTACAGCTAGTAATTTAATAACTAGTAATTTAAGTACTAGTAATATAACTGCATTAGGATTAATTAATACAACAAGTAATATTTTTACAACAGGTAATATAACTGCGAATGGTGCTTCATCAACTCTTACAGCAAGTAATTTAATAGCAAGTAATTTAAGTACTACTAATATAAATGCTACTGGTTTAATAAGAACATCAAGTAATATTCTTCTTTCAGGTGATATAACTGCAAACGGTGCAACATCAACTTTAACTGCTAGTAATTTAATAGCAAGTAATTTAAGTACTACTAATATAACTGCACTAGGATTAATTAACACAACAAGTAATATTTTTACAACAGGTAATATAACTGCAAATGGTGCAACATCAACTTTAATAGCTAGTAATTTAATAGCTAGTAATTTAAGTACTACTAATATAACTGCATTAGGATTAATTAATACAACAAGTAATATTTTTACAACAGGTAATATAACTGCAAATGGAACTTCTTCAACACTAACATCTAGTAATTTAATAGCTAGTAATTTAAGTACCACTAATATAACTGCGACTGGTTTAATAAGAACATCAAGTAATATTCTTCTTTCAGGTGATATAAATGCAAATGGTGCAACATCAACTTTAACAGCAAGTAATTTAATAGCAAGCAATTTAAGTACCACTAATATAACTGCTACTGGTTTAATAAGAACATCAAGTAATATTCTTCTTTCAGGTGATATAAATGCAAACGGCGCAACATCAACATTAACAGCAAGTAATTTAATAGCTAGTAATTTAACTACTAGTAATATAACTGCCAGTGGTTTAATTAATACAACAAGTAATATTTTTACAACAGGTAATATAACTGCAAATGGTGCAACATCAACTTTAACAACTAGTAATTTAATAGCAAGCAATCTAAGAACAGTAAATATAACAGGTACAGGTTTAATACAAACTACTAGTAATATTCTTGTTTCAGGTGATATAAATGCTAATGGTACAACATCAACTTTAACAGCAAGTAATTTAATAGCAAGCAATCTAAGAACAGTAAATATAACAGGTACAGGTTTAATACAAACTACTAGTAATATTCTTGTTTCAGGTGATATAAATGCCAATGGCGCAACATCAACTTTAACAGCAAGTAATTTAATAGCAAGCAATCTAAGAACAGTAAATATAACAGGAACAGGTTTAATACAAACTACTAGTAATATTCTTGTTTCAGGTGATATAAATGCAAATGGCGCAACATCAACTTTAACAGCTAGTAATTTAATAGCTAGTAATTTAACTACTAGTAATATAACTGCCAGTGGTTTAATTAATACAACAAGTAATATTTTTACAACAGGTAATATAACTGCAAATGGTGCAACATCAACTTTAACAGCAAGTAATTTAATAGCAAGCAATTTAAGAACTGTAAATATAACAGGTACTGGTTTAATACAAACTACTAGTAATATTCTTCTTTCAGGTGATATTACAGCAAATGGTGCAACATCAACGCTAACAGCAAGTAATTTAATCGCAAGCAATCTAAAAACAGTAAATATAACAGCAACAGGTTTAATACAAACAACTAGTAATATTCTTGTTTCAGGTGATATAAATGCTAATGGTACAACATCAACTTTAACAGCTAGTAATTTAATAGCAAGCAATCTAAGAACTGTAAATATAACAGCAACTGGTTTAATACAAACAACTAGTAATATATTTTTATCAGGAAATATAACAGCAAATGGTGCTTCATCCACTCTAACAGCAAGTAATTTAATAGCTAGTAATTTGAGTACTAGTAATATAACTGCATTAGGATTAATTAACACAACAAGTAATATTTTTACAACAGGAAATATTACCGCAAATGGCGCATCATCAACTCTAACAGCTAGTAATTTAATAACTAGTAATTTGAGTACCAGTAATATAACTGCATTAGGATTAATTAACACAACAAGTAATATTTTTACAACAGGTAATATTACAGCAAATGGTGCATCATCAACTCTAACAGCAAGTAATTTAATAGCAAGCAACTTAACTACTACTAATATAACAGCAACAGGTTTAATACAAACAACTAGTAATATATTTTTATCAGGAAATATAACAGCGAATGGTGCTTCATCCACTCTAACAGCTAGTAATTTAATAGCTAGTAATTTGAGTACTAGTAATATAACTGCATTAGGATTAATTAACACAACAAGTAATATTTTTACAACAGGTAATATAACAGCAAATGGTGCTTCATCAACTTTAACAGCAAGTAATTTAATAGCTAGTAATTTGAGTACGAGTAATATAACTGCATTAGGATTAATTAACACAACAAGTAATATTTTTACAACAGGAAATATAACTGCTAATGGTGCTTCATCAACTCTAACAGCAAGTAATTTAATAGCAAGCAATTTAACAACTACTAATATAACAGGAACAGGTTTAATACAAACAACAAGTAATATATTTTTATCAGGAAATATTACAGCGAATGGTACTTCATCAACTCTAACAGCTAGTAATTTAATAGCAAGCAACTTGACAACTAGTAATATAACTGCCAGTGGTTTAATTAATACAACTAGTAATATTTTTACAACAGGTAATATAACAGCAAATGGTGCTTCATCAACTTTAACAGCAAGTAATTTAATAACAAGTAATTTAAAAACATCAAATATTACAGCAACAGGTTTAATACAAACAACTAGTAATATTCTTCTTTCAGGTGATATAAATGTAAACGGAGCTTCATCAACCTTAACAGCAAGTAATTTAATAACAAGCAACTTGACAACAAGTAATATAACAGCAACAGGTTTAATACAAACGACTAGTAATATTTTTACATCTGGTTATATTAATATAACAGGGTCTGGCGGTTTAACAACAACAACTAATTATGGTTCAACTATTAATACAGGTGTATTATATTGGGGCGCTGCTGGAAATACATATCCAATAGTAATAGCAAGTAATTTAACATCGGGACAAGCTCAATTGAGTTTACAATGTGCTTCCTATGTAGCAGCAAAAGGATATATTTCATCAAGTGATAAAAGAATAAAAAATAATATTAGTAATATTGAAAATTCAATAAATATAATTAATAATTTATATCCAAAACAATATAATTTAATAGAAACAAATGAAAATAAATATGGATTTATAGCACAAGAAGTTGAAAAAATATGCCCTAATATTGTTTCATTATCATCTGGGATTATTCCTAATATTTTTAGAATAGGTTTATATAAAAATAATATAATAACATTTGATAATTTTGATAGTATTATATTAAAACCAAACGATGTATTAAAAATAATTGATAAAAATAAATATAATAATGGTAATGAATTTAATATTATTAATATAATTGATAATAATAATTTTATTATTGATAAAGAATTGACAAGTGAAGATATTTTTATAATAGGCATAAAAATAAATGACTTTAAGTCAGTTGATTATAATATGATAACAACATTAAATACAAAAGCGATTCAAGAATTATATATTGAAATTGAAAAAATAAAAAAAATGATTAATATGTAAATATTATTTTAGTATGTTTTTAACAGAACAACTTGCAGATGCAATTAATAATATTATTGAAATTGCATTAAATAATAATGGTATTATATGGGGATCATATATTCAAAATATGTTATTAAATAAACATTATTCAAATATATTTTATGATTTAAATCTTTCATTTGACAATTTCTGGGATGTAAATTACAATATTGAAACATTAGATAGAATTAGTATTGATGATGTTATTAATATACATTTCAACAATTTAAAAGATTTTCAAGAAATGTTAAATATTATGCAAAAAAATAAAATAAAATATTTTACTCATAAACATAGTCGTGATATAAGAATATTTGACATTATTGATATCAGAATTGATATCAATAAAACTGAATTGCCTCCATATAAAACACCATTATTTTTATCTCATTGTCTAATTATGTATAAAAATTTAGACACAAATGAAAAAAATATAGAATTATCTAATAATACTGGTTTAAATTATGATTATATACCATACAAAGATAGGCATATTATTAAAGACAATATTATTAAAGATATTTATAATAAAAAAACTATTTATCTTTTAATTGAAATTGAATTAATATTTGAATATATTAAAAATGGATGGAATATATTTAATATGCCTTATACAATTATTAAAAAAGGTAATAATATAAAAAAATTTGAAAAAATTACTTGTTTATTCTGTTTAGAAGAATTATTTAATGATAAAGAAGAAATTATTGATGATTTAGCAATTATTTATGAAAGCTATATTGACAATCCAGATAAAAATTATTATCCTATTCATAATAAATGTATAATGGAATATATATTATTTAAATTAGATAGAGATTTTACATTAACAAGTTTTAAATGCCCGTATAGATTTACAATTGATTTTGACAATAATAAATATCTTTTAAATTATGATTATTATAAATTAAACATCAATAAGAAAAAAATATATGTATGCTAATATTTAATATGAATAGTATAATTATAAAAAAAAATAATTGTTTATTTTTAGAAGACTAACTATGTCAAATAGTAATATAGTAATTGTAATATTTTTTATTATCTTATTTATATTAATTTTGGTTATATTACACAATTATATATTAAATAATATAATACTAAAATCGAAGAAGAAGACAATTGAAAATTTTTTAAGTGAATATGTTATACGTAAACCAGATAGAGGAACTTATTTTGGTCCTAAAACTATTGAAACCGATAAAAGTATTACTGACAATATTGTATATTCATACAATTTATTTAATTCAGCTATTTATAATAAAGATGATGCTAATTATAAATATTATATATTTTCATCATATAATTATTTTGATCCATCGGATAATATATTTGACGTATTAAATGAAACAAATGTTAAATCAATAAATTTAGTTAATGACAGTAGTACTAGTGTAAGTTATTTTAATATAAATGATGCTTTTACAACTGAATTAAAAAATGGTAATTATATTTGTATTATATTTCCATATCATCAGTCATTACAAGTTTTGGGACTTAATACTGTTAAAATAACATGCGATCAAAATATTCCATATTATTTTAGATTATTTAGTAATATTGCTAATTCAAAAAAATATGATTTAATACAAACAATAAATACAATTGAAAATGATACAGTTATATTAGAAGTTAATACTAAAGCATATAATGACGATGGATATATATTAAATAATCGTATATTGATGATTCATATTAACAGTGGTTATAAACAATTACTTTTAAGAAAAATTGAATTTTTTTTCAATGACGTTGTATCAACAGCAAATCCAAATGGTGGTATTATGGATCAATATACTGTTACAAATGTGTTATATCCAAACGTCCAATTACCAGATATAACTACTTTTAGTTCATCTTATGATAACAGTATGGTTTCGGCATTACAAAATATTATTATAAGTCAAACACCGTCATTCATTTTTGATTTTGGAAATTTAGATGATAATACGTGTTATGAATTAAATACAGATGGTAATGTGACTAGAATTAAAGAATATTTTGATAGAAAAAATGATGATATAAAATTATCTGGTGATTTACCAAAAATAGAAATATTAAAAGGAACTGATGGTGTTCCATATTCAAAATATTTAACAGGTACTACAAATACTAATATTAAATTTCCATATGGAACATTACCAAGATCATATACTATATGTGCTCTTACTAAATATTTACCAGGTCCAAAACAAAGAATATTACAATCAGATAGTCGTAATTATTTAATAGGACATTGGGCTGGATCGCAAGGAATTATATATAATGATTTAAATGGAGGTTTTATATTATCTGGTAGTGATATAAATGTAGCTAATAAACCTGATAAATGGGTATTAACATGTATAAAATCTTCTGGTAATGGTATAAATAATGTTATAGTAAATGGTGTTAAAGTGCCTGGTGATGGTGGAAATTCTTCAAATATGAATATACCAATAAATGCACTCGGAATAAATAAAGGAGGATGGACTGCTGCTGCTGGTGAAGTTTCAAATTTTGCTATTAAATGCTTACTTGTTTGGGATAAACCATTAACAGATTCAAGTCTTCAAGCAATATCAGATGCGATGATGTATATGATGAGTACTGGTACATATAATATTAAATATAATCCAATGATAACTGGTATAAATATGGAAGAAGAATTTCCGAAAGATGGTAAAACACAAAAACGAGCTGCTAATAGTGCATTGGAAATTTTACAAAAGAATTGTGATGCAAGAAATGGATTATATTGGATTAATATTCCAAATGTAGGAGCAAAACAAGTATATTGTATTATGGATTCACAATGTCATGGTGGTGGTTGGATGTTGGCTATGCAAGGTGCAGAAAATGATACATTTAAATATGATTCAGCACACTGGACCACGTCGACAACATTAAATGATAATAATTCTTCATTTATTGATAAATCTGGAAATCCAGATTTAAATAAAATAATTGATGCTAAATATGATGTATATAATTATAAACCTATAACAGATTGTTTAGCATTATTTCCATCATCAAAACTCAATACAGGTCCATTTTTACCTTCCGTGCCTCAATATGGATGGACTTGGTTATATAATAATGCTATTCCAAATAGTTCATTATTAGATTTTTTCAAAACTAATAAAAAAAGTTATTCATTTTATTCAGGAGATACTAATATGCGAAGATTAGATGCATATCCACCAACTTCATATGATGGTACTCTTACTCAAATTGATACATATTTAAAAGAAAATAATGCATCTATATTTATATTTCCAAAACAATATGGATATTGTACTTGGGGTTTAAATTATACAAATGATAATAATTGGGCTTGGAATAGACCATATAATAGTATGAATGTTAGATGGGGTTCATCATTTAATAATGAATCAGATGATGGTTCTAATGATACAACATCTGGTATTGGTTTAGGTCCAATGAGTGCTGGAAGTTTTACACCTTGGGGTGGTGTTGATATAAATTCTAAAATTTTTAATAGAAGTAATGGCAGAGTTCCGCCAAATAGTTCAACAAGACAATATTTGCCATTCCAATGGTATGTGCGATAAATTATTTAAAGAAATAATTATATATTATTAATTATAAGGATGTTTGCTGAAATTAGAAAATTTGTTGAACTTACTGATAAATCAAATCTAGATTGTATTCAAAATTATGTTCCTCTTGTATATCCATCACAACTATCAGAACCTGTAAATTATTATAGAGAAGCATCAATTTGTCTAAATGATGTACCAGATGCTAATCTCACATATTAATTTTTTTTATTCATTATTATTAATATAATAATGAATGCAGTACCATTTGATCCAATATTAATTGGGTCTATAATATTTATGCAAATTGGTGCTAGATATTTAGATTTAGAGTTAACTCCTTTTCAAAAAAATTTATTAAAAAATAAAATTATACAATCAATAATTTTATTTGGGATTATATATATACCAGTAAGAGATTTGAAAAGGTCTCTTTTAATTTTAATATTAATTTATTTAATTATTTATGTTTTATTTAATGAAAATCATAATTATAATTTATTTTCAAAAAAATTTTTATTTAATAAAGGAATAATTAAACAATACGATGATATTAAAAAAAAGTATTATTTAAATTTATCAAAAATAATTAAATAAAAAAATGATTAATATATTTAAAATTAACTTATATAATAAATAGATATGTCAATATATAATGAATTATCATACAATGCGCAGAAAGTCATTATCGAAGAAGTTAAAGGCATTCAGTTCAGTGTATTAGGACCAGATGAAATCATTAAACGATCTGTTGTCAAGGTCACTAAAACTGATACTTATGCTGGTAGTGAACCTGTTGTAGGTGGTTTATTTGATCCTAGAATGGGTGTATTAGAACATAATAAGATTTGTACTACATGCGAACAAAAAAATGTATTCTGTCCCGGTCATTTCGGTCATATTGAATTAGCAAAACCTGTATTTCATGCCATGTTTTTTGATATTGTTAAAAAAATTTTGAAATGTGTATGTTTTAGATGTTCTAGAATGTTAATTTCACCAAATACAACAATTGAAGAACTTAAAAATGAGATGACTAAGATCTTAGCAATTAAAAATAATCAAAAAAGATGGGAAGCTTATTTTAAACTTTGCAATACTACTACTAAAATTAAGTTATGTGGCGATGATAAACATATTGGTTGTGGAAGTAAACAACCAGATCGTTATAATAAAGAAGCATCCATGAAAATTATTGCTGAATGGAAAGATAAATCAAAAGAAACATCAGTACAGCAAGAATTTACAGCTGAAGATGTACTACGTATCTTTAAAAGAATTAGTAATGAAGATATGGAAATTATGGGTTTTAATCCAAAATGGAACAGACCAGAATGGATGATTTGTACTATCCTTCCTGTACCACCTCCTGCTGTTCGTCCTAGTATTATTGAAGAAAACGGACAGCGTCGCGAGGATGATTTAACACACAAATTAAGTGATATTATCAAAACAAATAATAATATTATTGATAAAATTAACAAAGGTGCAAGTGAAGAAACTATTAAATTAATTACTATGGTTCTTCAATATCACGTATTTACATTTATTGATAATCAAATTCCAGGATTAGCACCATCTCAACAAAGAAATGGACGCCGTCTTCGTTCTGTATGTGATAGAATGAAGAAAAAAGAAGGACGTATTCGTGGAAATTTAAATGGTAAACGTGTAGATCAATCAGCGCGTTCGGTTATTACACCAGATCCTTATATTAGTATTGATGAACTTGGCGTTCCAATTAGAGTAGCATTAAATATTACATTTCAAGAAGTTGTTAATGAATATAATATTGAAGAAATGAGAAAATTAATTTTAAATGGCTCAAATAAATGGCCTGGTGCTAAATATGTTAAAAAAACAAATGAACTTGGACCTATTAATCTTAAATATGCTGATTTAAATAAAATAGCGAATGAACTTAAATATGGAGATGTAGTTCACAGACATCTTAGAGATGGTGATTATGTTCTATTTAATCGTCAGCCATCACTTCATAAAATGAGTATGATGTGTCATAAAGTTATTATTATGCCTTATCAAACTTTTAGATTGAATGTATTAGATACCCCACCATATAATGCAGATTTTGATGGAGATGAAATGAATTTGCATTGTCCTCAAAATATCCAAACAATGAGTGAATTAAAAGATTTAGCAGCTGTTCCTTATTTGATATTAGCACCAAGAGATGGAAAACCGAGTATTGAAGTAGTTCAAGATACTTTAGTTGGTTCATTCAGAGCAACAAAAGATTATATATTTGTTGGAGACAAACAAATGGCTAATTTACAAATGATTAATAGTTATTTTAAAGGTAAATTACAAAAACCAACTAATGATACTCATACTTTTACTGGTCGTGATTTATTTTCTGAAATTATGCCACCTTCTTTATTTATTGAAATGAATAATAAAGCAGGCGAAAAAGTTATTATTAATAATAGTAAATTAATTACTGGAACACTTGACAAATCTGTTTTTCATAATATTACAAATGGATTAATTCCTGTTATTTATCATGATTATGGTCCTGTCGAAATTAAAAAATTCTTAGATAATACTCAAAGATTAATTTGTAGATGGTTATTAACATCTGGATTTAGTATTGGAATTAGCGATTTAGTTACTGATACATCTACTGATTTAGAACTAAATGATAAGATTAAAGAAATGAAAGCTAGTGCTTATAAAAAACTCGAAGATATGCGTAAAGGAGATTTAGAAAATAATTCAATCTTTTCAAATGAAGAATTTCTTGAAAGAGAAATTATCGGAATTTTAAATCAAACTACAAATGAAGTTGCTAAAATTAGTTTAGCTAAGATTGATGAAAGAACTAATAGAATGTTTAATATGGTAAAATCTGGCTCAAAAGGCAAAGAAACCAATATCGCACAAATTATGGCTTGTGTAGGTCAACAAAATGTAGATGGAAAACGAATTGCATATGGATTTACAGATAGAACTTTACCACATTATACTAAATATGATGATGGTCCAGAAGCAAGAGGATTTGTTGAAAATAGTTTCATTGCTGGATTATCACCACAAGAAGTTTTCTTTCATGCAATGGGTGGTAGAGAAGGTTTAATTGATACTGCTGTTAAATCTGTAATAGGCGATACTGATATTGTTATTGAAGTAAACGGAAATTTACAATTTGTTAAAATTGGTAGTTGGATTGATAATATGATTGATTCGCCTATTAATAAAGATTTAGTAGAACAATTTGGACCAGAAGATATGAATATGGAAATGTTGGGTATTAATAAGGATGCTATTTATATTCCAACATGCGATGATAAAGGAAATATAATTTGGGGTAAAATTACTAATGTTAGTAGACATGATCCAGGAGATATTTTATATAAAGTTGACACTAAAAGCGGTAGATCAATTACTGTCACAAAATCAAAATCATTAATGATTTGGAATGAGGAAAATAATAGTTTAATTAAAAAAGAAACATCAGATATTAATATTGGTGATAAATTACCTGTAACTTTAAATTTACCAAAATTAATTAATTATGCAAATTACAATTATAGCTTTGATGATGATTTTAATAAAGGTTATACTGATGGTATTCACGCTGCTTTATATTCTAATAAAGTGTTAAAATATCATTATTTATGCACTGAAACATTTATAATCGGCTTTCTATCTGGTTATTATTATAAAAAAGGTGTATTTAAAAATAATGAAATTAGTACATCATCTAGTGATATTGAACTAATTAATGAACTTGTCCTATTATTAGGAAGAATTGGAATATTTGCAAACATATTTTATACAGCACATTATGAATTAAAAATTATAAATCAAGAAATTGTAAAATTTAAAAATCTAATTCAATTTAATAAATCATTTATTGAAAACGAAAATGAATATGAGTTAAAAATTAAAGAATTTAATGATGTTGTTCCTTCTGGTGAAAATGATTTCCAAACTTATAATGATATTGTATTAGATGAAATTATTAATATTATACAAATTCCATATGAAACTTTTAATCGTAGATATAAAAAAGTTTATGATGTTTCTGTTCCTGAAACAGGGCATTTCTCTACATTAAATGGTATTCATTGTGTTAATACTAGTGAAACAGGATATATTCAAAGAAGATTAGTTAAAGCAATGGAAGATGCCAAGATTTATTATGATAATACAGTAAGAAATGCGAATGGTTCAATTATCCAATTCATTTATGGAGAAGACGGTATGGATGGTTGTAAAATTGAAAAACAATATATTCCAACTATTGAAATGAAAATGATGGAAATGGAAAGTAAATATAATTTAACACCAATTGATAGATTAGATATTTATTTAACAGAAGATGCTAATAAAAAAATTACAAAAGAAACTTATGATAAATGTAGTCAACATTTTAAAGATTTAATTGATGATAAAAACTTTATAATTTCAAAAGTTAATAAAAATAAAAAGAATAGTGAAATTAATTATGCTATACCATTTAATAGAATTATTAAAACATGTATTAAACGTCGTGAAACAGCTGATGTTAATGCTATATTAACTGATTTAACTCCTGATTATATTCTTGAAAAAATCGAAGAAATGATTGATGAACTTTATATTAAAGATAAAGATCAGGGTATGATATATTTTCATATTTTACTAAGAGTATATTTATCTCCTAAAAAACTAATTATTGAATATAATTTCAGTAAAGCTATGTTTGACTGGGTTGTATCACAAATTTATGAATATTTTAAAGAAGCTATCGCACAACCAAGTGAAATGGTTGGAATTATTGCAGCACAAACAATTGGTGAGATGGGTACTCAAATGACACTTGATTCGTTTCATGTGTCAGGTACAGCAGCAGCTGTTAAAGCAACTAGTGGTGTACCGCGTTTGAAAGAGATTTTAAGTGCTACAAAGAAAACTAAAACACCAACATTAATTATATATATGAAACAAGATGTTGCATCTGTAAAAAATCCAAAAGTTGCAGAAAATGGGATAGATTATGATGATATTCGTATCGAACAAACTAAAAGTATTGCGATGAATATTAAAAATTCAATTGAAATCACAACATTAGCAAATATATTAGAATATAGTGAAATTTTCTGGGATAATGGAAATTCTGATACTACAATTGAAGATGATAAAGGTATTCTAGATATTTATAAGAAATTTTCATCATTAGATGCAAGTATTAATAAATGTCATAGTGATTCCCCTTGGGTATTAAGAATGAAATTTAATAAAGAAAAAATGAATGCTTGTGGATTACGTATGATTGATATTTATACTAAATTAAATAAGGCATATAATAAATACATTGATTGTATTTATAGTGATGATAATGCAGAAGAATGTATTTTCAGAATAAAATTAACAGAATATGCATTAAAAGATATTGAAACTAAAGATGAAGTTGCTGCATTAAAAGCAATGGAACATAATATTGTATATCAAGTATTATTGAAAGGAATTAAAGGAATTAATAAAGTTTCATTAAACAAAAAGAAATATGATTTATATAATCCAGAAGAAGAAACATTCGATAAAGTTGTAGAATGGGTATTAGATACTGATGGAACTAATTTAATTGACATTCTATCAAATCCAAATATTGATTCTACTAGAACTATTTCAAATGATATTCGTGAAATTTATGATGTACTTGGTATTGAAGCTGCTAGAAACGCATTATATAATGAGTTAGTTAATGTTACAGGTGAAGGTTCTATGAATTATCGTCATTTATCATTATTAATTGATACCATGACATTTAGAGGAAATTTAATGTCAATTGACAGACATGGTATTAATAGAAATGCTAGCAGTGCTCTAAGTAAATCATCTTTTGAAGAAAGTGTTGATATGTTGATTAATGCAAGTATCTTCTCTGAATATGATAATACCAGTGGAGTATCTCCACAAGTTATGTTAGGAAAAGTGCCAAATTGTGGTTCTGGAAACTTTGATATTGTATTAGACGAAGAACATTTAATGGAATTATTAAAAGATGTTAAAGAAACAAAAGAAAATAAATATAATTTAGATGATATTGATGAAGATGATGAGAATGAAGATATAGAATATTCAGAACAAAATATGGGTTTCAATATTAAATTATCTGAAACTAAGGATGAATGTTATAAAATCAATAAACCACAAATTAAAATTATCTAATACTACTTCTTAAAAAATATTTATTGACTTTATAATCTTTTTTTATTAAACAATTATCAATATCTAAATATTTTAGATGATTCATTTTTTTTGTATTATAATCATATTTGATATTTCAAACATGATTTTGTATTTCTTTATTTTTTCTATTTTCTTATTATATTTATCTAATAAATAATTATAATAATGAAAGTACATAAATTTTTTTAAATGAATAATTAAAAACTAAATATCCAATAATAGTATTAGATAGTTTATATATTTTAGATAACATAATAAAAAAATATATAAATAACAAAAAATGATTTTTGTTATTTATATATCATAATCATTTTAGAAAACTCTCATAAGATCTTCCCAATTAGCTGCTAATACTGAAATGTTTCTTCCATCAATTGATTCAACGTGTATCATCACGTCTTTTGAAGGCATTTCAATAACAACAAACTCGACCATTTCACAATCTTCGAACAACTCTACGACCTTCGATTTTGTAATTTTATACACCATTGATGTGTAATTAATTGATATAATTACGATATCATTTTTTTTATGATATGCTTAAAAACAAAAACAAAATTTTTTTTTAGGTATAATATTAATATTAATATTATTTTTAGTAGAATATACAATTGTATCAATAATATAGTTTATTGTTCCATTATTTACAACAGAACGTAATTCATTTGCAAGTAAACTATCATTATATTTAATAAAATCTTCAATTACAGATACTACTATTAATTGTTTTTCTGGACCTTTAATAGTTTCAACATCTTCAACTTTTTCCATAGTAAGTTTTATAAACTCAATATAACTAGTATTACTTATATCTTTATCATGAATGACCTTAGCTAAAATATCAAGATTCATTTTTTAATCTATATATTATTTTAAATCTTTATATGTTCGTTAATTAAATATTTAACAGCTAATGGCACATCAGCCATTTTAATATAAATAATGTTTTGATTTAAAGGCAATGTTTCATCGACAACTAAATTATATATTATTTTTCTAGCATCATCATATTTATTTAATATAATTAGAGGTCTATTTTCATAATTTGTGGGAGCTTTATAAAATGTAGAAGATAATTTTAAGTCTTCTATATCACCTCTTATAACTTCCTCATCTTTTTTATTAGATCCATATTTACTACGATGTATAGTTATAATATTTACATTTAATAATTGAGATATAGATAATATATAATAATCATTTGGATATAATTCATATGTTTTTAAAATATTATTTAATAACAATTTGCGTTCATCAACAGAAATAGTAGTATAATATTTTTCCCAGAAAATATTAAAATTAATATATTTTTTATCTAATACTTTATTTAAACATTCTAAAAACCAAGGATCTTCAAATAAATTTTTAATTTGAAATTTAATTTTAGCAATTACTTCTTCATTTTTAAAATTAACACTAAAAATTGATTTCATTTTATCTTTTGCAGATGATATAACATCGTTATAATCTGTTTTAATATTTAATAATTCTGCTAACCATAAATAAAAGTTTTCAATATAACTTCTATCATATTTATCAGTTTTAATATAAACCATATTAATCCATTTTGATTTTTTATGTTTTACCCATTTACTATTTAATTTTTCATATGTTCCTTTAAATAAGTCTGGTAATTCAATCTCTTTTTTATTTGTATTAGAATTAAAAATATAATCTCTCGTTTGAAATGTATTAAAAACACTATTTGGTGTAGATTCGTGATATACTATCAATTGTGGTGGTATTGATTTATATAATGATGTTTGTGAAAATATAAATTGAGATTTACTTTCTTTAATTAATGGATTTAAAAAATCATATTTATAATACATAACATAATCATTAAAATATTTTTTAATATGATTTTTAGAAATAAATGGTATTTCTTCTAAAATAACTCTTATTTTATTTTTTTCTGGTATTTTAATTAAATTTATATCTCCATTTTTTTTATCAGTAATAGATAATTCTTTAAATAATCTTAATATACGTTGTTTTTTTGATAATTGTAATAATTCTTCGAATTTTTCATCTGACAAATTTAATATTTTACTATAAGTTGCTAGTTGTAATTGATACCATTTCTTATTTACTTTATTATTATGAATATTATATCTATATAAATCATCAATTATTTGTGAATGTATTATATCATTTGTTATATTCATCTTTTTTACGGTAAGTGTATAATAATATTCTTTTGCTGTTTCATCTATTAATTCACCAAAATCATATTTAATATCTAAATAATTACATTTGTTTGTGAATAATTTATAATCTTTTATTTGCATATTGACTGCATAATCAGTATTTATTATATCATCATAAAATACTATATTTGATATTTCTAAATCAATTATAAGTCTAGGTAAAAAACTTATGCTAATCTTATCAGTTATTATCATTATATTTCCATTTGTTAAATAATGCGTAATTGATAAATCACTATTTATAATAATAGTATTTATAATGAATTTAGTTTTTATTGTCAATAAACTTGATTTAACCCAATTATTCAATGAATAAATATTATTGTAAATTTTATTATTTTTTTCATATTCGTGTTTAATTACACTACATTCTTTGAATAAATTTTTAATATGATCGTAATCATTTAAACGCACTTTTTGTTCTCCATCTTTTCCTTTAATTTTTAATTCAATTGGTTCATAATATGTTTTTTCTTTTATTATCATAAGTAATTGAGGATTTAGCTCCATTGATGATATTAGATCATCAAAACTAGTATAATAAGGACATAATATATTAGTTGAATTTGTTTGTTTCTCCCAAATAACAAGTAAAACATTGTGTAATATACTTATCAATGAATATAAATAATAAGGTGATTTATTTGTTGGATAATCATTTGAAGATAAATAATTTATAAATTTTTTATAACTTTTAAAAACACCTAATAATCGTGATAATTTATAATTATCTTTTTTAAAGTCAACTGATTTTAATTTAGAAATTAAATTAAAAGATTTTAAATGAGTTTCTAATTCAATTATTAATTTTTTATTATTTTCAGGTATTACTGGTATTCTATCTATAAATGCTTTGCATACATTACCATTTTCTAAACTCATAAATTTAATTAAATCTAATTCTTTTACTAAATTCTTTATAAATTCTACTTTATTATTAAATCCTAAACCAATAGCAATTGCATTTATTAAACTATCATTATATGTATTCTTTGTTTTTTTTGATGTTTTATGAGATATTCCTCTACGTACAAAACACTTATTTGATTTATTTAACATTTTAGAACATACAGAATAATTAGTTGTTGGTAATAATAATTCATGTAATGTTTGAGGAATTACACCAAAACGTCCCACTTTAACAGGTGATATATTTACTAAATAATTATCTCCTTTATCATCTACTATTTCGGGTAAATCTTCTTCATTAATGGGTTTTCCTTTTTCTTTAATAGATGGTTGTTTAGTTTCTTTCTTTGTTTTTTTATCTTCTTCATTTTTATAATATTTACATTTATTTAAATCAGTTTCTTTTGATTCTGTTTTAGCACAACATGGAGCACAAATGTTATTTTCATCAGGTTTAATTAATTTTACATATCTTTTTTTATTTCTATTATTATTATAAAATAATTCCATTGGTTCTTCATTTTCAATAGGACATGTTTGATCTGGTTTTGATGGATCTAATGGTATTTTAGATTGCGGACACCATAATCGAGGACATGTATATACATTCTTTATATTAGGTTTACTGCCATATATTATTTCATTATCAAAATGATAATTACCTTCTTTTTTTAATTTATCTCGGTATTCTTCTGTCATTACAACTGGTTGATTTACAGCTTGACATTTTTTACGTGCATAATTGTTTGAAAACAAATCTTTATCAGCTTTTTTCAATAAATTTATAAAATAACTATGTTTGTCAGTTCCTAATGCTCCACCACCACTCATATCGCTATTATCAGATGAAGAATAGCTTAATTTGCCAATATCATCATCTTCATCATTTTTGAATGAAGATGATTCTTCTTTTTTATAAACAACTTCTTCTACTATTTCTTTCTTTTTCTTTAATGTTTTTTGAATAGAAGAACAAATTATTTTTGATAACCAATATTGAATATTGTCGAGTTCTTTTTTATTTGGAATATTTATTATATTTATATAATATCCATTTTTATATAATTCAATAATTACTATCGTATTTGTTTTATTGACAATTTCTTGTTTCTTTATATTTTGTTGTTCCATTTCATAAATTAATTCTTGTTCTTCTTTTAATAAATTTTTAGCTTCTTCATCAGTCATATTATTTAAAATAACTAATTGTTTAATAATATCTTCATCTTCTATACCCAAATATAAACAATTTTTAACATAAGCATGTGCATCAAATCCTTGTTCGTTATAATTAGATGAACGTTTATAAATTAAGTTTATAGTATCTTTATTTGATTTTAATATATCAAATATATCTGTATATTCACTAATTTTCTTTTTAAGATTTTGTATTGGAACATTATCAATTTCAAAAACCAAATTAGCTTTAATACTTAAATCTTCAAAATTCAATTTCTTTTTTAAAAATGTACTACAATATAATTTTATTTCATTTATATTTGCATATATTTCATCCCATATAATATTTTTTCGTAAATTAATTGTATAACTTAATGTTATTTCCATATTATCTTTAATTGTTAATTTTGCATAAGTTCCACTTGTAAGTATAGAATAACAATTTATACAATTTATCATATTATTTTTTTTCATATCAGTCCAATTTATTAACATTTCTTTTGTAAGTTTATTATTTTTTAGTAATTTATACATTGTTTTATAATTATCATTTATCCATTGAATAAATTGAATTGTTGATGTTGTATTTAATCTTTCAAATAGTTCAACTAATAGATATTTACGTGTTAATTTTGATATTAATTCATATCTATGAATATTTAATGTTTTATCAATAATTGGTGAAATATCTACAGTCTCTAAATTTTTTAATATAGATTCTTTTTTCTTTAAAAGTGATAATGATAAGAATTTTTTATCAATAAAATAATAAGGATTATCTTTTAAATCATCAAAATCATCTTCGTATATTATATTAATTGTACTATATGTAAATAATTCATATTTATATTCATAAATAATTGGTTCTTTTAATTGTTTGCTTTTTCTTTTTTTTGATTCGAGTGGATTTGGTGAATAACCACTCCATTTTATATTTTTTATATCAAATAAAATTGATTTATTACCTTTCCAAACATAAAAACGTCCTTTATCACTATTTATTGTATATCCAATTTTAGCAATTACATTTTCTAAATTATCATCAATATAAACTTCTATTTCATGTTGTTTAAATTTTTCATAATTAATCCAATTATTAACTATAATTTTTTTATATAAATTCATATCTAATTATAAGTTTTAATATTTTTTTCATTTAATTAAATAGATAAAAAATGGATATAGAAAATAATAATAGAAAACACAAAATTTTAAGCATACATCGTCAACCAAATTATGTATATTCAAATAATTATGATTATTATAATAGACATAATAATTATTATAATGATTATTATAGACATTATTACTATTATTATAATAGTAGTAATACAGTAAGTTATGTATTATTCTATGGTTTTATAATTTTTATAATATTATCAATATTATTGATATTAATAGTTTTATTTTTTAATAAACCTTCTGAATGTTGTTCTACTCCAATTCAAAAACCATCTAAATCAATTTATTCAATATTACCTATAATAAATTCAAAGCCTAAATCAATTTATAATTCGTCCTTAGATGATACAACATCATCTTATACATCATCAAAGCCTAAATCAATTTATAATTCGTCCTTAGATGATACAACATCATCTTATACATCATCAAAGCCTAAATCAATTTATAATTCGTCCTTAGATGATACAACATCATCTTATACATCATCAAAGCCTAAATCAATTTATAATTCGTCCTTAGATGATACAACATCATCTTATACATCATCAAAGCCTAAACAATTTTTTGATTCATCATTATATAGTTCATTGTCTTCTGCTAAAAAACCATCTTTTAAATTAAATAAAAGATAACAAAAATTAATAAATTGTTTTCATAATAGGATATAAATATTTATATCCTAAATATAACGCTAAAACCATACCTACTAATACAAAAAATATATATTTAATTGAATAATAACCTATTATTAATATTAATAATAAAATTAATATATAATATAAATTCATCATTTATATATTATATAACAATTAATTTATTATGTCCTACTCGAATATCTGTATTTACTACAATAGGAACTCCTATTTTATGAATATTTTTACAGAATGCTACATCCTCAGAACACATATCACGTAGTATTTTACCATCTTCGGTGATTATTTCTTGGAGTTCACAATTGAAATATGGATAAGTCATCTTTCTAAGTACATCACGAGTTATAGCAAAGAATCCAAGACCAGTATAATGAACTGGTAGATATTTGAGAGAAGTTTCATTTTTCCAATTAGTTATATATTCGGGAGTTAAAAATTCAAATGTACCATTTTTAGCAAAAAAATCTGTATCCCATTCTTTGACAATAGCATAAGTTGTGAGATTTGCCATACGATACATACCAGAAACAACAGGGTGTTGTTCGGTAGATTCAATTAGATCTAAAACTTGTTGTGGTGTAAAAATAATATCACTATCAATTGTAATCCAAATATCAAAATCTAAATTATCAAATGGTTTTTGGTTTATTCCTCGTAGAACATCAAGACCAAGAGTTTGCATTCTTGCAAATGTTACAAAAGAACTAATACCAGTGCTAATTACAATATCATATTTCTTTGTTTCCCATAGAGCATTAATAGTAGCAGTCCATGATAAAAGGAATTTTGAAGAAAAATTATCACCTGGTAAACCAAAAACTATTTTCTTTTTATTTTCACTTGGAACTACTGGTTCAACTGTTTCTGGATTAATTATTTCATAATTTTGTTTTTGTTCTTCGCTATTAGTATTCATTATATACTAAAATAGATTTTTATTCTTTATATATTTTTAATTTCATTATATATATAATGTCAATTGTTAATTATTATGATATTGAATTAAACGAAAATAATAAATTAGCAGAACAACCGTCGAAAATAAAAATCAATTTAAAACCACATCAATTAACAGCACTAAATAAAGCAATCGAAATGGAAAATAATGGAAAAATACAATATAAAATTTCAAATAAAAAAACATTAAATAATTTGATGAATATGTTATTTATAGATACATCACAAATTACAAGTGATGTTATAAATGTTTCAACAAATGTCGGAATATTTGGAGATATGGTTGGATATGGTAAGACATTAATTGCATTATCATTAATTGCTAATAATGATACAAATAATATACATATAAATAATGAATATTTTAAATCATTTAATAGTTGTAAAAATTATAGTTATTTAAATATTTCAACTTCTAACAATTTAATATCAATTGATATTAATACAATAAAAGCTACTCTAATAGTTGTTCCAAGAGGTCCTGTTTACATCCAATGGTTAAATATGATAAATACATATACAAGTCTTAAAGTATTGACTATTGATAATTTAAATACTATTAAAAAACATTTACCTAAATTTACAGGTTCAAATAAAGCTGAAATTATTAATTATTTTAATAATTTTGATATTATTTTAATTAAAAATACAACATTAAAAATATTATTTTCACAATATTATGATAATAATGATTTTATAATAAATAATTGGAAACGAATTATTGTAGATGAAGCACATGATATTATAAACACTATGCCATTTATAAGATATTACTATTTATGGATGATTTCTGGAACTTATCAAGAACTATTAAGAAAAATATATTATTATTATTTACCTATTATATATAATAATACACTTAAAGAATTATTTAATACTGAATTTATAAACTTGATATTAGTTAAAAATAATGAAAATTTTATTAAAAATAGTTTTAATATCCCAGAACCTGTTGAAAAATTTTATTTATGCAAATTAGCTGCCAATATTAATGTTATTCGTACATTTTTAAGTGAAAACTTATTAGATAAAATTAATGCAAATGATATTGCAGGTGCTATAAAAGAATTAGGTGGTAAAAATGAAACAGAAGATGATATAATTGAATTAGTATCAAAAGAATTAAAACGAGATTTATTTAATAAAGAGACTGAAAAAAATTATATTAATAGTCTTGATATACCACTAGAACAAAAAAATTTAAGATTAAAAAATATTAATCATGAAATAGAACTTCAAGAAGAAAAAATAAAAGATTTAACAGAAAGAATAACTTCAATAAATTCTAAAAATTGTTCTATATGCATGGATTTAATGACAAATCCGATATTTATAGAATGTACTCATGTTTTTTGTGGTAAATGTTTAATAAAATGGCTACATAATAATAGAAATTGTCCTATTTGTAGATTAAATATTCCAACAGCTGATAAATTGATTGCTATTGTAAATGATAATAAAAAAGACATTATGGAAGATTTATTAAATAAAGAAGATACATTATTAAAAATAATAAATTCAAAACCAGATGGAAAATTTTTAATTTTTAGTAAAAATGAAAATAGTTTTGAAAAAATTAAACAAAAATTATCTGAATCAATACTAAATTATGAACTTTTAAAAGGTAATACAACACATATGATGAATATATTAGATAAATTTAAATCGGGTAATTTAAATATAATATTATTAAATACTCAATATGCTGGTAGTGGCATAGATATAAGTTATGCTACTGATATTATAATTTTTCATAAAATGGGTGCTGATAAACAACAAGCTATTGGACGAGCTCAAAGAGTTGGAAGACAGTCGCAATTATTCATACATAATTTATATTATGAACACGAATTTTAATTATTTTTATATTTATTATCAATAGAAAGATATAATGAGTTGTCCGATAAGAATGTCTGATGGTCGTCCATTTACAAATTACAATCCACGATGTGCTTTTAATTCATTTATAAATGATAAATTAACTGAAAATAAAATGATTCGTTCAAGCTATGAAATGAGATTATATTTACAACAAAATTATGATGATATTGTAAAACAAGACAGAGAAAATGCAATTAAAAATTTAATTCCATGTAAACCGTGCAGTGCTGGTGAATTTATTAATGATAAAAATCCAGAATTAGCAAATAAATATCAAATAATTACTGACGGTGTAAGTTGCTATAAAACTCTTGCTAATGCACAAGGATTAGGAACTAGCAAATTTTTTTAGAATATTATTAATAGTATAATATGAAATCATTTGAAAATGATTATGTAAAAATAAATGTAAATATAATTGAAGATAAAGTTTCTATTAAAGGAAATATAAAAAATCCATCTAAATTTAACAAAATGTTAATATTAGCACCAAATCCCCCTGATAAAATTACATCATGGTCTGGAAAAAATTTACCATTTCCATCTGAATTTGTTGCTTATGAAAATACAAAAAATTTAAAAATTTTAGATAAATCAGGTGAAATAGATGTTATTTTTGAATATCCAAATAGTTATTATACACCAAGTGGTACAACCAAGGTTATATCTCCTATAATTGTAAGTTTAGATGGCAATGAAAGTATATTTAATTTAGAAGACAGATATTTATTAAAAACTTTAACTGATAGAAAAAGAAGTGATCCATTTTTTTATAGTACTCGTGAATTAATTTTACCAGTAGGAACAGCCCAACAAGTAATGAATAATTATGCTTATGCTAAATTAAATTATAATATTGCATAAATTTATTTTTTTTCAAGTAATTTAACTGCTATTTTATTTAGCTTTCGTAGTTCATGAGAAATTGAACCGAGATGAGTAGCAACATTATTACCTTCCTTATCAGTTAAAAAATTCTTAAATAGCTCAAATTGAATAATAGCAGGATCATATTCGTCATCATCTTCTTCTTCCTCCTCCTCATCTTCGTCATCTTCTTCTTCATCGTCCTCTTCTTCTTCGCCACTTTCTTCTTCATTTTCTTCGTCATCTTCATCTGCTTCTTTAATTAAAATTGTTTCTTTGCTTTCAGAGTTATCCTTATCAGAGCAAATACTATTTTCGTCTTCTTCTTTTGGCATAATTAATAATTTAATTAATAAAATAATTCTTATATAAATTTAAGGTATGAATATAAAATTAATTAAAATTTTTAGTTTTTTTATAGGTTTATTTATCACACTAGCAATTTTATCATATTATAATGTTAATGAAAAATTTACAGTTCAACCGGAAACCGAAAATGATGAGAAAAAAGAAACATTTGCACCTTTAATTATTGAAAATCAATCAATAATACCTCTTTATGGGTATAAATTTATGTGTATTAATACTTATGATGATAAAATATCATTAAATGAAGGAAAATGGTATGATAGTGATAGTGAAAAAAAACATTATGATTATAATGTTAATAATTATTTCAAATTTAACAAAGCAATTGATTTAATCGATAATAATCTAAATAATAATGGTGCAAAATTAGCAAATATAAGTGGTATTCAATTAAACGGTCCGTCCTGTTTTAATTTTGCAAATAATACCGAAACTTTTGAATTAACTGAATTTAGTATATTTTTAGTTTCTAAAATAGATAGTTTTACTGCTAATCATAATATATTATTTGAATTAACTGGAAATACTAATACTGATATAAATGCAAGACCTTCATATTCACCAAGTGTTGTTTATGTTGATTTTATTGTTAGAGAAAATTTAAATTATGATGTAAATATTTGTATTGGAAATCAAATGTATTCTGGTTTAATAAATGATATAGATAAAGATGTAATTCATACGCCGTATTATTTAATTTTAGGATTATCTTATACATCAGAAAAGGTATCTTTTTTTATAAATAAAAAAGTATATGAATATATTAATGTTAACAATACTAATAAAGTTTATTTAGGTTCAACTCCTTTAATAATTAATAAATATGGATCGACTAATATGAAATTATTTAATTTTGTATATTATAAATCATTATATCATATCGATCATTTTGATTATTTCATTAGATATAATAATTATTATATTTCTGGTTTATATTTTGAAACATTAAATAAAAAATGTATAACAACAAAAAATATACATATATTAAATGTTGATGATAATTTAATTGATGAAACGCCAGTTGATTTAAATGAACTTGAAAATATTAATAAGATTGAAGATGATGGTGTAATTGTTGAAAAAGATAATAAAAACGTAATTAATGACGATAATAATAAATTAAGATTATTACCCCGATTCAAATATGATTTAATGTTTAACGATGCTCCTTCGATATTACATAGAATTTTTAATTTTTAGATTATTCGTTTATTTAAGACATATAAACATATATAATTTTTAGTAAGTATAAATGAATGAATATATTGATTTTCCAACAAATGATACTAATTTATTATTTAATAAAAATAAAATAAGCGCAGATATCGCATCATTATCTTCGATGTCATCTATATCAAGTTCATCAAGCACCCGTTCAATTGAACCAAAAAGACAATTAAAAAAACCAATGAAAAAACCTCCTAAAAAATATGAAAGTAGTCAAGAAGATGAAGATGAATATGATGATAAATCTGAAAGCGATACACAAAGTCAAAATGATGATGAAAAGAGTAGTAATAGCGGTGAAGACGAAACAGATGATGAAGAAGGTAGTGATGATGGCTCAGATGAAGATGATGATGAAATTGAAAAAAAACCTTCGTCAAAACTTAATCCATATAAGAATGAATTAAATGAAAAAAAAGAAATATTATATCAACTTAATCGTTTAGAATCAAAGGGATATACTATTCCTAAAACCTTTACAATGCAATCTAATATAGAAGATATTAGACAGGAATATAATAAAATAATTAGAGACAAAGAAATTGATGCAAGTGTAAGATTTCAAAGAAAAATGCTTATGGCTTTTGTAACAGGTACAGAATATCTAAATACTAGATATGATCCATTTGCTATAAAATTAGATGGATGGTCCGAACAAGTTCATGAAAATTTAAAAGATTTTGATGATATTTTTGAAGAATTACATGATAAATATAAATCAAAGGGCAAATCAATGCCTCCTGAATTAAGATTATTTATAAGTTTATCAGGTAGTGCTTTTATGTTCCATTTAACATCTAAAATGTTTAAAGAAAGTTCTATACCAGGGGTTGAAGAAGTTCTCAAAGCTAATCCAGAATTAATGAAACAATTCCAGAATGCAGCTGCAAAACAATTTATATATAATAATATTGGAAATTCATCTGCAAATAGTGCACCCAAACAGCAAATAAAACAACCTCAAAATGATGGTGGTGTAAATAGTCTATTTGGAAATTCATCTGGTCTTTTTGGAATGGTTAATAATTTATTTAGCGGGTTAAATAAAAATATATCTCCTCCACCACAACAATCATTTCATTCAAAACCAGAACAAGATATTAATAAAATAATTAATAACGTTCATAATAAAATCTCAATCTATCCTGATGAAGATTCAAAAATAGAAACATTATCAATAAGTGATGAAGAAATAACATCAATTATTGAAGATGCGACAGATGTAAAAATATTAAAATCAAATACACGAGGTAGAAAACCTGGAAATAATCGTACTTTAAATATTTAACGAGAACGTATTGAACCAACACGACCAATTTCTCTTACAGTTTTTTCTAAATCATCACTTATTTCTTTAACACTTGATGATAATTTGGATGGTATTTTACCAATAGATGATATAGGATCACGTATTATACTATGTACTTCATCTACTCCATTATTAACACCATTTACAACATTGAAGAATGTTGAAAATATAACAAATATAATGATATGGAGTAAGAATAATACAAACACTAAGAAGAATTCTATCATTGTTCCTATCATTATTATTTCACGACGAGAGTCTACAGAACATTTGCATTTTTCATTTACTAAATATCGAGTATATTTGAATACTTCATATAAATAATAAATAAATACTAAGACGAATATTAAATCAACATATTTATTTACAATCACAATGGTGCTACCGAATGTATTATATAAGGCTTCATCGGGTATCATCGCGGTAAATAGTAAATAAATAATGGCAAATATGGTAAATCCTTTAATGAAACTAAAATTTTTAGTTAAAGCGCAAGCACAACCCTTATTTTCTAAGTTATGTAAATAGCTATATATAATTACTAAAAGAATTAAAGTAATAACAGAAGAAAGGGCTTTAATAAAGTAAGACACGCCAAAATCCGCCATAAATAAGTTTTTATTCTAATAAACAAAAATATTATTTTTATGAGATAAAATTATTTCTTTTTTTAGGTTCAACATATTTTAAATTTAAAAATTTAAAAATATCTTCCTCGCTTTTAATTTCTGGATGTTTTTTATCAAATCCATGTTCGCTTAAAGAAAGTCCAAATTTATTTTTAACATAACTACGCATACCTATATTAAATATATTAGAACCTGTGAAATATAATAATGAATAATAATATTCATTATCCGGTGCAACTAATATATCTAATCGTCTTGCTGGTTTATTATCTATTTTTACAATTCCCATAAATTTATTTACACCGGATGCTAATGTTTCTATTACATAACCTTTTGTATTTAAGGAATTTACAAATTTCTTTAAATCAAATTTTGTATTTTTCATGATAATAATATCTATGTCTCCCATTGATTTCTTGCCACGTCTATAAGAACCAACAAAATCATGTGTTATATTAGATGGTATATCTGATTCTAATATTTTCATATGATCTTTAAATTCTTTTAATGGTATGCGTTTCTTTAAATCTTTATGATATTTTAAGCCAATTTTTTGTTTATCATTAAGGCAAAAAACATTTTTCTTTAATTGTGTTATAGATTTTATACCACTCTCTATTATTTTTTCTATATTTGACGGACCTATGCCATATATTTCAATTAATTCTTTTTTAAATTTATAGAATTTATCCTTATTAATATTATTTATTATATATGAAATTTTACCAGTTTCATATAATTCTTTTATTTTTTCATAAATACCCTTTCCTATTCCTTGTATTTCCTTTATATCATTCAATTCTTTTATATCTTTTGGATAAATAAGGATATTATTAATAACGTTATCATAAGCTTTAACTTTATAAATATCTTTATTAAATTTTTCATAATCTCTAATTATTTCTAAATTTTTTATAATAGTTTCTTTATTAAATTTAACAACCATTTTTTTTAAATTATTCTATTATATAATGATATGTTTATCTTTATTCAATTCAACATCTTCATTAATTAAAACAAAAATAAATAATCTAATTTTGAAAAATTTTGAAAAATCTAGATTAAATACATATGAATATTTAATATATAAATTACATAATGATGAAATTATTGCATTTTTAGGTTTACATAAATATGAGGAATATTTATCTATTAACCAATTATGTGTAAATAATAATTATAGAAATATTGGAATTGCAACTGAATTATTATCATATGTGTATGATAAATTTAAAAATAATAATTTAATATTATTTGTTGATATTGATAATAATAATTATAATAATCTTATTAAATTTTATAAAAAAAGAGGATTCGTAGAAGATATTCAAAATAATCCAAATGAATGTAGATTAATTATGATAAATACTTATCAATAATGTTGGAAATTTTAAATTTTGTTGAATTATCTAATTTAGTTGTATCATAATTTTTAATATAATCTATATATTCTTGATTTGGCATAAAATCCAATACAATAGTATACTCGTCTAATAATAATTCAATAATATGTTTATAATTTGTAGCATTGTAAATATCATTTGTCAATTCATTAATAATTGATTTTATTATTTCATTTATTATATGATTCTTATTTATTTTTTTTAATATAATACATAAAGCTCTTAACATTGATAATGTATTTTTTTTAATTTTAATATATTCACAATAAGTATCATAATATTGTTCTTCAAAAATTAATTTATATTCTATTAAAATCTTTTCAGGCAACCATTCTTTTGTTTTTAAATAATTTTCATAATATTTAGTTATGTTATTTTCAATATACGTATCTTCAAATAAATATAATATTTCTATATAAATTTTATTATTTGATGTTTTTATAAAATTTATTAATATGTCAAATAAAGTATTTTTTATTTCATCACTAATTTGAGTTATAAAATGTGATATTTTTCCATAAATTATTTCTTTATTAACATCTGTTAACTTATTTAAATAAGATATAAATTCTTTCTTACATTTAGCATCATCACTAAAATCAATATAAATAATATGAGGTCTTGATTTAGTCTTTGTTTTATTTTGAGCTATTATTTTTTTCTTTTCCCATAAACTTCTAGCATCATAATTGCTAATAAAACAACTATAATTATTAATTAACTCATTCGCTTTATTTACAATATTTTCAGATATTTGTATATTTGAACTATTATATATATTTAAACAATTTCTAAAAACATCATAATTAATTTTTACAAGCCCAATATCTTCGTTTTCGTCGTTCATATATTATAAGTTTAATAAATATCTTTATATTTATTCATCAGATATTATAACTTCATCTTCAACTACTTTTAAATTTTCATGGTTTATTATTCTATCTATTAGTTGATTTTTAGTTCCTTCATTGCTTATTTTTAATTCATCACATTTGGCTTTTAATTTATCACTACTTAATCTACTTAAACTTTTCTTTGTAAGAGAACTAGATGCAACATTTGAACTTATAACTGATACATTATCATCTATAACTTCTTTCTTTAAATCAAAAATATCTTTTGTTTTTACTGGTTTATCATGACTTATAACTGTTATTTCAATTTCATTTGAATCATCATCATTATCATTTGAAACAGAGCATTTGCCATTTATATCACATTTATCATTATAATCTCCATATATATTATTCATCATTTCATTTGCTGATTCATATTTATCTTTATAAAATTCATTTGTTGAAATATTAGTTATTGGTTTAGATATACCACCATTTAATTCAACCTCTAATTTATTTAATCTTGATGTAATTACAAAATTTGATTGTTCTAGGTATAAATATTTATATGATAAAAATAATAATAATATGACAAGAATAATATAGCTAACATAAAATAAAATATTGTTTATGGTAAATAATTTAAATACGAACATTTCTTAAATTTTGGCTATATATTTTGTTTTTCATTTCTATCGCACTTTTAATAATGTCTTTATTAAATTTATGTTTTTCTAATAATTCTATCGCAATAATTTGTTTAGAACCTCCTCTATTTATTTTATAATTAAACTCATAATTACTAGTTTTATCATTATATTTAGCACTAACACTTAAATTTATGAATCTTGATTTATACTCATGTTCTAATTCAATTAAATTATGAAAATGAGTTGTTATTATTAATGTTATACCTTTCATATTTCCTAAAAATTTTGCTACTGAATATGCAACAGATACTCCTTCAATTGGCGGCGTTGAATGCATAGGCTCGTCCATTAAAAATAATCCTCGTTTATTTTCTTTTTCTAATTGTTGTGCTATATTTATCATATTATTACAATAATTAGTTTCAGTTTCAAAATAAGACATTTCACCTGTTATATCAACTACGCGCATAAATGTTGTTATAGCGTCATATAGATATATATTACCTTTTAATGCATTTATTATACCAAATGTTTGTGCTAAAACAATATTTAGTGTTATAGATTTTACAAATGTCGTTTTTCCACCTGCATTTACACCAGTTATTATAATATTTTTATTTAAATTAACTGGATTTCCAACTTGATTTGATTTTATTAATGGATTATTAATATCCCATATTTTTGTTTCAGTATTATCATATGTTGGTAAACACCAATTCTTATCACTTTTTAATCTAGATATAACATCGATTACATCAACTGTATATATAACTTTTAATATATTAATAATATCGTTTTTATAACTATCCTGTTTCCATAATTTATATATAGTCGATATATCATAATCTAATTTTTCTAAATTATATAAACTATGTATAATTGCTTTTTCGTCCAATTCATTATTATATAAGAAAAATGTCTTCCAAATATTATCAGTTTGTTTTATTATTGTAATTGTTGATTTAATAAATGTTATTAATCCATGTATTTTATTAAATAACTTTTCTCTAATTTTATAAATTGTATATGAAATATAAAAAGTTTGATATATACCATATAAATATAATCCAATATATGAAAAAGCTGTTATGATTTTGATAATATCATTTCTAATATTTCCTGAATATTTAAAAATCATTTTAATAAATTGAAAAATTATTTCTAAATAATTTTTTACACTCATATTTAATTTCAAATATTTATTCAAATAATAATAAGGCATATAAATAGCTGATAATGGATACATAACACATGTCATAGGCATTATAATAATTTTATAAAAATGATAAAAATCAACTAAATATTTATTATAATTCATATTATTTATTATATAGGTTGATGGAAATAATAAATTTATTGAAAAATCCTCATCTATTTCTTCTTTTAATGTCATTATCCATAATAAATCTTTCTCATTCTTTTTCAATATTTCTTTTTGATAATTTAATAATTTAAATGTTGTTTGTTGTCGATTTTTTAATAAATTTATATCATTTATTGGTGTTTTAATCAATTTATCTATTAATATAGACCCTCCAATAGTTGAAGGTAATTCCTTAGCCCAATCATCAATTTTTGTATCAGAATATACATTATCACTAACTATAATTTTATTTTTATTATCATTATTTTTTAATATATCATTTAATAATGTTGTTGCCGTTGCTGTTGGCATTTCAAAAAATACATTTAAATTATCCAAATTCATTATTAATATAATTTTATATATTTTATTATCGTTTTTAAATTCACATATAAATAAAAAATGAATTATGTAATATATAATTATTATTTGTGAAGTATGAATTTTATAGTAATGATTCATGAAAATAAAATTTATGAAGTTGTTAAACAACCATTCGAAACAGATGAAAATACATATATGAGAGGATGGTATATTATTGACAATTTTGATAAATATGAATATAATGAATTAATTTCTCGTTCAATTATTTATTTAAATGAAAACAAAAATAATATGAAATATATTATTTAACGTCCAGCCGGACGACCCGCGCGTCGTGCAGGTGATTTAGAACGACGTGGAGCAGAACGTACACGGTATGCACGTGGTTTTCTTCGTCCACCAACTTGTTCTTGTTCCTGTTCTTGTGCTACACTTGAAGCAAATGGATTTTGGAAACCACTATTTTTGTCAGCTATTAAACGCGCGCCTAATAAAGCAAGAGCTGATATAAACGCAGTTAATTCTATTGGGGCACCACCTCTGCGACGACGTTGAGCTCCACCATTTAAAGGCGGGGTAGCTCCGCATGCACCACATCCACCACTTCCACCTTTAGTTGGATGAGCGGATGAAGTTAAACTCGGCATAGATGAAGCTGCTGCTGAATTATCTTGATTTAACATGTATCCTTTGCTATCAGCACTTGAAAACCCACATCCATTTTCATAACCTCCGTATTTGCGTTGATTTAATTTTTGTCTAGTAATCATATTATTATTTAATTTCTAATATAACATAATATATTATTTTCTAATATAAAAAACTAAAAATACAGCTATTATAGTTGTAAAAAAATTTAATATAATTATTAAAATTACAAAAGGTATAATATAATATAACAGATAAATTAATATTGGCTTAATTATTTCAGTTTTAATATCTTCGTTTAATATTTCATTCCTTATAAAACTAATTAGTAAATCAACTGGTTTAACATTATTTTTTTGTTGCGTCATAATTATTATATAGATTAACTTAATATTATACAGAATGAAACATTTATTAAAATTTCCGCAACAAAAAACTAATCATGCTATTTCATATTTATCATCTCCATTGTTATTAGAATTAAGTGATATTAAAATAATAAATACTCATAATCATTTATTAGAATGTTTTATTCCGATAAAAATTAATGAAAATTCTATAAACAAGATTAATGAGATTGATGAATTATCTTTTGAAACATTAAAAGAAAATACAGATTGGTATGAATCAACGGATGATATTGAAAATATATATTATACTTCTTATTTAAATGATATTTCTCATATATATCTTTATTTAAATAATAAAACATCTGGTTCATTTAATGGAATTGAAAAAGATGTTAATGATATTTTATCAATTATTAAAAATAATAATAAATTAAAAGATTATAATATTACTGTTGATATCGCTTTTTTTGGCTTATTTATACAATCAAATAAAATAGGTAATAAATGGTTAATAAAAAATATTATCATCGAAGAAATAAGTGATAATAATAACGATTGGAATAAGAAAGAAATAGAAGATGATTGGGACGATGAAGTTAATATTTATGAAAAAACTATTAATGAAAAAATAAAAACTTATTTAGAAAATATTAATGAAGCAAAACTTTTATTAACTGAAATTAAAAAAGAAGAAAATATTGAAAATTGGGAAAAAAAGATTTTGAAATTAAAAAAATATATTTTAAAATTATAATTTTATCTATATTATTATAATAGATAGATATAAATGACTTCTAACAGTTCTTCAATAGTTATTTCTTTTTCAATAGCGATTTTATTATTATTAACTCTTTTACTATTAATTTCTTATAATTCCAAATGTAAAATGGATAATGTAGAACGTTTTGAAGATGATGCTTTCCAATCGACTAATATGTATTCATTAGCGCAACAACAACACGCGAATTTACCATCTGTTGGAGAAAATGCAAATAAATTAGCCAATGTTGAAAATGCTTCTAATCCTACTTTATTAAACGGTGTTAATGCTTCTACACCGAATGATCCACAATATGGATCCGCTGTTGTTAATAATAATCTTGAATACTTTACTGATAGTACTCAACTACCTCCTCAAAAAACCGATGACTTATCTTATTTAAATCGCGATCGTTTAACCAGTAGTGATTTATTACCAAAAGATGCCGGTAATTCTAAATGGGCTGAAATAAATCCTTCCGGTACAGGTGATATCCGAGATCAAAATTTCTTAACTGCTGGTTATCATATTGGAATAAATACTATCGGTCAATCATTACGTAATGCTAATCTACAATTACGTTCTGAACCACCTAATCCGCAAATAGCTGTTAGCCCATGGGGTATATCAACTATTGAACCAGATGTTCGCCCAACTTCTTTTGAAATTGGAAGCACTCCAACTAATAATTAATCAAATGTAACAAAACATTTTGTATTTATTATATTTTGTTTTGAAACTAAAGGATTTTTATTATAATTTTTAAATTGTTTTTTATATGAAAATTTAGACATATTTTCATAAATACTTTTTTGATTATCAACAGCATAATTAATTATTTTATTATTAAAAGCCCACTTGAAAAAATTTAATTGACCTATTGTAGTTTCGATGTATTGTTCTTTCTCAGAATTAATCATAAATGATATTCTGTCGTGTCTTCGAAAAGCATCAAAATTAAATTTTTTAAATGACTTTAATTGAGCTCTATAATCTAAATATAATGTTATTTTTCTATATTTTTCATTTGAATAATTATCAGGAAGATTATAATAAATATTATTGTCTATATCATTTATCCAATAAATAATGTTATTATTTTTAGCATATCTCGTTACTAACCAATCGATCATTCGTAGTGATAAAACATGTTTTCCATCTATAATTGTTTTTAAAATTGCCTTATATTTTTCATTATTTTCATAAAAACTATATAAAGATGATAATAATAAATCTTTACCACTATCTGTTGTCATTACAAATATTACTTTAAAATTTCTTATATGCATTATTTAGTAAAATTTGCCATATCAAAAACAAGTGCTACAATTGCTAATAACATCATAACACCAATTCTTAAATCCCAATACAATAAATATATATTTATTATAATTAATATTAATATTACCCAATAATGCTCGTAAATTTCAATTAATGTTTCAGGATATGGTATGGATGGTCTTAATCCATAAATTAATAAATAGGCTGAAATAATACCAATTATTAAATAACGAAAAAATATATCAATTATCATTCTAATATTATTATTATTTTTTCTTTTCCATATTAATAATAGAAAAAATGCTTTATTCTACACTTGAAGAAGCATATCCAGTAGCTAATAATACTTCTAAAAATAAGAAAAAAAAAGAAAAAATAGAAGAACCACCTCCTTATAAATCAGATTGTTCTCCCTTACAAGTTCCAGAATATAAACTACCAATTGATAGCAATTCAATGGATTCTTTTAAAAAAGCAATAGACGTCTCATTAAACACTGTTGTTAATCAAACAATGCCATTATTAAATACATCTAATGTAAATGATGTTGAACCTTATGATTATGATGAATATGACGCTTATTTAAATATTAGTAATGTTGAAACAAATAGAATGGATAATAGTCCGCTTTATAAAACATCTCCATTATTAGGAGATTATTTAAAATCACTTAGAAAAAATTATGATAAACTTTATCCGAAACAAGGAATAAAAATAGATAATATCGAACATTTTACTAATTCTTCTAGTAATAAAATTAAAGTTGATGTTAATTTATATAATTTATTTTTATTTATTTTTATAGGTATTATTATAATACTTTTATGCGATCAAATAACTAAATTGGCAATTATTATTGCTAATAAAAATATATAAACAACGTTATTATATTTTAACTAATATGAAATACTTCACGCATTTAGTTTTTTCTGGAAGTGCAATACGTTCTGTATGTTTATTAGGTATATTACGATATATATATTTTTATAAACTTGATAATTATATAAAAAATGTAGCAGGAACATCAATGGGCTCTTTCTTCTGTTTAGCATTTGCTTTAAAAATACCAATTGACGAATTAGAAGAAATATTTATTAAAATGTTAGATAATAAAGATATTTCATCAATTTCAAGTAGTAAATTTCTAAATTTATTTTCAAATTTAGGATTCAATGATTCTAAATTATACGTTGAATATATTAGGGAATATATTCAAAAAAAATATAAAATGAATGATATCACATTTGTTGAATTATCAAAACTTACAGGTGTTAATATTTATGTAAGCACAACACGAATTAATGATGGTGCTAATATTATTTTTAATGTTGATAATTATCCAGATGTATCTGTTTTAGATGCTGTTGCAGCTTCAATGTGTATACCTGTTTTATCAAAACCTGTTATTATAAATAATAAATATTATGTTGACGGATGTATTACTAACAATTTACCTTATGAAATTTTTAGTAATATTAATCATGATGATATTTTAAATGTTGTTATTTATGTTAAAGATGACTATGATGTTATTAATACTATAAATGATGAAAATGAAATTAATTTTCTTGATTATTATAAACAACTTGTTGGAATTATATATGCTAATTCATTAAAATATAGTTATGTTTCCAAAATAAGTAAATTCAAAAATCCATTAATAATTAATGAAAGTCCATTTAAATCTTTCTATAATTTAGAATTTACTAATAATAATATATATTTCAATTTTAATAAAGATGATATTGAAAATTTAATTTTACAAGGATTTACTGATATTACAAATTTTATGAAACAATTTGATACTTCTTCTATTGTAATAGAAGATACTTCTGTGATTCCTTAACATCTTCTATCTTCCATGATATATATATCATCGCATTATTTGGTAATAGAGATACATATAATCCGCTTTTTTGCAATGATTTAATTATATATTCAATGCAATTAGAATGAGAATATAAAGGATATCCAACTATAATAGGTGGTATTTTATAATAAAGCGATTGACCTCCGATTTCTGCTATACTTTTAATTTTATTATGACATGTTGTCAATATTACATTAAATGCTTCATTTATTTTTGTATCTTTCTTTTTCTTTATTTCATATAAATCATATAATGAAATTTTTGATGCCATTTTATTTATAATATTATATTTATTTCATTTATCAAACTGCATTTTTATTTGCAAATGCTTTTAGAGTAGTTAAATCACGGGTATCATTAAATATGAAATATGTATTTGGATTATCCTTCTTAACTAATAATATAGAAGGAGTACTATTTATATTATATTTAGCAGCTGATGCTTTTCCTTCACCATTATCAGTTATCATATATTTTACAGTTGTAAAATTATATTGTGATGGATTAGTTGAAACTTCACTTACTAAACGTTCCCATGTTGAATCAAAATCATTACAATATCCGCAATTTGGCATACAATAGTATTGTAATGTATATTTAGCAGATGGTTTTGAATCTTCAAAATTTTCACGACGATAATAGAAACTTCCATATCCTATTGAGCCTACAATAATTGCTAAAATAAATACTGAAATTAATATTAAAGCAGTATTATCACTTCCACCTTCTTCAACAGATGAACCACCTCGATATACATTTGTAAATCTTTGTCCTCCACCTCTGCGCATTTCTATTTTATAATAATATTTTTATTAAATGTATAAAAATATAATAATACTAATAATATTAAACTAAATATAATAAAATTTATATATATTAAATATTTTACTATTTTATCATTTATATTTTGCATATCTTTGTCTTTTAACCATATTATTGAATTTAATGTAAAAAATAAATAAATTAATATAGTTATAAATAATAGTATATATATTCCCATTTTTTTATCTAATATAAAAAATGATTTATATTTTTATTATTTATTTTACTATGTGTGTATCTGGATTTAGTATGATACGATCAGTAATTATGTGCAACAGTACACCAATAATTTACTCGCCGGCTTGCATATCTAACACTGGTAAATTATCATTAGAACATGTTTTTCCAAAATCATTTATGTATAAAAGACATTATAATGATATGCATAATATATTTAAATGTGATTCATACATTAATAATATGAGATCAAATTATAAATTTGTAGATAATTATAATATTAATTCTTTTATTAGATTAAATGAAACTGATAATTATATTAATACAAAATTAAAATTATTTAAACCTCATGAAGATAGTAAAGGAATTATTGCAAGAGCAATTATGCATATGTGTTATGAATATAAATATGACTATAAAAAAATAATTAATTATGAAGATTTAATATCTTGGTATATTGATTATCCTCCAACAAAGGAAGAAATCTATCATAATAATATTATTTTTCAAAAACAAAAGAAAAGGAATATGTTTATTGATTTATATAATAAAAAAAATTTTAAGAAACTAGTTATGCTAAAATTCTCATAAAAAAATGATTTTTGTTATATTTTATTAATTTACGTAATGCATTATATTAAAACACGGAGGCAAGCCGAAAGTGAAAATAAGGAAAATGAAACTGATATTAATAAAAAACATCAATTATTTTTAGATATTGCCGCCCAAACAGCAAAATTTTCTACTATGCAACAAAAACACGGAGCTGTTGTTGTTTATAAAAATAAAGTTATTGCTTGTGGATTTAATTATATGACACATTATCTAAATGATAATAATAGTATTCACGCCGAAGTAGCTGCAATTTCACAACTTTTAAAATCAAGAAATATTTTAAATGAATGTGATATTTATGTAGTTCGTATTGCCTCTCAAAAATTTAATAATTGTTTGAAAATGTCAAAGCCTTGTGAAAAATGTACTAAATTTATCAATAAATATAATATACGTAGAATATATTATTCTACTAATTATGATTATGATTGTAATTATTTAAATATCCAAACTCATTGATACTTTTGGAATAATTCTTTTAATAGTTTTTTTAACTACAACTGGTCTATTTTCACTATTAAAAATAATATTTAATAATTCTTCACCTGTTAAATTTATATTATTTAATATAATTTCGCGAACTTCTTTGATATTAATGGGTTTTTGTACGTTTTTTACATTTGTTTTTAGTCTTCCATTTTGTGTATTTAAATCATTATAATTATATTTAAACATAAAATCTTGTATTTTTGTATTTAAAACTTGTTGCAATACCTTGCGCTCGCGTATGGCAATTTTTAGTTTTCGAATGGCATCATCATATTTAAACCAATCATTTACAAGAGTTTTAAATGTTTCCATTTCATCTTCCGTTGGTTCTTTTTTATTTTCAATAATATCATTAATCAAATCCATATTCTCCATTTATAACAAAAATATGAAAAAATCTTTAAATATATTTATTTTATTGTTTTGGATTTTGTTAATTTTGCAGGAACTGTTTTTGGTTTTGGTCTAGGAGTCGCGGGTCTGGGTGCTGTCTTTTTTGTTAAAGATCTAGTTCTATTTATAATTGTTGGTGCTGATTTAATTTTAACCTGTTGTTCTATAAATCTGCTTAAATCATTTAATGTACGACTTTGATTATATTCATATTCTTGTGATTGATTATAACCTACTATTGTAGGAAAAGAAGATTTTCTATATTTTTCTGGAAATAAAGTCATATCATTATATTCTATTTCATAAAAAGGTACGTCATTTCCATATCTAAGTGATAATTCTTCCCATAATGGTCTAAATGCATGACAATGACCGCAACTATTCCAATAATATAAAATAATACAACTTGATCTCATATCTGAACCAAATTTACTCGCGTCTGCATTAGTTTTTATTGTTGTTATAGGTTTTTTTGTTGTTCTTGTTGATGACGACATTTTTCTATTTATATAATATAAAATAATTACTTTAATTAAATATGGATTATACTTTTCAAAATAAATCAACTGAGATATCAATAGATCATATTAAGCAACTAGAAGATAAATATAATAAATTTAATGATATTGCTTTTATTCAACAAATAAATAATTTAAAAAAAAATAAAGATGGTAAAGTTATAGAAAACACATATCTTACATCTAAATATATTAATAAAAAAACATGTTTTAATGAAAATGATTATGATATGAACGGAGAATGGGTTAATAGTTTTAAAAATTTAAATAATTTTCAAGAATCAGATAGACAAATATTTAATAAAAATACTAGACAAAAAACTATTTAACATATTCTATTTCTTTTTTATATTCATCTGATGGCTTTTCTAATATTATTATAGATTTCTCAAATGCTTTTGCAAAATCCTTTAAATCATTTGGATTTATTTTACCATTAAATAATGTTTCATGTCTATCTAATCTAGCATTTTTATTAGTTATACTATTGTTTAAATGAATACATATTATGTCTTCTTTATTTTTTACCATCCTTGATATTTCATTTAATTCATATCCACAATTCCAGACATGACATGTATCTATACATAATTTAAATAATTCTCTTTCTTTTTCCGTAAATGAATAATAAAAATCTAAATACTCATTAAAATCTGTTAATAATTCTGTTCCTTGACCTGCTGGTGTTTCTAATAGTAATTTTGTCTTTATATTTCTACTTTCCATTTCATTTATTATATTTTTAATATTTATTCTCATTGTTTCAATTGCATCTTCTGGTTTGCTTGTTGTATATTTACCAACATGTAAAACATATGCTGATGCTCCAATATAATTAGCAGACGTTATATCATGTATAACAATTGTATCTTTAATATCAATAGGTTTTTTACCATTAAAAAATGGTTTTGCTAAATTTATTACATATGGACCATGTACTACTAATGAAAATTTATTTATATTACAAAATTTCTTTATTAAATGCGATTCCTTTATATATTTAGAATTATCTGATATTTGTAAACTTCTTGGATTTGTTAAAAATAATTGTAAAGCATTACCATTATTGTCTTTTATTTGTGTCATTGTTTCAATTATAGTCTTTTCGCGAGGTATATGTGCTCCTATTATCATTTAATTAAATATATATAATAATATTTAAATATTCTATAATAAAATATGACGTCAATAATTCACCCTATTATTACAGAAGGTACTCATATTATTATTGATATTCATGAAATTGAAAATTATGATATGCTTCAATTTACTCAAAGCATATCTGATATCCTTGATAAAATTGTTGCAAAATTTAATTTAAGTGTTGTTGGTAAAGTTATGCATCAATTTGAACCTTTTGGTGTTACAGGCGTTTATGTATTAAGCGAATCTCACTTATCAATTCATACATTTGTAATGGAAAAAAAAGTAGCAATGGATCTATATACATGTAAAAATTTTAAAGATACTAATTCATTAATTACTTTTTTATATGAATTATTTAATCCTTGTAAAATTACATACCAAATTATTGGTAGATTATAATTAATTATTATAATCTACTAGATATTTGCAAACATTAAAATCAATTGTATATCGATAAGGGCATTTAAAAAATATGCGATTATTTTGTGTTTTAAAGAATTTAATTAAACAATTATGGTGAATTGTATAACTATTTGATTTATCTTTATAGAAAATATTTTCATATAATTTAACAACTTGTGTGTCTTTTAATATTATTTGTTCTAAACATATAGGGCAAAATTCAGAAAATGATTCATTTGATATAAATTCATAAGGCATATTTGTAATTTTCCAACCTTCTCCCATCATTCTATATATATCATTAAAAATTTCAGAATTTGAATGAAATCCTCTTATAAATTGTGTTGTTTTATTAATGATATCATTAATAATCTTTTTGTCTAATGTATCAGACATAATATAGTCATATGGTGTTCCTGTATTATTTGAATAATAAATATTATTTTTATCCATTAGCAATCCATAGCAAATATAGTTATTATTTTTAAATGGTGGTGCTTCTTCGTTTGACAATGTAATTTTATAAGAAATATTTAACATATTAATGAAATTAATATTATTATCAATGTATTTAAGAAATTTTACATAATTATTTTGTTCCTTAAATATAATTTTAATACTAGGTTTCTTTATGAATCTGTCAATTGTTTCAGGATTAAAAGTAATATCATAAAATTTTTCAACTGGTAATTTATTTTTTAAATATATGATAGTATTATGTTTTGCTAAAATTCTATCACATACATATGTATCATATATAATTCCATCATTCTCAAATGTAGCTATTTCTATTTTCATTAGAAATTCATTTAAATTTAAATAATAAGTCATTTTAATATAAAATATTATCAATATATCATCATTTTTTTATATAAATATATATCAAAATATAAATTAAATGACTGCGTGTGTTTATTTAAATATACCATATAAAGAAAGAAAAACGGCTAAAATATTAGGTGGTAAATGGGATAAAATTTTAAAAAGATGGTATTGTGAAGAAGATAATGAATTATGTTCTTTATATGATATTTATAAAAATATAGAAATTATTGGCGAAGATAGAGAGTTTGGTTCTAATAAATTATTTATAGATATGATTCCAAAAACATCATATTTTAAAAATGTTAGATATCTATTTAATGACGCCGATTGGAATTTAATAAGACATCATATATATGAAAGAGTTGACTATAAATGCGAATGTTGTGGTAAAAGAAAAAATAAGTATTTAGAAGCACATGAAAGATGGGATTATGATTTTGAAACAAATACGCAAAAATTAGTTAGAATTATTGCTTTATGTAAAATGTGTCATGCATCAACCCATTACGGTCATTCTAGAAGAACTAAAAATATTGATAAAATCAATCAACATATTAAAAAAATAAATAATTATGATGATAAACAATTAGACGAACATATAGAAGAAGCTTATGATACATGGAAAAAAAGAAATAAAATTAATTGGAATTTAGATTTTTCTATCATTACTAATTCAGGATTCTCTATAATTCAATAATATTATCTGTATTATTTCTAAAAAATACCATCCAAATAGAACAATTACCTCTATTACAAACAATATGTTTACATTTAGACATAATTAATGTAATTGCTAAGTATTTTTGCGAATATTCATAGTTTAATTCCTTGTTTACTTTGTCGACTGTATTATTTTTTTTATACATATGACGTATTTCATCATAAAATATTGTTATTTTATCTGCAAATGGTTGTGATTTCATAAAATTTAAAAAATTTGTTTCATCACTTTGAACCAAAAATTTAATATTTGGATTATTTAATAGAATTTTATTTACATATTTCAAATATGTATCAAACGTTGGTGGTTTAAATTCTGTTGCCTTATCATTTCCTCTATAAAATAATACACAAGTATTTTCAAAATCTATATTATATTTATCTTCAATTAATTTTTGTATTTCTCTTATTTTATCTGTTGGTGTATAAAATTTTCTTATAAATGGCGCTAAACTCTTTAAATCGAGTTCTGGATAATCTTTATATTGATAGCATTCATGATAATCAATATCATCGGTATATTCTATTTTTTCAGACACATCATCATAATGTTTGAAATATTCAAATGTAATATCTTCTTTTGAATTATTTTGTTTATACCAAGTATAAAATCCAGTAGTATCAAATAATGTTGGCAATTGTTTATATTTATTAAAAAATAAAACTAAATAATATAAACGCACAGAACAACATGAAAAAAAACCACCTTCATGACTAACTTTTAGATCCATAATAAACAAAAAATAATGTTATTTCTTTATATAAAAATTGTCAATACAATCCAAATTACTAAACATAACATTACATCCAATCCACCATTTGTTTTATTTAAATTTTCATAACATTCTCTTTTATATTTAGTTGTTAAATATAATTCATATTGAGAAAAAGTGGTTGTATTTGACAATGTATTATTATTTTTCATTTTCAAATAAACACTATCATTATTGGTATGTTTATATGAATAAACATTACACTTTTTAACTAAATATTCATAATATTTATTTTTTTTTGATTTAAATGCGTCAGATGACACAATAAATGAAATAGCAATAAGTAAAATTATTGATTTACGCATAATTTTAATTTAAAAAACAAAAAATCAATTTTTTATTTTATATATACAACAACACTAATGAGTTATTTCGTGCTGTTATAAAAATCGTTCCAACTCTTTATGTTATATGTCTTGCCTCTGTATTTCAATTCAATAAGTTGTTCGGAAACTTGTTTCACCTTTATTCCAGAAGTGATATTATACATCTTGAAGATATTTTTTATATTTTCAGCATTGAATTGCAGAAGTTTATAATTAGTATGAATATCGTCCTTTGAGATGAAATTGCTTTTGAAAGAACCGTATTCAATTCCAACTGCATAATACGTTGCCGTTTTGTCAATCAAATAGAACCCGAATCCATATTCATAAAGATGACCTTCCATAGTGATGGTTAAAAATAGTACTTTAATTTTAAAATCATTTTTTATATTTTTTTGTTTTAAATTAAAAAATAAAGTTTTTTTATAGTTTATTAATAAGTTATAGATGAAATCATTAATTCCTAAAAAAAATTGGGGTAATTTATTATGGAATTATATCCATAATATATGTATTATTGATTTAGAAACACCTGAAAAAAATGCAAAAGAATCAAAAAAAGTTATACGACTATTAAAAAATATTAAAAACGTTATTCCGTGTATAATATGTAAAAAAGAATGGAAACAAAATCTTTTATCTTTAGAAAATATTGATTTATATGAAAGGTTGTCTTTATTTCATTGGTCCTGGGAAATTCATAATATTGTTAATAAACGATTACATAAACCATTAATAACATATGAAACTGCATTGAGTCTCTATACAAAAGAAAAGTAAATATCTATTTTGTTTTTATTTGTTTTCGTTTCATATATAACATATTAGATGTTCTATATATTCGTTTATGTTTATTATAAATGAAGAATTTTATAAATAAAAATAGATCACATTTATTAATTTTATTATCAGTTAAAATACATAAATTACTAATTGTTTTATCTTCTTTTTCTTCATCATCTTCTTTACATTCAGTTTTTATTTCATCTTTATATGTTGATAATTCTGAATCATTATATTTAGATAATTGTTCTGTTTCTGTTAATGATAATTTTGAAGAACTTTTTAATTTATACATTTGTTTCTTTTCATCATCTTGTTGTGGTTCATAATAAAAGTCTGATAATGGTATTCCATTTAATGGTAATGTATTTGTACCTTGGAAGTTAGGTTGATTTGATTGTATATAAGTTTTTGAATTACTGCTATCATCTTTTTTGGTAGATCTAAATAGTCCAAAAAATCCTCTATTTTGAGCTTTTACTGGTTGTTGTTGCGATTGTTGAGATTGTTGAGATTGTTGAGATTGTTGCGGGGATGATTGTTGTAATTGTTGCGGGGATGATTGTGGTGATTGTTGCGATTGTTGTTGAGATGATTGTGATGGTTGTTGAGATGATATTGATTTACTACTAAATTTAAATAATGATGAAAACATACTACCTTTTTGTTGTGCTGGTGGTTGTGAAGAAGGTGGTTGTGGTGATTGTTGAGATAAATCAGTTGTATTTACTTTTTTAATTTTACCATCTTCATAATCATCAGAATAATTAAAATTAAAAAAATAGTCAAATGTTGATTTTTTCTTGATATATAATTGTTTTCCTTGTATCATTTCATTTAAATTTTGATTAATTATTTTTGAAATTCTTAAGGCTATATTAGTTAAACCATCCATAAATTCTTGAATTGTACTATATTCTCCCATACTCATTGGTAAAGTAATAATTAATAATACATTAATCTTTGAATAGAATTCGCGAATATCATTTTCAGATCCTTTAAGTATAATTAAATTAATTGCATTTAATATCTTTTTAATATTATCATCAGTACTTCTATTATTACTTAATAAACTAGCACTTAAATATTTTTTATCTTCATCTGTAAAAGATGATAGTATTTTGGTAAATTCATCATAAAATTGCAAGGTTCCAATTTTTTTTAATAATATATCGTCTTGTAAAGCAATTAATATTTTTTCATTGATTTTTTTATTGCTTACTACTTGTAAAAATATATCTATTACTTGTTTTAATATATCTTTTTTACTAGTAAAAAACTCAAATAGACTAGCATAATCTGTTTTTAAATACGTGTATCTATCAAACACATTTGCAATATAATCTATTATTTTAGAAGGTAGTTCTTTTAATTTAATTTTTTCCTTTTTAATTTCATCTTCTTTTTTATCTATTATTGTTATTGTCTTAATCATTTCAGCTTTTGCATCATTAATATCTTTTATACTGGTCGATGATCCATCACTTTTATTTAAAGTTCCCAATATTTTTTCCATAAAATTTAATAATACATCATTTTTACTGACAACTGTATCATCTGTTGGTTGATTTATTTGTTTAATTAAATCATCTATTATTTTTTCTGATAATTCATATCTTTCATCATCATTTACACCACCTTTTATTTTTTTACTTCCACCTGTTTTAATTTGATTTCTTTTTCTTATTATTATATTTATACTATTGTTTAATATAAACAGTAAATTCTTTTTATTAACATTATAAAATACACTTTCTATATTTTTAATATAAATATCAATATTGTTAGCTTCATTATAAGTTAGTTGTAGTGTTTTTAAATAATTTAAAATTTCAGATAATTTTACACTATCTTTAAAATATATAGTGTCATTTATATAAATAATAAAATTAAAAAATTTTTTTTGATCTTTTTTAATTATTTCAATTATTTTTAATATATAAGTAACGATATTCTAATTAAATTATAAGCTAACTTTCGGTTGTTGATATATTGCAAGGATTGATAACAAGAGACAAAATATAATCTGATATAAAAATTATCATCTCTTGT
>Ga0209189_1000146_pt1 | contig 61111 bp, 60 predicted proteins | sample C_130820_EF_Meta_FD_187308 | JGI IMG/M metagenome (GOLD analysis project Ga0209189, IMG submission 187308) | Freshwater microbial communities from Lake Croche, Canada to study carbon cycling - C_130820_EF_MetaG (SPAdes) (version 3) | ecosystem: Environmental > Aquatic > Freshwater > Lake...
GATATGGAGAACGGGGATGAACTCACAGTAGTACCCAAAGAGCCTTCAAAGTCATTGAACTGAAAGAATCCCCATTCTCTATTTCTATTTATTCACCAAGGAAGGAAATGAAAGGGGGGTAAGTCTAAGAATCTTTAAAGTTCTCTCAACGGGTGGAGAACAAACTTTAAAATCCTTAAAACATTCAATCCCTTCAAGTTCTTGTTCTTATTATTCTTCATATCTTGTACCTTTCTATAAGGGTTTTTTTGATCTCTATATCCCGTGATCCAACCTCTCTGCCATCCGCTTCCGATGCTCATCGGATAGGTGTCCGTAGACTTTACCTACAAGGATTCCTCCGTCCGAATGTCCTAACCACTTGGCAATGGTCATGTAGTCGATCCCAGCCATCACGCATCGAGAGGTGAATCGATGTCTACAATCATGAAATCCGAAGTCCTTTAAGCCAACGACATCCCTCACCAGATTCAGTGATTCCCTTAATGAAATCACAGGACGATCAATCTTGCCTCTTTTAGGAGATGGGAAGAGCCAGATGCTTTTTGGATCTCTCCGATCCCTCATGCCCAATAGATGCTTTTCCAGTTGGGGATTGAACTCTACGGAACGACTTCTCCGATTCTTGGTTATTCCTCCGATACCTGTAGAACCGTGACTGATCGTTGCATCGAAATTGGGATCTGCTCCGATCCAAAGTCGCTTACCAACGAAATCAACGTGCTTCCAAGTGGTGGAATAGGCTTCCGTTTCTCTTGCTCCACATGAATCCAGTAGTTTGAGCAGATCAGCAAGCTGGACTCCGTTTTTCGTGATCGGTTCACCCGTTTTCTTCTTTTTGGTACTGCCATCAACCAATCTTTTGAAATCGGTGTCCGATACCAATTCTCTCCGAGGAGGTGGAACAACCTTGAGCTTTGGAAATCTTGGTATCTCTCGGATAAATCCCGCATCAAGAGCACTTTTAAGTAGGTTTCTCAGTGCAATGAGATCCAGAGCAACCGTTCTGGCTGTTACGGCTGGATAATCCCTCCCCATCAATCTTGTTCCAGCCAATCTTCTCTCGATGAAGTAGCGAATCGATGGAGTGTTGATTTTGTCTATCCTCAAAGATCCACAGAATGCGACCCACAGCCCAAGGCTCTGTGTCTCTTTGTCTACAGTCCGAGGTCTCTTGGATCGAGTAGTGGCACTGCCCAGATACTCCGATGAGTACTGTTGAATCGTTGGCTTTTGACCAACAAGAGGCAGTTTGTCCGCACGAGAATCCCCACGCAACCGCTCATAGGCTTCCTTGGCTTTGCTGATGCAGGTAACTGCTTTTCCCTCCTCATCAAGCAGTGGGAACCTTCTGCATGAGCTATTCCCGCCATCTCGGTGAATCCAGATTGTTCCGTAGATTCTACCGTTCCGCTGGGTCAGTCCCTTGATCTTCCTATTCCTTGAATCCAGAACAGGTCGAAATCTCCAACGGTCATCCTTTTGGACATGATCTTCACCACCTTGCAAACTTGCACAATCCCTTGCACAGCCTTCAGAAGCATTCGCAGAGGATCGTCGTATCTTCTTGGTTTTAAGATGCTTGGTCTTTTCGGAAATTGCCAAACGGGGCGGACTGTAAATCCGCTGGCTTACGCCTTCAGTGGTTCGAATCCACTCCTGCCCATTTCTTTCCGCTAAGCGGAAACACACTCCATCCAGTGGATGAAGAACGTGGTTCGATCACCCAGCGCGTCAGCGCATTCCCCATCCGCAGCCTAAGCTGCGGGATTCTGGTAACACCCCGGCTTTAGCCCGGGGAAATCCACTCCTGCCCAGTTCTTTCCGCATCCGCTACTCTAGTCGGATCGACTGGATCACCACCCTCTCGGTCGGAAAGTCGTTGCTGTTGACGGGAAGGTCGCTGATGGCGTCGAGGACATCAAACCCCTGGATGACCCGGCCGAAGACGGTGTACTGGCCGTTGAGTTGGGACATCGGTTCCAAACAGACAAAGAACTGGCTGCCATTGGAAGCGCGGGTCGGATTGATCGCATCCGGAAGTCGGGAGGTGGCGACGGATCCCTTTTCAAGCTTGAGATGGATCTCGGCAGGCAGGGTGTATCCGGGGCCGCCGGTTCCGGAACGCCCCGTCTCCCCGTGACGGCTCTTCGGGTCTCCGGTCTGCACGAGTTGATGCGGAAAGAGGCGGTGAAATCTCATCCCGTCGTAGTAGTGGCGGCTGACGAGTTGCTTGAAGTTGGCTACCGTGCCGGGGGCCGCATCCTCCCGCAGTTGGATCACGATTCTCTGTGGCTTTTTCTCCTTCTTTACCTTGATCAGCATGACCGCCACCTGCGATCCGGTTCCCGCGGCGCGCGGAGAGGTGGCACATCCTCCCAGAAGGAGAAGTGGCAGAAAGGCAAGGAGGACTAAAGGGCGGATGAGGCGTCGGGAATTCATATGCCGAAGGTTGCCGTGATGCTGAGTGCTCTCTGTGCTCCGGTCAAGGGATCGAGGGCAAAAAGCGGCTCCTTTACCACCCTCGGGAGATAGCCCAGTGCGATCGATCCCGAGCCTCCGGGGAGATCTGCCACACTTGTCAGGGAACCGATCTCTTTCTCTTCCGAGGAGAGGATCTTCATGCCGGCGTAAAGCGGATCCTTGGCTTTGAATCCATGGAGCAGGCGGTTCACCCGGCCGATGCTCTTGAGCCGGGAGATCACCTCCTGTCCGGGATAGCATCCGCGGTCGTAGTCGATGTGGGTGCGATCCAGGCCCGCCTCGGGAGGGAGGGTTTCCTCCGTGAGTTCGGCACCCCACTTTGGAATCCCGCGTTCGATCCGGAGCACCTCCACGACGGATGGGTCAAGCAATGCGGGGATCTCGACGCCGGGATCCCCGGCCATGGAGGGATCGAGATCCTTGCCATGGTCCCCCATTCGGGAAACGCAAATCCCACCCGCAGAAGCCAGGGACTCCCTCGCAATCATCCCGCCGAAAACATGGATCACACGACGAGGCGCCTCGACGGATAGGGAGACATTATCGGCCACGATGTAGCGTTCCAGCCTGGCCACAAGCGCCTCCCCGAGTGGAGGATCGGACTCGACGATCAGATCCACGCCGTCGCGGCGGATCAGCAAGTCGGAGCAGAGCTTTCCCCTGGGGGTCAGGATGCAGGAGGGAAACATTTCGTTCCCGCCGAGGCGCGTGAGATCACGGGTTACCTGACCATTGAGGTAGCGGAAGGCATCGGCTCCGCCCAAGCGAATCTCCAACCGTGGAGGCAATGCGAAAGCTCCCCCCTCGGCGCGTGCCCGTGCAAGTTGCCCTGCCAGATCCGTCATGGGGTGGCGGGGCAGGGCATCCCCTTAACCGGAGACCTTGTTGCGCCCGAGGAAACCGAAGAACGACTTTTTGACTGCCTTGGAATTCCCCAAAGCGGAGGCTTTGGGATCGTTGGCCCCGCGATCCCGGCCGCCCGAAGCGCCGTCCGCGCTCGGCAACCCGACGTCATCGTCCATCTCCTTCATGGTGCCGGCGTAGGCATGGTGTCGCGCCAGGGAGGCAAAATCATCCTCGCCCCACCCCGCATGCACCGCCCCCATGAGCGCCCCCGCCGTCGCAGCGGTGGCCGGCATGTCGATCCCCTTTCCCTCCACGCAACGCAGGGCAATCTGGAGATCCTTGAGCATGTTCTTCACCGAAAAGCGCGGATCAAAATCCCCTGTAAGCATCAGCGGTAACTTGGCGGCGATCGCGCCGGAATTCGCCGCATTGTACTCCAGCGCCTCCCGGAGCCTCGGCAACGGAACGCCTCCACGGTCGAGCAGCGCCAAGGCCTCGGCAAGGACTTCGATCTGGGCGGCGCTGATCATGTTAGTCGCCACCTTAACGTACGTGGCGGCACCGACGGGCCCCATGTGCAGGATGGCGCGGGCCGAAGCCTCCAGAACGGAGGAGACACGATCCAGGGCCGATTCTTCACCGCCCACGTAATAGACAAGCTTCCCCTCGGAGGCCACGTCGCGGGTTCCCGTGAAGGGGGCGTCTAGGAAGATGGCTCCCCGTTCCTTCACCAGACGGGCAGCCTCCAGGGTCTCCGCCGGGCTGACGGTGGCGTGGTTGATCACGATGTGAGAGTCACCGAGACCCGTTCCCATGGATCGGATCACCTCCAGAAGCGCCACGCCGTCGCGGACAAAGAGTTGGAGGATATCGGCCGACTCAGCAACCTCTCGGGCCGAGGGGAGAAAATTGGGTTCGGGACGCGGCGAACGGTTCCAGACAAAAACGGAAAAACCGTTTCGCCGCAAGACGGCGGCGACACGGCTTCCGATGATGCCCAACCCGATGACCCCGACGGATCTCTTGGACGGCTTCTCCATCAGGATCGTATGACGGCCGCCCCGCAGGGCAGACTACTTGACGGGAGCAGGATTAGCAGGAGCAGGGAGATATGACTCGATCTTGGCCGCTTGGCGCAGCTCCTGCATGATGCCCTTGAAGATCTCGCGACGCTTCTGGGCCTGCAGGAACTGGATGATCTGGGCCTTGGCCTCCTCAAAGGTGGCGGTGCCGGCCGGCTTCTTGTCGGTCACCTTGATGACATGATAGCCGAACTTGGTCTTCACCGGGGTGGCGCTGACCGATCCGACTTTCTGGGCGAAGGCGGCGCTGGCGAATTCAGGCACCATGCGGTCCTTCGGAAAGTAGCCTAGGTCTCCACCGCGCTGCGCTGCACCGGGTTCCTCGGAGAGTTCGGAGGCGAGTTTATTGAAATCCTCGCCCTTGTTTGCTCGGACAATGGCGGCCTTGGCCTTGTTCTCAGCGGCCTTGAGTTGATCGGGGGTGGCACTCTCCGGGGTGCGGAAGAGGATATGGCTGGCCTTCACGAGATCGGGGTTGGCGAACTCCTTGGTGTTGGCATCGTAGAACTTCTTGGCATCCTCGTCGGTGACCGTGTCCTTACCCTGCACCTGGGACTGCATCCACTTCTGCTGCCGGAGCGATCGGGTCAGGTTCGCGGTGAACTGGTCGAGGGTCAGCCCCGACTTCTTCATCTCACCCAGGAAAACATCCTCGGAGGGAAACTGGCTCTTGATCTTGGCAAGTTGGGCATCGACATCGGCCTTGTCCACCTGAATTGCGGCGGCCTGCTTGTCGACGAGCCTCTCCATGATCATTCCGTCCAGAATCTGGCGGTATCCCTGCATCTTCTGGTCGGCCGAGAGGACCGCGGGGTTGGCTCCGCTGGCGGCGAGGGCGTCGCTGAAGTTTTTTTCGAGGTCGGCCTTGCTGATCTTCTCGCCGTTCACGACAGCCACCGGATCCTTGAGGGCGACGGTGGAGGAACTGGAGCCGCCCTTGGCGGCGACGGCATCCGAGATCATCTTGTTGAGGTCGGGAGTGGCGGAATCCTTTGCTTTCTTCGAGGAGGAATCCTGGGCATGCAGCAATCCGGCGGAGAGGATGACGGAGAGAAGGGTGAGGAAGCGTTTGTTCATGAGGTGATTAGTAAACCCCTTTCATTGCACGGAAGAGGATGCCAAGCCAGCGGAAATTTCTTCCATGGCAAAATAGGGACGAGAGCCGCCTCACACTGCCCACCTTTGAAGGTTTACTTTCCCGGACGGAGAGGTACACTGCTAGGCTCCTGCTCACGTGGCGAAACTGGCAGACGCGTACGTCTCAGAAGCGTATGGGGCAACCCATGGAGGTTCGATTCCTCTCGTGAGCACTTTTTTCTAGAAGGCACCACCCTCCGAACACCTGCATGGAGATCCGAAAAGAGAAACCTGACTCCGTGAGGGATCTCTTCTCATCGATCGCGGGGCGGTACCAACTGGTCAACCATCTCCTGAGCGGGGGACTCGACCTTCACTGGAGAGCTGTCGCGGTACGCCTGATCAAGGACTGGCACCCCTCCTTGGTCCTCGATGTTGCTACCGGAACCGGCGACCTCGCCCTTGCAATCCGGAGGAATTGCACCGGCGCACGCGTGGTGGGGGCCGATTTCTGCCGACCGATGCTCGAAGTGGGGCGCCGCAAGGGACTCCCCGAGCTCATCGTCGCCGACGGGATGAACCTCCCCTTCTCCGATGCAACGTTCGATACCGTCACAGCCGCATTCGGACTGCGCAACATGGCTTCATGGCAAGGAGGCCTGCAGGAAATGGCCCGTGTTCTTAAGCCCGGAGGACATCTCCTAATCCTCGATTTTTCCCTGCCGACGCTTCCGATCATCCGACCGCTCTACCGATTCTATCTCCACCGGATCCTGCCGATCGTTGCAGGGATTGCGACAGGCCGGACCGACGCCTACGAGTACCTCGGCGGCTCCATCGAAAAATTCCCCTCGGGGGAAAGCATGGCCTCCCTGATCCTGCAATGCGGCTTTGGGAATGCGAAGGCATATCCACTGACGCTTGGCACGGTCTCGATCTATACCGCGACGCGGAGGTAAGCGCTCTCGATACCCGGATTGTTATCGGTTTTCTGATCCGATCTCAGGCCTCGATGCCGACCATGCGAAGACGCGCCTCCACATGGGCAAAATGCCGCTCGGGGGAGCAGATTTTCTCCAACTCGGCCGCATCGATGTGCTGCATGACCTCGGCCTCCTCGCTGAGGGTCCTGAGGAGCGGGGTTTTCTCGGCCCAGGTCCGCATGGCGGCGCGCTGGACGGCCTCGTAGGCGTTCTTGCGGGCCATGCCGCGGTCGGTGAGTTCGAGTAGGACGGCCTGGCTTCCCCAGAGCCCGAGGGTGAGGTCCATGTTCCGCTTCATGTGCTCGGGATAGACGGTCAGGTCGCGCACGAGCCGGGTCAGCAGCACCAGCATGTAGTCGAGCAGGGTGCAGGAGTCGGGCAGGATGATCCGTTCCGCGCTGGAGTGGCTGATGTCGCGCTCGTGCCAGAGGGCGACGTTCTCCATCGCGGTCTGGGCATTGCCGCGAAGGACGCGTGCGAGTCCGCAGAGGCGCTCACCGGTGATCGGGTTGCGCTTGTGGGGCATGGCGGAGCTTCCCTTCTGTCCCTTGGCAAAGGCTTCCTCAACCTCCAGCACCTCGGTGCGCTGGAGATGGCGGAACTCGGTGGCCCAGCAATCGATGGAGCAACCGATGAGCGCGAGGGTCGTCATGAACTCGGCATGGCGGTCGCGCTGGATGATCTGGGTGGAGATGTTGGCGGCCTTGAGTCCGAGCTTTTCGCAGACGTAGGTCTCAACCTTTGGATCAAGGTGAGCATTCGTCCCGACGGCACCACTGATGGCGCCGTAAGCCACACGCTCGCGGGTCTGCTTCAGTCGCTCGATAGCGCGGCGGAACTCGTCGTACATGACTCCAAGCTTCAGTCCGAAGGTGACAGGTTCGGCGTGGATGCCGTGACTACGCCCGATCATCGGGGTGAATTTGTGTTCCTTGGCCCGGGTGGCGATGGCCTCGAGGAGTTCCTCCAGGTCCTTCAGCAGGATGTCCGCCGACTGGACCATCTGGACGGCAAGGGTCGTGTCGAGCAAGTCGGAAGAGGTGAGGCCACGGTGAATCCAGCGAGCGGGCTCGCCGACGTGGGTGGCGACCTCCTCGAGGAAGGCGATCACGTCATGGTTGGTCCTCTTCTCGATCTCGCGGACCTTTTCAATGTCGAAGGCTCCCTTGTCGCGGATGGTCTTGGCATCGTCCTTGGGCACGATCCCGAGCTCGGCCATGCCCTCGCAGGCAAGGGTCTCGATCTCGAGCCAGATTTCCAGTTTTCTCTGCTCCGTCCAAATGGAGCGCATCTCGGGGCGGCTGTAACGTTCGATCATCGGGGGATTTTAGCGTGACCGCTTTTCCAAGGAAGTCTCTTTTAAGGAAAGAGACCTCAGGGCTCCGATTTTGATCCGGAGGCACTTTGCTGTTTTCAGCGGGAACCGTAGACAATCTCCCGTAGAGGCGCGGAGTTAGAGAAGGGTAAATGACAGGGGCGAACCAAGCGCTAGGAATCGGGCGCGAATGCTCAATCCTTGATTCTTCTTCACACTAGGGCCCCAGCGCTTTACGCCCAGGCCATTTCTTTTTTTATCCTCTCCGCACCCCTGCGCTGAAACCTTCAGCCTTTTAAACCTGGGCTCACGCAGTGAGCATCAGGCCAGTTTCAGGCGTTTGATGCCGTGGCGGGTCTTGGCGACGACATCGCCCCGGCGGAAGAGGTCGCTGATCGCGGCGACCACTTCGCGTTCGTTCCGGGCGTAGCCCGATACTGTGGCGATCAGATCGCCGAGTGAAATGCTGTTTTTGGATGAGGTCTGTTTTTTCATGGGGTTGTGTCTTTCTGCTGAGTGAGACAGGAGGGCCGGCTGGGTCGTTCAAAATAGTTGAGTGATCGTGCAGGCCCGTTACTTCGCCTGGATCGGGTGAACAAGAGAGGGGGTGAGCCTTGCGCCTCTCCACGGCTCGGATATTCTTTTCCTGCCGCCATCACCCCATGACCGCCCACCGCTCCTCCTTCCCGCCAACCATCCTTGCCGCCGTCGCCTCCCCGCTGACCTTATCAGGTTCCGCGCAGGCTGCAGGCACCACCCCTGCAACGGCCGGACTGTCGATTCTTGCTCCGGGCAGCACGACGCCCGAAACCCTCTCAAAACTCCTCAACGCCGGCGGCACCGTGATGATCCCTCTGGCCGTTCTCTCGGTCGTGACTCTCGCGCTGGCACTGGTCTATCTGGTGACACTGCGCCGCAGTGCCGTGGCGAGCTCCCGCTTCATGACCACCGCCGAGACACTGCTCGGAAAGGGGGATCTTCTGGGCCTCCTCGCCATCTCCAACCGCCACCGCGACATTGCCGCCGTCATCATGACGCGCACGCTCGAATTTCTCGCGCGGAACCCAACGGCCACCGACGAACAACTCCGGGAAATCGCCCAGACCGAAGGGACTCGCGAGGCCGCCCTTCTCAACCAGCGCGTGGCTTGGCTTGCCGACATCGCCACCATCGCCCCGATGCTCGGACTCCTCGGGACGGTTTTCGGAATGATCCGCTCCTTCAGCGTCATGGCCAACGATGTGGCCGCTTCCAGACCGATGCTGCTGGCCGAGGGTGTGGCGGAGGCCCTTGTCGCCACGGCCGCGGGGCTGGTGATAGGCATTCCCGCCATGGCCGCCTACGCTTGGTTCCGAGGCAGGGTGCAGGAGATGATCTCCGAAATGGAGGGGGCGACGTCCCTCCTGCTGGTGAAGCTCGTGATTGCGAGAAAAGGCTCCGGCGGCAACTCCCCTTCGTAAGCGAGCCGGCACGATCCCGTGAACTTCCGGACAAGACTCCAGCCCGAAGCCCGCGGATTCCTCATCGCCCCGATGGTGGATATCCTTCTCGTGCTGCTTGGGTTCTTTATGCTGACCTGGAGCTTTTCCCGGCAGGAGCGGGAACTTGATGTCCAGATGCCCTCGGCCGGCGAGTCGAAGGAACAGCGCCGATCGGTCGGCGAGGTCATCATCAACGTGAAATACGACGGATCCCTCGTCATGAACCGACGTGCCATGAGTCCCGACGACCTTCTCTCGGCCCTGAGCAAGGTCGCCTTACTCTACCCCGACCAGGCGGTGGTCCTGCGCGGCGACCAGCGCGTCGACTACGGCACGATCGTGAAGACCCTCGACCTCTGCCGCCGTGCCAATATCTGGAACGTCGCGTTTGCGACCGCGAATCCCGGCCCCACGGATACCCCCACTTCCGCTGCAGAGGGAAAACAACCCGCATCGGCCCCGTGAAAACAACCGAAGGCATCGGTCTCCTTCTCATGCTTGCGACAGGCGTCATCCGCGCGGTGAATGCCCAGCTTGCTGTAACCGAACCCGAAATCCGACGGGCCCTGCCCGTCACGCCTTCGGGGGAACCGACCCCCGTGCCCGTCCTGAGGGCCTTGCCGATGGAGCAATCCGGAATCCCATGCCCGACCGTTCCAGCATCACCCCCGACAACGCCGCCCCCGGCCCCCGATGCCTCGGGAAGCATCAGGATCGCTCCGCTGACAGTTGCGGATCCCGAAGCCCTTGCTGCCTCCCAGCTTGCCGTTGCGGACGGTTTCTATGGTCGCAAGCAACCCGGGGCGGCTGTCCCTGAATACGAAAAATTCCTCATCATGACTCCGAAGACGGCGGAGGGGCGGGAGCGGGCGCTCTACCGGCTCGGTGAATCCCAGCGGCAGATGGATAGCATGGCTGCCGCGGAGGCCTCCTTCCTTCGTCTGCTCTCCGAATATCCCTCCGGCCAGTTCGTTCCCGCGGCCTCCTTCCGCCTCGGTGAACTGCGCGAGGCACAAGACATCTATCCGAATGCCGCGGATCATTTTGCCTTGGCCGCCAGAGGAGCGACCGATCCGGCCATCCGTGTCGCCGCCACCTATCATCAGGCCCTGTGTCTCGAAAAGAGCGCCCGGCAGGCCGAAGCCGAAACGCTGTTTCAATCCCTTGTCAATCAACCGGAGGGCGACGGGAAAAAATCCGGGGCGGCGGAACATTCCTACCGCATCCCGGCACTGCTCCATCTCGCCGCCAGCGCTACCACATCAGGCAACACGGAGAAGGCCCTCGAGTATTACAACCTGATCCTCTCCTCGACGACGGATGGCGAGACCTTCGGCGAGGCCGCGCTCAAGGCCGCCCAGCTTCAAAATGACCTCCACAGGCCTCAGGAGGCCAGGAAGCTCTTCGAGAAGGTCATCGCGTTGCAGGATGCCGGCCGATGGAAGAGCGTTGCCTCCCTAGGAGCTCTCCGCCTCGCCGCCCAATCCGGGGATAACGATGCGGTGTTGAAGATTTCCGAAACGGCGCTCGCCGCCGATTCCGAAAACAAACCCGAAATCCTGCTGCTTCGCGCCAACGCTCTCCGGAAGAAGGGTCAGAACGCCAAGGCCCTTGAGGCCTACGACGCCATTCTCCGCGAGTTTCCCGCCAGTCCCGTCGCCTCGCAGGCTCCCTTCCAGCGCCTGCTCGCCCTGCACTCGGCCCGGAATCCGGGACTTCTCACCGAGATCGACCAATACCTGCTCACAGCCTCCGATCCTTCCGACCGGGCTCGTGCCGGCTTGCTCAAGGCCGAGGAGACTCTGCGCCAAGGGAAGTACGCCGACGCAGCGCTCCTCTACCACGGCATCCATGCGGAATCGCTCCCCCCCTCCGCCAAGCCGGACATCCTCTACAAGGAGGCGTGGGCCCTTGTTCAGGCAGGCGATGCGCCCAACGGCGCGGCCGCCCTGACCCGTTTTCTGGATTCCTATCCCGACGATGAGAGGGCCCCCGCGGCGCTGGCGCAGAGGGCCTTGCTCCAACAGCAGCAAAACGACCTTGAGGGCGCCCTTGCCGACTTCACCCTCCTGGCGGAGCGCTACCCGAAGGCTTCCGAGCGGGAACTGGCGCTCCAGCAGAAGGCGCTGCTGTTCGGTCAACTTCAGCGCAACAAGGAAATGGTTGCCATGTTCAACCAACTCCTTGCTGATTATCCCAAGAGCAGCGCCGCTCCCCAGGCCCATTACTGGATCGGCGTGACCTCTCTCGACGAAAAGGACTATGCGGGGGCCCTCGCCGCCCTGACTCTCGCCCGTTCGGGTGACCAGAAACAATTCGGCGAACGAGCGGGCCTGCGGATCCTGCTCTGCCACTACTACCTGGGGAACAACGCCGAGGCGGCCCGCGAGGCGGCGGCGCTCAAGCCCGGGCTGATTCCGCCAGAAGTCGGACGCTGGCTGGGACAGAAGTCTCTCGATGCCGGCGACCATGCCAAGGCGGAACACTTCCTCTCCCCTCTGGTGAAGGAGGGAGTTCCCGGCGCATCCGATCCGGAGATCCAGGGAATGCTGGCCACGGCCCTCACTGCACAGGGAAAATACCGCGAGGCCCAGGCTCCTGCCGCGGCCTGCCTGAAGTTGGCGCGCGATCCCGCCACGCGGGCGAAGGCCCTCTTGGTGGCGGCGGATATCAAGCGCGCGATGAAGAACCTCCAGGAGGCAACCTCCATGACCGAGGAGGCCATGCTGCTTCAACCCGAAGGGCCTGTCAACGGGGAGGCCAGAATGCTGAGCGGCGATATTCTGGAGGCCTTGCAGGATCACTCCGCCGCGGCCAAGGCCTACACGACAGTGGCTCTCCTGAACGGCGATGACTCCCTGGCGGGCAAGGCGCTCGCCAAAGCCGCCGAAGCCTACCGCAAGGCTGGCAACATGGCCGAGGCCCAAAAAACGCTGGAAGAGTTGCGTCAGCGCGCATCTCATGTTCCAGTTTCAGCAACCCCGCAACCATGAAAGGCCTCATCTCCCGCACGTTGAGCGGCGCCCTTCTTGCATCGCTTTCCTCAACCATGGCGGCGACTTCTCCGGCTACCAATTTGCAGGCTCCCTCCCCTTCTCAGAACGCCGCCCCCTCGGTGACGTTGAGCACCGCCGCAAGCCAGAAATCCTCCGCCACCGCCCTGCCACTGGTGACGAATACACCCTCTCCGACCGTGGATACCAATTCCATCGCCATGACGGTGCGCGAGCTTCCTGAAATCCATGGCAGGATTTCCATTCCGAAGGACTGGACCCTGGTTTCGGGCAAACTACTCGAAGGAGATGTCCTGCTTGCAACTAGGGAGAAAATCTCCAGCGAGAACGATCCTTGGATCACCGGCCTCAGCATGACGATCGATCGCAACGGCTCGAAGGACTCCGGACAGAAGGCGAGCGACTACGCCCGTTCACTCGCCCAAGAAGCCCGCGAAAAGGCCGGAGAGGAAGCTTCCCCGATCAAGGAATCCCAAACGGCTTCTTTCCGGGAACTCCGCTTCGATTTTCCTATCTCTGCGGAGCAACCCCTGATCGTCACCGAGGTGCTCCGTGCAAATGACAAGACCGGCACCCTCGCCGTCATCCTCTGGCAGATGCCCAAGGATGAGGTTGGAAAACTCCAGTCCCTTCGTGAGGCGGTCCTCTCGGGTCTACTGCTTGATCCCGCCCAATGATCAGGAGAACGTTCCGGCTCCCGAAAAAACCCTCGGGAAACCTCCCCTTGTTCCTCCTCTTTACACTGGGGCTGGCACTCATCGTCGGAGGGATTTCCTTCTGGCGACTCTCCCATACTTCCGCCCCTCCGTTGGCCGACACGATGTCCCACGGCAGCGACTTCTCCGGGTCGGAACGCCTCCCCCTTTCCTCCGCACGATCCCTGGAGGCTATGGACAACGAGTTTACGGAACTTGTCGATCATGTCATCCCCTCGGTGGTCAGCATCACCACGACCACAACCCCTGACCGCGAGGCCCTAGTGCGCCAGTTTTTCGGCATGGGGCGTGGTGGTGGTGGGACGAGCAATAAAATGGGCTCCGGCATGATCATCTCCCCGGAGGGGCATGTCGTCACCAACTGGCACGTGGTCAACGGCGCCACCCAGGTCACCGTCCAACTCAGCGACGGGCGCACCCTGCCGGCGCAGATTGCGGGAGCCGACCAACGCTCCGACATCGCGGTGCTGAAGATCGATGCCGCCGGCCTCTCGCCGATCGCATTCGGCGACTCGGAATCGGTCAGGGTGGGACAGATGGTCTTCGCCGTGGGGAATCCCTTCGGGCTCCAGGAGACCGTGACCCAGGGGATCATCAGCGCCAAGGGACGCCGCACCACCAGCGAGGCGGCCAATGAATTCTTCCAGACGAGCACCACGATCAATCCCGGCAACTCCGGCGGACCCCTGATCGACATCCACGGGAAAGTGATCGGCATCAACAACTTCATCATCAGCCGAAGCGGCGGATCCGAGGGGATCGGCTTCGCCATCCCCTCCAACGTGGCTCGCCGGGTCTACGAGGACATCGTGCGGCGCGGCAGGGTGACTCATCCCTGGCTCGGTGTCGTGATGAGGCCACTGAATCCCAGCCTGGCACGGCAACTCGGACTTGCCGACGCACGCGGCGCGCTCGTGGCCGCAACCTTTGCAGGATCGCCCGCCGACCGGTCAGGCTTGACCGGGGGGGATATCATACTTTCCTTCAACGGACGCCCTGTCCGTGACGTGAAGGATCTCAGAAACAGGGTTGCCGAGATGGAGATCGGTTCCCCCGCCAGCATCGAGATCCAGCGTGCCGGAAGACCTCTTCAGATCAGCGTGATCATGGAGGAGGAACCGGAAGGATAACCGGCGGTTGAGGACATCACCCGGTTCCCATTGACGAGACGCTTGCGGATCGGATCATGCGGCGTCTAGATTCAATCCTTCCCATGGCATCCGAATCCCACACCGGAACAACAACCCCCCGGCGCAACCGGACCCTCGTTGTCTCCTGCTGGGTGCTCGGCGCGGTCGCCCTGCTGGAAGTGGTGCTCACGGCCGTTGCTCTTGCACCGCGCATCGCCGCCTCCATCCGTCCCGTCAACCCATCCGCCGCAGCACCCCCGCCGGGCAACTCCGCCTCCGAACAGCCCCGCCCGATTGCAACCACGACACCCCCCGACCAATCGGGGCCCCAAGCCGCGCCACCATCACCGATCCAAGAGGCCGTTGACTTGAAGGATGCGGATAAGACGTCCCACGAACCCACTTCGGATTCGGCGATGAGCCAGGATCACGCCCTTCAGATCCTTTATGCGAAGCTGGAAAGCACCGAGGAGGGATCCAAGATCCTTCGGATCGCCATCAAGTCGGTCTCACCCGAAAGGCTCGACGTCCCGCAGGTCAAGGTGCAGGTCTTTTTCTATGACACGGATGAGAACGGTGAACTGATTCCGAGCAAGGCTCAGGTGACCTCCAAATGGCTCAGCGCACCCGTCGACTGGCATGGAGGGAAGCCGGAAATCCTCGAGGTCAGCTACCTGCCCGACTCGGCGGATCCCGGCATCCGGTTCGCCGGTTATGTGGTCGCCATCTATTACAAGGGAGACCGTCAGGACTGCCGCTCAGAACCGCCCCTGCTCATGAAAAAGTTTGAACCGAAATACTTCATCGGTCTCGACGAATCGTGAAAGCCCTTTCCCGACCCTTCTTAAGGAGAGCTCTGGCGATGCTTCCCTTTCTTCTCGTTGCGGCAGCCATCCTGCTGCAGATCCGTCCGGCAGCGGCACAACTCACGGTCGACATCTCCATCAAGCGGACGATCTACATCGCCTACGAACCGCTACTGGTTACCGTCAGGATCACCAATCTCACCGGAAACCGCCTGCTGCTTGCCGACATCGAGGGGAAAAAATGGTTCGGTTTCCAGATCCAGACGCTTGATGGACGCCCCATCCCCCCCATGGATGCGAACTACGAGATTCAACCCATCCAGATCGGGCCGGGCGAATCGATCACCCGAACGGTCAACCTCACCCAACTCTACCCGCTGACCGACTTCGGCAGTTACCGGATCCAGGCCTCTGTCTACGCTGCGCAACTCTCCGACTACTTCAGCAGCCCACCGATGACCGTCGAGATCACGGAGGGACACTTGATGTGGCAGCAAACCGTGGGGGTTCCGGGCTCCGCCGGGATCGAGAACGGAACACGCACCATCAGCCTTCTCTCCCACAGGCTCTCCGATCGTACCGACCTCTACCTCCGTATTGAGGACAAGAACGCCGGCATCGTCTACTGCACCCACCGCCTCGGGGACTTCATCTCCTATGGAAAGCCGGAGATCCAACTCGACTCCTCCAACGCCATCCACATCCTCCAGAACAACGTTCCCCGCGAGTTCATCTACTCCAAGGTGGGCCTCGACGGCAAAGTTCTCGACCGGATGTCCTTCCAAGCCCCCAAGGACCGCCCCAGACTTGCAAAAGCTCCCGACGGATCCGTTTGCGTGCTTGGCGGCGTTCCGTTTGATCCCCACGCAACCCCGACACCGGGCCTCATCCCAAAGCTCTCGGAACGCCCCGTCGCCCTCCCGACTCCCGAACAGGAGCCCTCACCGGCACCCAAGGGTGGGAGCAAGGGGAGGGCGGCTGCCACACCCCGGTCAGTGCAGGCTCCCAAGGCCCCGATGACGGCAAATCCCGGCCCCTCAGTTTCACCAGCGAACGTGGACTGACCGATCGGCCTATCCGGCTCTCTGCACGCTTCTAACATCAGCTGAACCCATCAAGCAGGGGTCACCATGGCATTTCTTCCGCCCTTCCCTTGACGACGGGCGAAATTCGTTCCTAATTATGAGTCTCCCATGAACAACGCGCACAACACAGCTTCCGGCAGGCGGGGTGGCTGTTTTCCGGCGATTCTCGCCTGCGGCATCACGCTGGCACTTTCCTCCTGCGCATCCTATGACGGGCGCCTGAACTCCACGGCGACCGCATACCTCGGCACCGATGGGACGATCGTGAGCAGGAATTCCACCGCCTCCCTCGCAGACAGGGACTCTTACTGGGCGGGAGAGTGCGCCAGCGGCCCGGCTCACATCTGCATCAATATCGGCCAGCAAAAGCTCTACTACTACAAGGGCGGCAAGCTCGTCGGGATCTCCGCGATCTCATCAGGTCGCGAGGGGCACGACTCCCCGGTCGGCAACTTCAAGATCCGCAAGAAAGAGAAGGAACATGCCTCCAACCTCTATGGTGATTTCGTGGACGCCTCGGGGACACCCGTCGTGAAGAATGTCGATGCCACCAAGGACAAGCCCCCCGCCGGAGCCCACTTCAAGGGTTCCTCGATGCCGTGGTTCATGGAGTTTGCCCCGGGGGTCGGCATGCACACAGGATTCCTGCCGGGCGTTCCCGATTCCCACGGCTGCATCCGTCTCCCCGACAAAATGGCGAGGACCTTCTTCGATGTGACACCTGTCGGCACTCCAGTGACGGTGGAAAAGTAGCGTCGGCGCAGGCGTAGCAGGCTTTCAGGCTGTGAGCTTGTTGGGCTTCCGGGATCTTGGATTACCAATCCTGTTTGCTGGCCCCCAACAGCCTAACAGGCTAATAGTCCAATAGCCCTGTCTCCCATGCCACCCTCCCCAATAACTGTTCCGGTTCCGCTTCAGACCTCGCCGTATGAGATCCTGATCGGTCAGGAACTGCTGCCACGCGCCGGGGAACTTGCCGCCAAAGTGATCAAGCCATGCCGCAGCGTCGTAATCAGCGACGATCAGGTCGGCCGGCTCCACGCGGAGGTTCTGCTCAGTTCGCTCAGGAGCGCAGGATTCGAGGCCCATCTCCTGATTGTCCCTGCCGGGGAGGCCTCCAAGTCGATGGAGGGCGCCGCGCGACTCTGTGATCGCCTCATCGGGCTTGGCTTGGACCGCAAAAGCGCAGTCTTCGCCCTCGGGGGTGGAGTGGTCGGCGATCTGGCCGGATTTGTGGCTTCCATCCATTGCCGGGGCATACCGGTCATCCAGATCCCCACCACGATCGTGGCCCAAGTCGACAGCTCCGTCGGAGGAAAGACGGGCGTGAACAGTCCTCTGGGCAAAAACCTGATCGGCACCTTCCACCAACCACGACTTGTTCTGGCCGACACGGCTCTTCTCTCCACCCTGCCGGACAGGATCTTCCAGGAAGGACTTGCCGAGGTGATCAAGCATGCCGTGATTGCCGATGCCGCCATGCTCGATCTCCTGCCCCCGGACCGCACCTCGGATTTGAGTTCGCTGATCGCGCGGAATGCCGCCATCAAGGCACGCATCGTCGCCGAGGATGAGTTCGAGACCAAGGGAACGCGTGCCCTCCTGAACTTCGGACATACCATCGGCCACGCCATCGAGTCGGTTGCCGGCTACGGCACCCTCTCGCACGGGGAGTGCGTGGCGATCGGCATGATTGCCGCTCTCGATCTTTCCGTGCGCCTTTCCGGACTCCCTCAGGATCAGGCCGACCGTGTGAAGGGAGTCATTACAGGCAGCGGTCTCCCAACCACCATTGCCGCGCATCTTCCGACCCCGAAAATCCTGAACGCTCTTTGTCGCGACAAGAAATTCGATGCAGGGGCCATCCGGTTCATCCTGACTAAAGAACTCGGCTCCGCCTTCGTCAGCGACACGGTCACCCTCGATGATCTCACAGCCACCATCGAAAAATTGAGGACTTAGATCGGAGTCGGAAACCTCCGGCACAGCCGAGAACTTGGGATAGCGTGAACCGATGAAGGCTGTTGTCTGTTATTTTGAGGCCTCCTCCGTTTATGGGGCGATGATTCTTGATGAGGAGTCAGGCGCGCGAGTGAAGTTGTTTGAAAATACACGGCGAGCAGCGCGGTTTTGACACCGTGGATTTTGGCCTTGGGAAAGGCGCGGGGACGAAAGCGCTCTAAAACATAGCGCGAGGAAACGGAATGCCGCCCAAGGGCAAAAGCCAAAACTCACATCACCACTCAACGACGGTCGAGGCCCAAGTCAACCCCCCGCCAAACACCACCATCAGGATTTTCTCACCGCGCTTGAAGCGTCCCGTTCGGTTCGCCTCGTCGAGCGCGATGGCGACGGCGGCCGCGGATGTGTTGCCGTAGCGGTCGAGATTGATATGAAAGCGCTCCATGGGGACGTCAAGTCGGCCTGCGATGGCCTCGATGATGCGCAGGTTGGCCTGATGGGGAATGAAGCAGGCGATCTCGGTTGGGGAGACTCCAGCATCGGCAAGCACCTGCTGGGAGGCATCGACCATTGCAGTGACGGCATGCTTGTAGGTCTCGCGGCCGTTCATCCGTATAGTGGCGGGGTTATCGGCGGCGGTCGGGGAATTCGCCGGGTGGGCGCTCCCTCCTCCGGGGATGTAGAGAATGTCGGCCAACTTGCCGTTGCTTCCCATGCGTGTGGCCAGGACACCCCGGGATCCCTCGCGGTGCCGCAGGATAGCCGCGCCGGCGCCGTCACCGAAGAGGACGCAGGTGTTGCGGTCGGTCCAGTCGACGATGCTGGAGAGCTTGTCGGCACCGATGACAAGGACCGTGTTGCAGGTGCCGGAGGCTATGTATTGGCGGGCGGTCTCAACCCCGAAGAGGAAACCTGAACAGGCCGCTGAAATATCGAAGCAGACGGCGTTGGTCGCACCGATCTTCGTCTGGACGAAGCACGCGGTGTTCGGGAAGAACATGTCGGGGGTTACGGTCGCGCAGATGATGAGGTCGATCTCCTCGGGCTTGATCCCCGCATTCTCGATGGCTGCCAAGGAAGCCTTCGCGGCAAGATGGCTCGTGGGCTGTTCCGGTCCGGCAATGCGTCGCTCCCGGATGCCGGTACGGGTACGGATCCACTCGTCGTTGGTATCGACCAACTTCTCAAGGTCGGCATTGGTCATCACCCGGTCGGGCGCGTAACTGCCGGTGCCGATGATGGAGGCGGAGCGGTTCACGGTCGTGTCAGGCTACGTGGGGTTCCTGGGACAACGCGACGGGTGCCGAGAGCGCATTCTTCTCGTTGTAGGCCTTCACGGCTTCGACAATGCGGGGGTTGACCTGCTGGTCGATGAACTCCGCGGCGACGCGGATGGCGTTCTTGATGGCGAGCGGTGTGCTGGAGCCGTGGGCGATGATGCAGATGCCGTTGACTCCGAGCAGCGGACTGCCGCCGTAGTTCTCGTAATTGGTTCTCTTGCGGATAGCGCGGAAGGCGTTTCGGGCGATCCAGGCGCCGAGCATGCGGAACGGGGTGCTGGTCAACTCGTGCTTGAGCCAGCGGAACACCGCACTGGCCGTCGCCTCGGCGGTCTTGAGGACCACGTTGCCGGTGAAGCCGTCGCAAAGGATGACCTCGACCGGATGCTCGAAGAGGTCGTGCCCCTCGATGTTGCCTCGGAAGTTGAGGGAAGAGGCCTTGAGGAGCTTGAAGACATCCTTGGTGAACTCGCTTCCCTTCACATCCTCGCCGCCGATCGACATAAGGCCGATCTCGGGGTTCGCGTAACCGAGGACATGCCTCGAGAGAACCGAGCCCATGATCGCGTACTGAAGGAGATGGAGGGGCTTGGCATCCACATTGGCCCCGGCGTCGATCAGGACACAGACGTTCTTCTCGGTCGGGAGATAGGAAGCAATTCCGGGCCGCTCGATCCCCTCAAGGGTGCGGAGTTTGATTGTGGTCGCGGCGACGGCTGCGCCCGTGTGGCCGGCGCTGACAATGGCGTCGGCCTGGCCGGCCTTGACGAGGTCGACGGCACGGGAAACGGAGGAGTCCTTCTTGCGGCGGACAGCCTCGACAGCCGCATCACTCATCTCCACGACCTGCGTGGTGTGGACGATCTCGATGCGCGGGTCGGCGTAACCGAGCGAGGTGAGTTCGGCCTTGATCGCCCGCTCGTCGCCGGCAAGGAAGAGTTTGGTGATCCGGGGATACTCCCGGAGGGCCATGACGGCCCCGGTCACGGTGTTCTTCGGGGCGTAGTCACCCCCCATGGCGTCGAGGGCGATTCTCATGGGCTAGGAAACCGGTGCGGCACCATCAACTTCCGGAACGGAAGGAAGAGGAAACGGAACTCGAGGGAGAGCTTAGGCCACCTCGACATCGAGAACCTGACGGCCACGGTAGGTTCCGCAGGCGGGGCAGGCGGTGTGGGAGCGGAGGGTGGCGCCGCACTGGGTGCACTTGCCAAGCTTGGGGGCATGCCAGCGGTTCGCGGCCTTGCGGGTGCGAAGGCGCATCTTTGAAGTTTTGCGTTTAGGGACTCCCATCGGATGGTGGTGTTTTGAGTTGGTCGAGTGCTTCCCAAACCGCCGGACGCACCGTCCTCTCCGTTGGCATGGGAGTGGTTCGGGCGCCCGCGGGGAAGTGGGCGGGGCAGGTCTTTTCTCCACCCTGGTCACATCGGGGATGCGCGGGCAGAAGGAGATGAATATCCTCCCTGACCTCCGGGGTCAAGTCCACTAATTCACTTCCTTCCAACTCGACCTGAGTGGCGAACGGATCGACCACGATCTCCCTTTCAAAGGGCTCCAAACAGCACACGCAGGTCATCCGGACCCTCTGTGCCAGGCTACCGGTGGCGAAGAGTCCCCCATCGGAGAGGCCGACATCCAGGGAATACTCCAAGGATCCGACCGGTTCGGCTCCGGCCTCCTCCAATCCGAGTTGAGAAGAATCCTCCTCCCCCTCGAGATGGAGAGTGCTCCCGGCGGGAATCTGACGCAGATGGACTTTCATGGAGATACCCTATCCCAAGATTCCCAGGGATGAAAGGGATCGTGAAATGAAACCTCGCGCGGAGACGCAGCCTCCACGAAGGCCGTCGGTCGAGGCCGGGCATGAAAACGCAGTGGCGATCGACACAAATTTACGCAGGAGTGTCCCCCACCCTAGGGCCAAACTGGAGGATTCCTAAAGAACCGCTAAAGTTGCTTGCAAATATTCTCTTCCCCACGCCTCAGCGCCTCTGTGGCAGAATCGGCGCCCCTCAGCTTCCTCAGACTTTGGGAAACTTTCCTTTCAGGGCCGCGTGAACCGGTATGGGGACAAAGGGGAAAACATCCCCCCCCAGCCGGGCAACTTCCTTAACGATCCGGGAACTCAGGAAAATGCAATCCTCGCGAGGTGTCAGGAAGATGGTCTCTATCTTCGGTTCGAGACGCCGGTTGGTCAGGGCCATCTGGAACTCGAATTCAAAGTCGGAGACCGCCCTCAACCCCCGGATGACGACAAATGCCTCGCGGCGCCGACAGAAATCGACCAGCAGTCCGTTGAGCGGTTCCACCGAGAGACCGGGTTGCTCGCCGATGCTCCGGCAGATCAGATCGATCCGTTGCTCGGTGGTGAAGAGAGGGCTCTTCGCCTCGTTATCAGCCACGCCGACAATCACCTCGTCGAAGAGGCCGAGTGACCGCTTAATCAGATCGAGGTGACCGTTGGTCACGGGATCAAAACTCCCAGGATAGATCGCGTAGCGGTGGCTCATGATGGGATTATTCCCACTCGATGGTGGCCGGTGGCTTGCTCGAAACATCGAGCACGCAGCGGTTGACGCCCTTCACCTCGTTGATGATGCGGCTTGAAATCTTGGCAAGCAGGTCGTGCGGCAGGCGCACCCAGTCGGCCGTCATGCCGTCCTGACTCTCCACAACGCGCAGGGCGATCGTGCAGTCGTAGGTGCGCTCGTCGCCCATGACCCCTACCGACTGGACGGGAAGAAGGACCGCGAAGGACTGCCAGACCTTGAAGTACCAACCCGATTCCTTCATCTCCTCAAGCACGATGCGGTCGGCATCGCGCAGGATACGGAGACGCCCGGGCGTGATTGCGCCGACGATGCGCACGGCAAGACCGGGGCCGGGGAAAGGCTGGCGGTCGACCACCTCGCGGGGGAGACCCAACTCCCGGCCGACCTCGCGTACTTCGTCCTTGAAGAGCTGGCGGAGCGGCTCGACGAGCTCAAACTTCATATCCTTGGGCAGACCGCCGACATTGTGGTGGCTCTTGATGAGCGATGCCGGATTTCCAGCAATGGGCACGCTCTCGATGACATCGGGATAGAGGGTTCCCTGGGCCAGGAACTTGAAGGGGTGCTTCGAACCCTTCGCAGACTTCTGCAGATCGGCGGCGGCCTGTTCGAAGATGCGGATGAACTCCGTGCCGATGAGCTTGCGCTTCTTCTCGGGATCGGTGACTCCCTTCAGCTTGCCCAGGAAGCGGCTCGTGCCGTCGACAATCTTGAGACGGATCCTGAAGTTGCGTCCGAAGAGCTTGTCAACCGCGTCTCGCTCGCCGAAACGGAGGAGACCGTTGTCGACAAAAATACAGGTGAGTTGGTCGCCGACCGCCTTGTGGATCAACGCCGCGGCCACAGAGGAATCGACGCCGCCGCTCAGACCGAGGATCACGCGCCCCTCGCCGACCTGTTCGCGTATCTGGGAGCAGATGCGATCGATGAAGGAGCCCATGCTCCAGTCGCTCTTGCAGCCGCAGATGACGTGGAGGAAATTCCGGATGATTGCCTTGCCCTTCGGGGTGTGGTGCACCTCGGGGTGGAACTGCATGCCGTAGATGCGGCGCTTCGTGTCAGCGATGACGGCGTGAGGCGCGTTCTCGGTGCGGCCGATGGCGGAGAAGCCCCTGGGGAGTTTCTCGACGCGGTCGCCATGGCTGTTCCAGACGTCGAGCCTCTTCGGCAACCCCTTGAAGAGCGGGGAGGAGCCGATGGTCGAGAGCACCCCCTTGCCATACTCGCGATGCGCGGAGCGCGCCACGGAACCCCCGAGGTCACGAGAGAGCAGTTGCATGCCGTAGCAGATGCCGAGAATGGGGAGACCGAGATCGTAGATCGCCGGGTCGACCTTGGGAGCCTTCGGGGCGTAGACGCTGGCGGGTCCGCCGGAGAGGATGATTCCCTTCACGGCGCCGTCGGCGATGATCTCGCTGGCCTTAGTGGTGTGAGGCACGATCTCGGAAAAGACGTGGCACTCGCGCACGCGACGGGCGATTACCTGCGTGTATTGCGAACCAAAATCAAGGATGACGATCTTGGAGGATGTCCTGGGGGGATTGGCGGGAGCCGCTTTCTTGAACGTGGATTTCGACGCGGGGGCTTTCCCGGCCTTGATGGTCTTCTTCTTGGATTTGCTGGTGAGGGATGACATGGACGGAGTCAGTGCTTGTTTATTGGAAATCATTGCCGATCTGATCCTTCATCACCTTTTCCGTGGACAAGCGGCCCCTGCCCTCAAGTCCCTGAATGGCCGTGTTCGCCACATCGTCGGCATCCTGTTCGGCGGGCGCACAACCGGTGATGCCGAGCAGTGGAATCAGCAGGGAGGCAAGGAAAAGGACGTTGCGGATGGGATTCACCCGACGAATCTAGGGAGACTCTGATGAAATCGCAATAAGGGAAGGCGGGAACATGGGGGGTTGGGCCCTTTTGGATCCTGATCTCCGGAGTTCCTGATTCCCTGGTTTTTCATTATTCTCGCGACCTGATGAAGGACCATCTGCCCCCCGAGTTCCTGCTGGAGGCTTATGCGGCGGGCATGTTTCCAATGGGGATGGAGGATGGAGAGATCGCATGGTTCTCGCCGGATCCACGCGGAATTCTCCCCTTGGATGGCTTCCGCACCCCTCACGGACTGAAGCGGGCGCTGCGCAGGCCCGGTTGGGATATCCGGATCGACACGGACTTCGCCGGGATCCTCGCCGGCTGCGCCGACCGAGAGAAGACATGGATCACCAAGGCCATCGAGGGGAGCTACCGGAAGCTCTTTGAGAGCGGTCATGCCCACACGGTCGAGATCTGGAAGAATGGGGAACTCGCCGGAGGACTCTATGGCGTGGCTCTGGGAGGCGCCTTCTTTGGAGAGTCGATGTTCCATCGGGTTACCGATGCCTCGAAGGTGGCACTCTGGCACCTTGTGGAGATTCTCCGGGCGGGCGGATTCACCCTGCTCGACACCCAGTGGAACACTCCGCATCTGATGCAGTTCGGGGCATTGGAAATCCCGCGTCTGGAATATCTGAAGCGGCTTGGAGACGCCGTGGCTCGAAAGACCCTCTTCGCCTTGCCGGAAACCTAGGAATTCAACAACTCCACAAAAACGCCAGCCACTCCCGATAGGAGAATCAGCGGGGCAATTCCGATGCACTTCGTCTGGAGAAGCGCGAGGACAACCAGCGCCATCGCTAGGGGTATCGGCTGAAGGGACCTTCCGGCGGATGATTGGGTCATGAAAACACTTCCCGAAAACCAGAGGGCAAGATGTGCGATCACGGCCGTCGCCACCGCGCCGATTGCGGTCAGGGCACCGCCCATGCGGCGGTGCGCGACCAACCGATCCATGTGCGGGGCGAACGAGAAGATCCAGAGGAAACTGGGGAGAAAGAGGGACCAGAGAGCCGCAAGGCTTCCAAGGGTTGCCGCGAGCAGCGGGGCCAGCGCCCCGGGGGACTTGTAAGCGGCTAGGAAGGCGATGAATTGCAGGGTGATCAGGAGCGGCCCGGGCGTCGTCTCGGCAAGTCCGAGCCCGTCAAGCATCTCGCCGGACGTGATCCATCCCCAGTCACCCGGGGCATGTAGCGAAACGTAGGAGAGGGCGGCGTAGGCACCTCCGAAACTCAAAACCGCGACCTTGGCGAAGAAAAGGGCGATTTTTACTGGCAGAGCCTCGGGGCCCATCCAACAAATGAATCCGGCAACCGGCAGCAACCAGATCAAGCAAATGGCAATGGTAGCACGGAGTGATCCCCACCAACTTTCCGACAAGTCAGGAAGCACATCCGCAGATCCACCCGAACCTTTCGGTAATGCGAAACATCCGATCAACCCAAAGCCGATCACCACAGCTGGATAGGAGGCGTGGAAGAGAAAGAGGGCGAATGCTGCCAGAGCCACGATGCCGAGCTGAAGAGTCGTCACAGTTCGGCGAGTGATCCGCCAGAGAGCGGAAACCACGATTGCCGCCACGGCCGGCTTGAGCCCCTCGAAGAAGGCATGCAGCAGCGACCAGTCACGCCCCAGCACATAGAGAAGGCCAAACCCCCAGAGCAGGAGTGCGGCAGGCAACACAAAGAGAGTCCCCGCAATGACGCCCCCCCGAATTCCATGGAGACGCCAACCGATCCAAGTGGCGAGTTGCTGGGCCTCAGGCCCCGGCAGGAGCATGCAGAACCGAAGCGCACCCACAAACTCGGCCTCCCCAATCCACTTCCGATGCTCCACCACCTCGCGATGCAGGATCGCGATCTGACCGGAAGGTCCGCCGAAACCGATGCAGCCGATCTTCAGCCAGAGGCGCACGGCTTCGGCAAAACCCGGCGGCTTTCTCTCCGGGGAATTCATCGCGGAATCAGCCGAAGAGTGGAAGTTCCGCCGTTGGATCGGGCACGATGGCGGATTTTCTCCGCGTCCCAGCAAGCGTCGGCCGTCCCTCGGCGTTGAGTTCCGCCTTTTCAAGGTTTCCGAGAATTTCCTTCGCCCTCTCGACGACCGATGCGGGGAGACCAGCCAGGCGGGCCACCTGGATGCCGTAGCTACGGTCGGCCGCTCCCTCGACGATCTTCCGCAGGAAAACGATGCGGTCGTTCTGCTCTCGCACAGCCACGTTCAGATTCCTCACCCCGGCCCGGGTCCGCGCCAGATCCGGAAGCTCGTGGTAATGGGTGGCGAAGAAAGCGCGGCATCCCGTCACGTCGTGGAGATACTCGGCAACGCTCCAGGCGATCGAGAGTCCGTCGAAGGTGGCCGTGCCGCGGCCGATCTCGTCGAGCAGCACCAGGCTGCGGGCGGTGGCGTTGTGGAGGATGTTCGCCGTCTCGTTCATCTCGACCATGAAGGTCGAGTACCCCTTGGCAAGATCATCGCTGGCTCCGACACGCGTGAAGATCCGGTCGCTCACCCCGATGCGGGCGGAGGCGGCTGGGATCCAGCTTCCGGTCTGGGCCATGACGGTCAGGAGACCCACCTGGCGAAGGTAGGTCGATTTTCCCGCCATGTTCGGCCCGGTGATGATTCCCATGCGGTGCTTCCCGGCATCCAGATCGGTGTCGTTCGGCACGAAGGCCTCGCCACCCGCGCGCTGTTCAAGGACGGGATGGCGCCCGTCGCGGATCTCCAGCACCGTGGAATCATCGACGACGGGACGCGTGTAGCCGAAGAGGCGCGCCGTTTCCGCCAGCGAGCAAAGGGCATCAAGCGCCCCGACGGCGGAAGAGGTCTCCTGCAGCGGAAGCACCTGCCCGAGAACCGCGGCACGCAACCGCTGGAAGATCTCGATCTCAAGCGCCCTGGCGCGTTCCTCGGAGCCGAGGATTTTCCCCTCCATCTCCTTGAGTTCGGGCGTGATGAAGCGCTCTCCCCCCGCGGTGGTCTGCTTGCGGGTGTAGTCGTCGGGAACGCTGCCCAGGTTCGCGGAGGTCACCTCGATGAAGTAACCGAAGACGGCGTTAAAGCGGACCTTGAGCGACTTGATGCCCGTGCGCTGGATCTCCTTCTCCTGCAGGGCGGCGATCCAGGCCTTCCCCTCGGTGGAGGCATTGCGAAGCTCATCGAGCGAGGCATCGAATCCCGCGCGGATCATCCCTCCCTCGCGGATGGTGGGGGGCGGTTCCTCCACCAGCGCGGAGGCAAGCAGGGCGGTGATTTCCGGCAGCGGATACAACTTCTCCGCAAGCCCCCCCAGAAGCCCGCCGCCGCATTGTCCCGCGGTTTCGCGGATCGCAGGGACCGCCCCGAGCGAGGCGGCCAGCACGGCAAGGTCGCGCGCATTGCCGGAATTCTGGCTGAGACGGGAGACGGAGCGCTCGATGTCACGGATGCCGCCGAGACGGTCGCGCAGATCACCGAGCCTGAGAGGGGAGGAGATGAAACTCCCTATCGCATCCTGACGGGCCTTGATGGCGTCAGGATCAATCAGGGGATGAAGAATCCAGTCACGCAGGGTGCGTGCTCCCATCGGGGTGACCGTCCGGTCAAGTGTGCCGAGCAGCGTCATGCCACGACCGGCACGCGAGGCCACCAACTCGAGATGCCCCTGGGTCGATGCGTCGAGAAGAAGATGCTCCGCCTGGCGATAGGGCTTGAGAGATCGAAGATGGGAGGCGTCCCGGCGAAGTGTCCTGGTGAGGTAGTGCAGGAGAGCTCCGGCCGCGGCGACAGCTACCGGAAGGTCGGTGACTCCGAATCCGTCGAGCGAGTGAACCTTGAAATGGGAGAGCAGAAGCTCCGGGGCCGCCATCGGGTCGAAGAGGTAGGGTTCGACCTCCTCGGGAGCAGGGAAACCGAGGGGGAGATCACGGAACAACTCCTTCTTTCCCTCGGGAACGAGGATCTCGGCAGGGGCCGCACGGACCACCTCGTCGAGCAGGGCATCGGCCGAAGCGAGCTCTGTCACGCGGAACTCGCCCGTGCTCAGATCGGCGCAGGCGAACCCGTAAACACCCCCCTCCTTGGCCGGAGGAAGGATGGCAGCGGTGAAGTTGTGGCTCTTCTCCTCCAGGCCCGCATCCTCCAAGGTCCCCGGACTCAGGATCCGGGTGATCTCGCGGCGGACCAACTTGCCGGTCTGGACTTCCCCGACCTGCTCGCAGAGCGCGACGCGCCGGCCCGCGGCAAGGAGCTTTTCCATGTAGCCGCGCGCCGCGTGGCAGGGGACTCCGCACATCGGGATCTCTCCCCGCTTGGTCAGGGCGACGTTCAGGATCGCTGAGGCCTCCTTGGCGTCGTCGAAGAACATCTCGTAGAAATCGCCGAGCCGGAAGAGCAGGAAGGTGCCGGGCGGCAGGTCCCGCCGAAGGGCGTGATACTGCTTCATCATCGGGGTTCCCTCGGAGGCCATTGGGAAAGAAAAGGGATGAGGGATGAATTATGAAGGATGAAAGGGGCCGTTCACCGTTCCCGATAACCGCTGCCTATTGATTCAAGAATGCGGTGAGGGGGCTGGTCGGCGCGGCCTGTTCGGCGCGCATCGGGAGTCCTGCGGCGACGGCTTCGGAGGCAGCCTCGACTGCCATGCGGAAGGCGCGGGCCATGCGGGGAGGGTCGCCTGCCACAGCGATGGCGGTGTTCACCAGCACCGCGTCGGCTCCCAACTCGATCGCCTCGGCGGCATGGCTGGGGGCGCCGATCCCGGCATCGACGATGACCGGAACCGTCGCCTGCTCGATGATGATGGCGATCTGCGAGCGGGTCTCGATGCCGCGATTGCTCCCGATCGGTGAACCGAGCGGCATCACGGTCGCGGCGCCGGCCTCCTGCAGGCGCTTTGCCAGCACCGGGTCGGCATTGATGTAGGGAAGCACGGTAAATCCCTCGGCGACCAACTGCACGGTCGCCTTCATCGTCTCGAGCGGATCGGGAAGCAGGTAGCGGGGATCGGGATGGATCTCAAGCTTCACCCACTTGGGAAGGCCGGCGGCCGCGGCAAGTCGGGCCAGACGGACCGCCTCCTCCGCGGTGTTCGCCCCGCTGGTGTTGGGGAGCAGGAGGTAACGGTCCGGGTCGATGAACTCAAGGATGTTGGCGAAGGGATCCCCTCCCCCGCTCAGGTCTGCCCTGCGTAGCGCTACGGTGACGATCTGTGTGCCGCTGACCGCGAGCGCCTCGCGCATCACCTCGCCGGAAGAAAACTTCCCGGTCCCTAGGAAGAGACGGGAGGAAAACTCACGACCGGCAATGATCAGAGGCGTGGCAGCGGACATCCCGCAATGCTATCGGCGAAAGGTCGCAACCTGCAAGAAACGCCGATATGGGGATTTTAAGGAAAAATTTTGCGTCAGGAACCCGGAGGATTTGTCTCGATCCCAAGGATCCTGACCCAGAGTGAGGAATTGTATCCCGGGTTCCTGATTTTTACCCTGCAGCCTCTTTGGATTCCTCAGGGGATTGAGGAACCGATCGCCACCAGCGCCTCGTCCTTGGTGGCACAGACGGGGTAGGCCGTCTGGAACTGGGCGATGTCAAAAATCCTTTGTACAGCGGGTTGGAGAGCGCAGACGGCCAACCCCCCACCGAGGCGCTGCAATTGGCGTCCGAGCAGGAAAAATTCCCGAAACCCGGCGCTACTCACATACTCCAGACCTGCCAGGTCGAAAACAACCCCCTTCGTGCCGCTCGACTCGATCTCCCGGCCGACGGTTTCGCGGATCATGTTCTGCTCCGTGGCATCAAGCCGTCCTTGGAGGGTCACAACAAGGATCGGGCCGGCCTGTTCGAATTGGATTTGCATAGTCTTTGCAAGATGAAGAGGCAGAGTGCCTTCCCCGTCAAGCCCGGGCATTCATCGCGGCGCTTGGCAGGCCCCCCGGGATGAACTATCCCTCTTGAGAACGCATGGCCCTTCTGAAAAATCTTCTGATCCCCCGCTCGATCGGCCAGCGTTTCGCCATCGCCATCGGCACGGGTGCGGGCGCCATCCTGATCGTTCTGGCGGTCGCCAACTATGTCAGCGGACGGGAACTTCTCCTCCAGCAGACATCCCAGGAAGCACTGAAGGAGGTCACCGATGAGATGCGCACCATGGATGACTTCGTGGAGCGCATGGCGATGCTCCCCTACGTGATCGGAGCCACCCAGATCGCGACCCCCAAGGAGAACGGCGTCACCGTCCGATGGCTCGACTCGCTCCTGGAATACTGCCCGATCCGCGCCGTCTACGGGCTCTACATGGTGCTCGACGGAAAGGATTGGCATGATCCCGATGCCGACATCTGGGTCGACCGCAAGAGTTGGCCCAAGCTTGCCCATATCAACTATGACTTTCACGATGCGACACAGGACTGGTACAACGGCGCCAAGATCGGCAAGGGAACCCATGTCACCCAACCCTACTTCGACGAGGGGGGCTCCGACATCGACATGATCAGCATCACCCGCCCGGTTTACAACCGCCTTGGAAACTTCATCGGTGTGGCGGGCGTCGATGTCGCGCTCGACGAGATGCGGAAAATCGTCCGCAAGATCCATATCCGAAGCATCGAGGCGGACCTGACCGAAGAGAGCGGCTCCATTGGGGCGGAGCGGGAATCCCTGATCAAAAAAAACCTCGGCATCCATGAATCCGCCTACCTAATTTCCAAAACCGGAGCGATGATCGTGAGCCCTGAAGCATCGCAGGACAAACCCGCATCCAAACCCGGCGATCAGGAGAAACAATCCCAGGAGTCCCTGCTTGCCGACCTCATCAACCAAGGTTTTGTGGCAAGCGTTCCGGGACTGCAGAAGATCCTAGCAACCCCCAGCGGATGGCTTCACCTCAGGGATGGTAGCGACAAGGTCATCTACTGGGCCGAGGGCCGGACAACCGGTTGGAAACTGGTTCTGGAGGTTCCCTTCCAGCTGATCGTTGCACCCGCAAGGCAACTTGCCTTCCAATCGGCACTTATCGGCGGCTCGGGTCTCCTCATCCTGATGGGCGTGGTCTTCTTCACGGCACGCAGGATCTCCGGGCCCATCGCCCAACTCCAGTCGGTCGCGACGAACTTCGAAAAGGGTTCCTACGGGCAGGGCAAGGAAGTGCTCGATCTAGTCGGAAAACGACCGGACGAACTGGGCCGCTTCGCCAAAAGCTTCTCCGCGATGGCGCGCGAGATCAGCCTCAGGGAAGAGCGCCTCTCCGAGTGGAACGCGAATCTGGAGCAGACCGTCAAGGATCGGACATCCGATCTGGCCCGCGCCATGGAAACGGTGGAAAGAGCAAACCGGGCCATGGCCTCCGAACTCGCCGAGGCCGCAACCTACTCGCGTGCCGTTCTTCCCGCGAAGTTGACGGGGCCGATCATCACCGATTGGGTCTTCATTACCTCCTCTCAACTCGGAGGGGATTCCTTCGGCTACCACTGGCTCGACGACGACACCCTCTCGCTCTATCTGCTCGATGTCTGCGGCCACGGCGTCGGGGCCGCCTTACTCTCCATCAGCGTAGTGAACGTGCTGCGCACCGGTTCGTTGTCGGGAGCCGATTTTCATGATCCCTCCGCCGTCATGGCCAATCTTAACACCTCGTTCCCCATGGAGTTGCACAATGACATGTACTTCACCGCCTGGTACGGGGTCTACTCGCGCTCTTCCAGGAAACTGCGTTTCTGTTGCGGCGGACACCCCCCCGCCGTGCTGATCGGCCCGGACGGAGAAATTAGCCACCTTGCGGCCAAGGGAGCGGTTGTCGGCGCCTTCCCTAGGGGAGCCTTCGAGACCGCCTCCCTCACTGTGCCGGAAGGATCGAGACTTTACCTCTTCAGCGACGGCGCCTACGAAATCGACCGCCCCGCTTCCACGATGATGACCCATGAGGAATTCTCAAAGATTCTGGGCACCCCGTCGGTCGGCCCTAAACTCGACGCCGTCGTAGCCGAAGTGCGCCGGCAGCAGGGATCCGAAACCTTTGCGGATGATTTTTCGCTGGTCGAATTCCGTTTTCCCGAGAAGGAAGGAGTGCCGGTGCAGTCCCCGCACTCAGCCCCAGCCTCCCCATCCCTCCTCCTGCTCAAATCAGATCTTCCCGAGTTGACGAAGCTCCATCCCTTCCTGACCGGGTTCTGCTCGCGTGAGGGACTTCCCGGCGATCTGGTCTTCGATCTGGAACTGATCCTCGAGGAACTCGCCACCAATGTGATGAAATACGGCGGCGTCGACGAGGGGGCGGACTGCTGCAGGATCGAGTTGAAACGGGGCGGCAATGGGGTCACCATCCGCTTCAGCGACACCGGAACTCCGTTCAACCCCCTGGAGCGCGATGAGGTCGACACGTCGCTGCCTGTGGAGGAACGACCGATCGGGGGCCTCGGCATCCACTTCATCAGAAAGTTGACAGACTCCCAGCACTACGAATACCGCGACGGGGAAAACATCCTCACCCTCGTCAAGCACCTGGCCCCATCGGTCGACTACGAAGTCTGATCACCCCATCTCCCCTTCACCCGCAGTTCGTTTCCCCGTTGCCCGTTCCTTGTGACGGGCGAAAAGGTCAAGGGTGCGGTCGCGTTCGGCCGAATGATCGAGCATCGGGGCCGGATAACCGGCGGCGATCGGACACCCATCGGGCGGGGCATCCAGCAGGGAAGAATTGGGGACATTTCGGAGTTCCGGGATCCACCGGCGGATGTAGAGCCCCTCGGGATCGTAGCGCTTGGTCTGGCTCCAAGGGTTTTGGATCCGGAAGTAGGGTGCGGCATCGGCACCGGTTCCCGCGCTCCATTGCCAACCGCCGTTGTTCGAGGCGATCTCGCCATCCACGAGCGAGCGCATGAAGAAGGCCTCGCCGAGCCGCCAGTTGAGGTGCAGATCCTTGGTTAGGAACATCGCGGTGATCATGCGGGCACGGTTGTGCATCCATCCCGTGGCGGCCAGTTGCCTCATCGCCGCATCGACGATCGGAAAGCCCGTCGTGCCGGCGCACCAGCGCTGGAAGGCATCGGGATGCCCCTGGAGTCCCGCCCACTCCATGCCGCGCCATGTCGGATTGAACTCCTGCTCCATCAACTCGGGATAGTGCCAGAGGAGTTGTATGTAGAACTCCCGCCAAACGATCTCGGCCAGATACTTCATGACGCTCTTGCGCCCCTGGGGCGGAAGATCCCCCTCCACCTTTTTTGCGGCCGCATAGATCTGCCGTGGTGAGATCAGTCCGAAGCGTAGATCCTGCGAGAGCCGGGAGGTCCCGGCCACTCCCATGAGATCGCGTTGCTCGCCATAGGTGGCGATCGGGCCGGAGACGAAGGTTTTCAACCGCTCCCGTGCGGCGCGCTCGCCGGGTTCGGGAATCGCTGCCGTCGGATTCAGCCCCCAGTCGGAGAGTTGCGGCAGGGGAAGGGAGGAGATCCCCTCGGGCGTGGAGAGATTCGTGATTGCAGGGCCGGGCGTCGGCTTCGGGAGACCGAACCAGACCTTGGAATAGGGAGTGAAGACACGGAAGACTGTCCCCTGACCGGTCAGGGCCTCATCGCGTTCATGGATGCAGGCATCCTTGTGGAGAGATAGGGTAATTCCCCGCTCCTTCGCCAGCGTTTCCAAGCGAGCCTCCACGGACCGACCGAAGGGATCGGGATCACGGTTCGCGAAGATCTCCGTCGCTCCGGTCTCACCGGCAAGTTTTTCCAACTCCGCCACGGCGTCACCGCGCCGGATGATCAGGTGACCTCCGATTGCCTCGAGATTTCTGGCAAGCGAGGCGAGCGAGCCGCAGAGGAACTCCTGACGGGCCGGGCCTGTCCAGTCATGCGATCCCTTCCAGTCACTCGCAATGTAGACGGGGATCACTTCCCCCTGCGGACCAGCGGTCGTGACGGCGGCCGAGAGCGCCGTGTTGTCGGTGATCCTGAAATCCCGGCGGAACCAGTGGATGACGCGCCCCATGATCGATAGCCTTAGCAACGGATGGTCACCGTCCAGAAGATCGATCTGGCCGGTGGCACACCCTTTTCCCAGGGACGTGCGTAGGAAAAAATAATCGAAAGTGATCCCGCACGAAGCGCCTTGAGAGTCCAGACCTCGGTCACCGGGGCGCCGACCATTCCTTTTTCAGAGGTCCTCACCTCGCGGGCGACTTTCCCCTCCTGCCGCAGCATTCCGCTCTTGGTGGCCGAGTAGCTCCAGTCATATCCGGTCGAGGGATTGGCCGACAGACGGATCACGAGTCGATCCCCTCGGTTCATCCAGAGATCCTTTCCGTTTTCGGCCTCCGTGAGGCTGAGTTGGGCGGCCTCCGCGGTTCCGCAAACAGCAAGTAGGAGCAATCCGCGAAGCAGGGGTTTCATGGCCGCGATCATGGATCCCCCCCTCCGTCTCGGGAAGGCGTTTTTCTAGCTGTCTGAATGACCCTTTCACGGGTAGCCTCGGGGATCGTGCAGAAGCCCGAAACACTCTTCCTGATTGCCGGCAACGGCTCCTACCCGCTGCTTGCGGTGAAGGGAGCCCGTGAGGCCGGCGTGGGCCGGATCGTGGCGGCCGCCTTCGAGGGGGAGACCGACCCGACACTCGCGGGATTCGTGGACGAAATCCACTGGATGCGCGTCGGCCAACTCGGCCGCATGATCGACGCCGCCAAGAAGAGCGGGGCCACCGACTCGATGATGGCGGGCCAGATCGCTCCGGGGAACCTCTTCGACCTACGCCCCGACTTTCACGCCCTCCTGCTTCTGGCCAAGCTCAAGGAGCGCAATGCGGAGACCCTCTTTGGGGCGATCGCCGGAGAGCTTGAGAAAGCGGGTGTCCCGCTCCTGCTCGCAACCACCTTCCTAAAGAGGCACCTTGCCGGCGAGGGGCTCTTCGCCGGCCCCAAGCCCAAGACCCGCACGCTTGAGGACATCGCCTACGGGCTTGGCATCGCCAAGGAGGTGAGCCGGCTCGACATCGGACAGACCGTTGTCGTCAAGAAGGGGACCGTCCTAGCGGTCGAGGGATTTGACGGAACGGACTCCACGATCCGTCGCGGCGGCGAACTCGGCCGCGGCGAGGCTGTCGTCGTGAAGGTCTCCAAGCCGGATCAGGACATGCGCTTTGATGTCCCCGTGGTCGGTCCCCGCACACTTGAGACAGCGGCTGCCGCGGGCGTCACCGCCATCGCCATGGAGGCGGGGCGCACCCTTCTTCTGGAGGCCGACCGCCTCCGTGAACTCGCAGCCACCCACCACATCACCCTCTGGGGCACCGCATCATGAAAACCATCCGCGCCGGCGTCGTCGGCCCAGGCAGCATCGGCATCAACCACGCCCGCATCTACAGCGAACTCGAAGGTTGCAACCTCGTCGCCATTTACGATGAGAACAAAGCGCATGCCGAGAAGGCGGCCGCGAAATACGGCGGGAAACCCTGCGCCTCGCTTGAGGAGTTTGCGGATCTGGTGGATGTGGCCTCGGTGGCGACCCCGACAGAGTTCCATCACGAGGTCGGCACCCTGCTCCTGAAAAAAGGAAAGCATCTCCTGATCGAGAAGCCGATCGCAACCAACACCGCCCAAGCTCTCGACCTCGCCGGCACTGCGGCCGCCAACAACTGCGTCCTGCAGGTCGGCCACATCGAGCGCTTCAACCCCGGCCTCGAGGCGTTGGAACAGCAACTCCGAAACCCCCGCTTCCTCGAGGTCACGCGCCTCTCGCCCTATCCGAACCGAAGCATGGACATCGGCGTCGTCCTCGACGTGATGATCCATGACCTTGAGATCCTCCTGCACCTTGTCCGCTCTCCGGTCACGAGCGTCGATGCCGTCGGCATCTCGGTGCTGAGCAAGGGGGAGGACATCGCCAACGTCCGCATCCGTTTTGAGAACGGCTGCGTCGCCAACCTCACCGCCAGCCGCATCAGCCGCGACAAGGTGCGCAAGATCCGGATCTTTCAGGAGGATGCCTACCTCTCGCTCGATTACCAGCGTCAGAGCGGCTACATCCTCCGCCTCAAGGAGGGCTCCATCAAACGGGAGCGCGTGAAAGTGATCAAGGGTGAGCCGCTCCACCGCGAACTGGCCGCCTTCGTCGCCTGCGCGCGCGAGGGGATCCAACCCCGCGTCACAGGTCACGAGGCGGCGGCGGCGCTCGATCTGGCAATCCGCATCACCAAGCAGATCGAGGAAGCGGATCCGAGAAAGCAGACATCCGCCCTGACTGCATGACGACCGCCCCGCGGCATCTGGCGATCGTTGCCGGCGAAGCAAGCGGCGACACCCACGGGGCAGCCCTGATGCGCTCCCTTCGGGTCCTGTCCCCGGAGATCCGCTTCACGGGCAAGGGCGGCCCCAAGATGGCCCGGGAGGCGGCAGTCTGCGACGGATCACTCGACACGTGGATCGCCGAGGCCGGCGTGCTCGGCCTCTGGGATGTCCTTCGCCGCTACGGCTACTTCAAGCGTAAGTTCGGAGCCCTGCTCGACGACCTCGCCGCCCATCCGCCCGATGCGGTCATCCTAGTCGACTATCCGGGCTTCAACCTCCGCCTCGCCAAGGCGATCCGCAGACGCCGCATTCCGACGCGGGTGATCTACTACATCAGCCCCCAGGTATGGGCCTGGAACCGCCGCCGCATCCCGGAGATGGCGCGGTCCCTCGACCTGATGATCTGCATCTTCCCCTTCGAGAAGGATCTCTACGAATCCTCGGGATTGCCCACGGTCTTTGCCGGCCATCCGATGGCCGAGGAACTCCGCCCCGTCCCCCCGGCCGACCGTGACGAAACCCTCTTCGGACTCTTCCCCGGGAGCAGGGAGCGCGAGGTGCGCCGGATCTTCCCCTCCATGGCAGGAGCCGCCGCGCTGATCCGGAAATCCCGACCCGAGATCCGCTTCGAGGCCGCGGCCGCGACACCCACCCATGCGGAAATCATCCGAACGATGGCCCGTGAAGCCGGGGTTGAGATCTCCGTCACGAACGGGGCCGCGCGCGATCTCATGCGCCGTGCCGCCGCAGGCCTTGTCTGCTCCGGAACGGCGACACTCGAGGCCGCCTGCCTCGGCCTCCCCTACGCCCTTGTCTACAAGGTGGCGACCCTCACCTACGAGGTCGGCATCCGCGTCATCCGCGTCCCCTGTCTGGGTATGGTCAATATTCTGGCGAACCGACCGATCATCCGGGAATTCATCCAGCACAACGCCAACCCGGCGGCCCTTGCCGACGAGGGACTCCGACTCCTCAATAATCAGGAGGCCCGCGCGCGTCTCTCGGCCGAACTCGCCTCCGTGACGTCGATTCTCAGCGGGGAACCCGGCAACCCCGCATCTGATCGCGCCGCCCGAGCCGTGCTCGAATGTCTGGAACAACCGGCCCGTTAAACCCGAACTCCGAAGATGAAAGAGAGGAGTTGGCGTAAGATGGTGGCCGATAGGAGTTGCGGAGATTTCGAGGGCGTATCGATTGATACAGGCGAGAATCGACAAGACTTCTTTGCGGGCAGTAGATTATGGCAAATCGCTCTCCTCAACTTCGGAGTTCGGGTTAAATAAAGAGCCATGTCATTCCCCAAGGAACATCTCGAGTCACTCTGGGCCCCCTGGAGGGTCGAGTACTTTAACCGGGAGCGGACGAATGGCGAGGACTTCCTCGCCGCGGCCGCAGCCGCCACGGATGACGCCGCCCATCTCGTCGTCTGCCGCAGGAAGAACGCCTTCCTGATCCTCAACAAGTACCCGTACTCCTCCGGCCATCTCATGGTCGTCCCCTACCGCCGGACCTCACGCATGGAGGATCTCACCGATGGGGAGGCACTCGACTTCTGGCACCTCGCGATTCATGCCCAGCGACTGCTGCGCGACGTGGTGAAAGCCGAGGGATTCAATGTCGGCTTCAATCTCGGAAGCACGGCTGGAGCCGGCTTCGAGGAGCATCTCCATCTCCATGTCGTGCCCCGCTGGACCGGGGATCAGAACTTCATGCCGATGATCGCGGGAACGCGGATCATCCCCGAGGGACTCATGCCCCTTTACGAGAAGCTGGTCGCCGCCGATCAGGCCATCTCACAGCAGTGATTATCCCCGCAGAGACGCAGAGGCGCGGAGGAAAAACTAAAGTTCCCATGAAGAGAAGCTCGGCACGTGAATCCAGGCTTTGGAGCTTATCGCCCGCCGATTATTCGCACCTAAATCATTTTCTTACTCTCTGCGCCTCCGCGCCTCTGGGGAAAAATTCTTCTCTAACCTAACAGCCTTTCCCCCATGCTCATCCCCCTCGGAGCCCTCGGAGCGGCCCTTCTCTATGCGCTCGGTTATCTCGAGCTGAAGGGATCGATTCATCACGGGGCGACCAGCAAGCGGGTCAATATCTTCTCCAACTACGCGATGGCCGCGTGGTCGATGCCGCTCGCCCTGCTGCCCCTCCTTTTCCCGAAGCAGTTTGGATTCCACCCCGACCTTGCCTCGGCGCTGGCCGCCGTGTGTGCAGGCCTCTCGCTCTTTGTCGGCCGCATCTGCACGGTGAAGGCGCTCGCCAAGGCCGACCTCTCCATCAGCGCCCCGCTGCTCGGCACCAAGACGATTCTCGTCGCCCTCTTCTCGATCCTGCTCCTCCATACACCGATCGGATGGAAGCTGCTGACCGCGGCCGTCCTCACCGTCGTCGCCCTGACCCTTCTTCAGATCGGGCCCGACCACAACAAACACCACCGCAGGGCCGCCGTCGGCTGGGCCATGGGTGCCAGCATCCTCTTTGCCCTCGTCGATGTCCTAACACAGGGCTATGCACGGAAATCCGGAGTCGCTTTCTTCCAGCCGATGATGTTCGTCGTGCTGGCCGCGATGACCCCGGCCCTCGGATCGACACCACCCGCCCCACCCGTTGCCAGAGAGCGCCTTCTCATCGGGGGCGCGGTGATCGGATTCCAGGCCCCGCTCGTGATCCTGCTGATCGGCCTCTTCGGACAGGCTACGCTGATCAACATCCTCTATGCCACCCGCACCATTTGGTCGGTCGCGATCGACGCCTGGAAGGGTGAAGGAAATGCGCGCGAATACTGGATGGCTCGCCTCGGGGGATCGCTCCTGCTGCTCGGAGCGATCGTCCTTGCCCTGCTGGAATGAGGCGCGCATTGCTTATCCCATGAAGGACCCGATCGCCATGTCGTTCGAGCACTCGCTCGTCATCCATTTCACACCGTTCCAGCTCATCCTGATCTGCATCTTGGGCCCGATTCTGCTCTCCGTCCTCGGTCTCTTCCTGATCCGCAAGGTCACGCCGCATGAATCGCTGAAGCAATATCACGACATCGCAGGCCCTTTCCTCAACACGATAGGCGCCATCTACGGGATCTTCCTCGCCCTGGTCGTGGCCACCACCTGGCAGTTCTACTCCACCACGGGAACCAATGTCGTCGAGGAGGCGCGTTGCCTTCAGAGTCTTTATCTCGATGCCGAGGCCTTCCGTGCCGTGTTCCGCGATACGGTCCGCGGGCTCATGAGGGATTACCGTGATTCGCTCGTGAACCGTGAATGGAAGAGCATCCAGCAGGGAGAGTCCGATCCCAAGACCACCGAGTTGATTCATGGCATCGCCACCGCCTACGCCCACTACAAGGTGACCGATGCCTCTGAAGCAGCTTATTTCCACGAGTCGGTGAAGAACATCAATGCGCTCCAGTCCCTCCGTTCCTCGCGCATCGAGGACTCCGCATCGGGACTCATACCCTTTCTCTGGGGGGTGATTCTTGCCGGAGGCATGGCCACCGTCTGCTTCTCCTACCTCTTCGGAGCACGGAGACTCCATGCCCACGCCATCATGACGGTGCTCCTGACAGGCGTCGTCTGCCTCGCCCTCTACACCATCGTGAACCTCGACTTCCCCTTCACGGGACTGGTCGCGATCGGCCCGGATGCCTTCTCACGGCTCATCATGAAATGAACGCACCCCTCACCCCCGAGCAGTGGATCGCCTTCCATTGCTCCCCATTCATGCAGGCCGTCGTCTGCATCCTCGGCCCGGTCCTGCTGGCAGGCGCAGGCCTGCTGCTGGCGCGCACGACAGTGCACGCCCACTTCCTCCGGCAGCACCACGACATGGCGGGGCCATTCTTCAACACGCTCGGCGCCATCTACGGAATCTTCCTCGCCTTCATCGTGTCCAACACCTGGCACTACTACGACCAGACCAGTTCGAACATCGTCCAGGAAGCCCGCTACCTCGAGTCACTCCACAACAACACGGCGGCACTACGCGAGCCCTACCGGAGCGAGGTCCTAACCCTGCTTCGCGAATACCGTGACGACCTCGTCGCGAAGGAATGGCCCTGCCTGGCCAGCGGCAACAGCAGTCCCGAGGCCACCGCCACCCTGAAAAAGCTCACCCAGGCCTACGCAGGACAGCAACTTGCAGGACAGGCGACCGACGGACCGTTTTTCTATTCCTCGGTGAACAACCTCGAGGCCATGAAGGGCCTGCGCGCCGCGCGCATCGATGATGCCGCGAGCGGACTGCTTCCCTTCCTCTGGGTCATCCTCATCGCGGGAGCAGCACTCACCGTGGGATTCTCTTATCTCTTCGGGGCTCAAAACTTCGCCACCCACGCGGTGATGACCATGCTCCTCACGGCGGTCATCGCCCTCGCCTTCTACACCATCCTCACCCTCGACTTCCCATTCACGGGCCCAGCGGCGATTGGCCCGGAGGCGTTTCAAAGGCTGAATTTGAACTGAAGGCCGTCGGAGACGGTTGAGGCTTTCGGCAAAAGGCTCATGGGAATGAGGCTTTGCTTGCCTCGCCTGGAGCGATGTCATGCCCAAGGCAGTCCGAGCTTGCTCGAGCAGAAAAGTCTAGATGGCGAAACTTTTGCATTCACCCAACCCAATCTACTCTGAATGGCAGTCGTTATAATCTCCATGCCCCTGTGAGGACTCGGTGATTTTGAGGGGATAGCTAGGCGCCCAAGCGTCAGCCGTAGCAAAACCTACGGCAAGCACTGGGCAACGACGCTAGAACTCAATACCGGACCGTGGGAACGGTCGGGATAGCTTAACGCATTGCGTTAGCCCTTTAGGGCGAGACGAGCGGGAGCGAGCGAGGCACAAAGCACCAGTCCTCAAGCGATGCAGCAGGCGCCGTCGCTGTAACCCTCCTTCAAAAACGCCGCATACTCCGCTCCTCCACGCGCCTGAATCAGCGCCAGGAACTTGTTCCTCTCCTCGACGCTCATCGGCTTGGCATTCAGCGCGGCGGCCACGGCCTGCTGGGCGAAGGGCATCGAGTCGATGCCGATGCACTGTGTCGTGACGGCGGGATAGCTGAGCGCGTAGTCGACGACCTGCTGGACCGTCACCATGCCGTGGAGGCTGGCACGCTTGGAGCCGCCGAACCCTTTCATGCCGATCGCGGCGATCCCCTTTTCCTGCATGAGCGGGAGGACGGTCTTGTCGAAATCCTTCACATGAAGCGTGTTCCCGAGGACCGAGACGGGGAGCAGCGAGGCGTCCCAAGGGTAGCCGCTCTCGATCATGCGGACATGGGCCTGCGGGCTGGTGTGGCCGGTGAAGCCGACGTAGCGGACCATGCCCTTCTGCTTGGCCTCGTCCATGGCCTCGAGGATCCCGTCCTTGCCGAGGTGGAAGTCGACATCGGCATCCTGGATCTCGTGGATCATCCAGAGGTCGATGTAGTCGGTGCGGAGCCGCTTCATCTGGGCCTGGAGCATCTGGAGGGCCTTCTCCTTGTCGGTGCCGGTGAAGGGGGTGTCGTACTTCTTGGCGTGGTGGATGCAGGCCTTGGTCATGATGAAGGCCTTCTCGCGCCAGCCTCCCGAGAGTGCCTGTCCCATCCACTCCTCAGCGCGGCCGTTGTGGTATTCCCAGGCGTTGTCGAAGAAGGTCACCCCTTGGTCGATCGCGTAGTGGGCGATGTTGGTCGCCTCCTCAATGGTGGGGGCAAGCGCGAGGGTGTGACCGCCGAAGCCGATGCAACTGAGCATCTCCTGATGTCGACCGAATTTTCTTCTGGGCACGGTACCAGTGGGAAGCGCAGCAGGAGCCGATGACACGCGAAGGGCCTGGGCCACGGGGAGTAGGCCGAGTATTCCGAGAAAGGAGCGTCGAGTGAGGGGCATGAGGAAAGGCTTAATGATGAACTATGAATTATGAAGCAAAAGAATGCCACCAGGTCTTTGCCAAACGGTTTTCATACTTCGTTCCTCATGCTTCATATTTTGGACCCAATGATGCGACCTCGCGCTTGATCAGGGCCCTGACGGCGGAAAATCCGAGACTCTCACGGGCACGGCCCAACGCGGAGGTCACCCGATCGGTCCAGAAGGCGTCTTCCGTCAGGAGTCGTGAAGTCAGTTCCATCAGGGCGGAGGGATCCTCCGGAGGAGCACCGAAAGCCAGACGATCCACGGCCCCGTTCCCGCCGAGACAGGGCATGCGGCAAAGAAGTGCATCCCCGGCCACCTGGCCCGGCACGGCACTGCCGTCCAGTTGGAAGACAATCCGGTGACTTGACAGCATCCGCAGATACTCCGGATAGGGCATCCTCTCCTCGACGATGCGCAGATCGAGCCCCGGCCGAACGAACCCCTCGAGGAGCTTCCTGCCATGGCGCCCCTCGCTGTTCACCACGGTGACGGGGCATTGATGCCTCTCCGCCATGGAAACGGCCATCGTCACAGCCCTCCAATGGTTGCGGGAAGGGATCCGGAATTCGCGCGTCCCGACGAAGATGCCGGAACGCTCCAAAATCGGCACGGAGAAGTCCCAGGCCGCCTCCTGCAAGGGATAAGGCGTCGGGGCGAAGAAGCCGCCGCGACATCCGGCGGAATGGTAGAGTACCGACAGTTCCGGCGTGCTGGAGAGAAAGCCGTCGGCTTCCCCGCAGATGCGCCGGAAGAGCGTACAGCGTCCGGCATCATTGAGGAAATCGGCAACCTGATGGGATCCCGATTCCTTCAGCGAGATCAGGGAAACAACGCCGCGAGATCTCAGCGCAGCAAGGGTCTTCAGGACGGCCCGGAGATTCCGTTTCCGAAGGAGCACGAGGGCGATCTCGGTCGCCGGCGGAAGATCTCCGACACGCCGGAGAAACGCCCCTCCATGGCAGGCCGCATAGGCATGATAATTGACCGGGGCATGACCCGGATCATGAGGCGAGCCCGCACCGTCACGGAAAAAGCGGTCGCCATCCCTCCCCTCAGGATTAATGACATGAAAGTTTCCGTTCATCGGACCCTCTCCGATTTCTTTGCCCGCTCCCAGAGTGTGTTCATCTGCTCCATTGAGAGATCGGCGAAGCTCTGTCCGGAAGGAACCTCCCGCTCCATGGCACGGAAGCGGCGCTCGAATTTCCCGGTCGCGGAACGAAGGGCCGATTCGGAATCGATTCCGAGCGCGCGGGCGAGATTCACCACGGCAAAGAGGAGGTCGCCGACTTCCTCCGTGAGCCGCGCCTTGATCTCGGGTCGTTCCCGGAGCGGGATCTCCGCCTCGACCTCGGCAATCTCCTCGCGGACCTTGTCGATCACATCCTCGGGGCGCTCCCAATCGAATCCTGCCTTGGCCGCTTTCTTCTGGATCTTCTGGGCGAGGACAAGAGCGGGGAATGCCTGCGCCACCCCGTCGAGCAGCGACTCGGGCCCGCCGCCGTGATTCGTGGTTCTCTTTGCGGCGAGCTCGGATTTCTTGATCTCCTCCCACTGGGTGAGGACCGCCTCGCTTGTTTCGGCGGTTGAATCCCCGAAGACATGGGGATGGCGGCGGATCAACTTCTCGGAGGCGACCGAGGCAATGCTCTCGAGGGTGAATGCATCGCTCTCCGACGCGATCTCGGCCTGCATGAGGATGTTGATCAGCAGGTCGCCGAGCTCCTCCTCCAGATCGGGGTGGTGTTTCCTGGCGATGGCGTCAGCCACCTCGTAGGCCTCCTCGATGAGCGAGGGGGAAAGCGAGGCCGAAGTCTGCTCGCGGTCCCAGGGACATCCCCCGGGTGCCCTGAGGCGCGCAATGGTCAGTCGGAGTCGTTCGACCGCGCGGCTCATCGCATGCTCCGTGTTCGCGGATCAGCGGGAGGATTCCCCTCCACGCTGAAGGATCGCCTGACGGGCCCGCTCGAGCGAGGTGCGCTCGGCGGCATTGAGGCTCCCGATGCCTTTGCGACTGATCTTCTCCAGCAGTCTGTCCATCTCCTCTTCAGGATCAACCACGGCAACGCCATCGGTTTTTTTTCCTAGCCCCTGATTCCGTGATGATGAGGCGGAGGAGATTCCCCCCTTCATCACGGAGAATCCTTCGGAAGATCTCTTCCAGCCAGCAAACGACAAGCGAAACCGGTAACCGAGAAGCGGCTCCTCGAATCCGGAACGGCGCATCAGGAGGATGGCAAGCAGGCTGGAAGAGAGCAGAACCAGAACCTCGGCGAGCTTGTGGTCGGCCAACCTCTGAAGCGAGGAGATCGCCAGCAGCCCGAGGAAGACCCATCGGGCGGCGACCCCGAAGAAAAACTGGGCGCCGGGATGCATCGCGACGAAGGCGGCGAAGATGGCGAAGTTCACCTCCTGAGCCCCTGAAAAGGTCTGGGGGATCCCGGCATATCCGAATGCCTGGAGAAGCAGGGGTCCGAGCAGGATGAGGCCGGCGTAGAGGGTGGCAAAGCGCTTCCACCCCAGGCCGTTCTCCACCTCGCGGCCGAAGTACCAGAGCATCAGCATCTCGAAGAGGAACCAGACTGTGGGACTTGCCACGAAGGCGTAGCTAACGAGACGCCAGAGTTGGCCGTGAGCCACCGCCGTACTGCTGTAGAGCAGCAGATCGATCCATTCCCCGTGCCCCGAAGCCAGCACAAACGATGTGGCGATCATCGCGGCGCTGTGAAGCGCCACCAGAAGGGTGATCAGACGGACGGGAAATTCCCCGAGATGAAAGAGGGGCTCCTCCTCGCCGGAACGTAAGACTACGGCCATGATGGTAATCTAGAGACGATGCCAGATGACAACAAGGGGGAAGGTAGCCGTTCTACCTCAGATGCCGGGCCACCTCGATCCTCAGGGCCTTGAGAGAAAGGAAGACATCGGCGAGCAGGAAGGCCACCGATCCCAGCAGAACAAGAAGGTTCAGGAGAAAGGAACCGATCAGGGCGGATTCCGCATGCAAGCCGCCGAATCCCTTGAGGAAAAGAAGCAGAATCATGAGGCACGAAAAAAATATGCTCCCCACCAAAAGGCAGACAGATGTGCGCAGGAGACCGGCGCGCCTGAGGAGAATATGCAACTGGTCGAGAAGTTGCTCGCGGCGCTCACCCTCCGCAAGAGCCAACTCCCTCACGCTGCTGCGGGATTTGTCGATGGCACGTCCGAGCCGGTTGGTGACGGAGAGAAGGAGGAGACCGACCCCGGAGATGAGCACCGCAGGGGAAACGGAAAGCTGCATGAGCTTGGAGATGGACTCGATGTCGAAGGTATCCATAGGCGTGGTATGGCGATGTTTCCCCGAATTCGGGAATCCTCCAAGAGGATTCCCTTCTCCCCGGCATGAGATCGTTGGTTCAACAGAAAAGACAGAAGCCCCGTGTTTTCGCTGCACTCCATCTCCTTGGGGAGATCTCCCCAACGCCTTGCAACCACCTTTTAATCTCCGGGGAACCGCTGCAGTGATTCCCTCATCCGATTCTTGGGTTCAACTCTTCGACGCTTTCAACTTGTGACCCGAATGCCATAGCCTTCCGGTTCCATGTCTCTCCCCAAAAACATCGTCTATTTCGATCTGGAGACCCAACGCACCGCCAATGACGTCGGCGGGTGGGACAAGAAAGCCGATATGGGCGTCTCCGTCGGTGTCACCTACAGCACGGCATCTGGAAGATACGAGATCTTCACAGAGAAGCGGATTGGAGATCTCATCGCCCTGCTGGGCCGGGCCGACCTGGTCGTGGGCTACAATAACAAGCGATTCGATTACGAGGTTCTGATGGGATACACCATTCTGGATCTCCCCCATCATCTCCCCACGCTGGACCTGCTGGAAGTCGTGGAGAAGGCGGCGGGACACCGCCTGCCTCTTGATTCGATCGCCACGGCCACTCTCGGCGTGGGAAAGACAGCTGAGGGCCTCGATGCCATCCGCTGGTGGCGGGAAGGCAAGATCATGGAAATCGCGGAGTACTGCTGTTTTGACGTGAAGGTGACAAAGCTGGTTCACGAGTACGCGGTGATGCACGGGCAACTCCACTATATCGACCGCTTCTCGAGGAAGCAGACGCTGATGATCGAGTTGCCATGATCCAACCCCTCGACTCCGCCAGCAACAATTGGCGCCTCCTCTGGCTCGATCTGGAAGAGCCCGTGCCCGCCCATGTACCGGCGGGACAATCAGGAACCGAAGGCGACTACTTCCTCCCAACCTGCCTTCTGGTTACAACGGCTTTGGGAAAGCCGCTCTGCCCCCCCGAGATTCTGGAGGAGCTTGACCAACCACGCGCCGAGCAACTCCTGGGACGCCTCTTCGACGAGCACGGCACACCCGACCGCCTCACAATCGCCGAGAGCGAGGCTTGGGACACGGAGGCATGGCGCTCCTTTGCCATCGACTGCCGGATCGATATCGCGTTCGGCGCCCTTCCCTGCGTCAAACCCGGCGAACTCTTGCAAGTGGGCCGCAGGATTGCACAGCGCCTCAGGGGCGAGGGCTTTCACTCGCCAGGGGCAGTGGCCCTCGGATTGGTTGCCACCGCAAGACGACTCCGTTCGCCAGAGAAGAAAAACGCACACCTGCGCAAGGCGCTCGAGCAGGATGCGGAATGCATGCTGGCACGGGTCGAACTTGCCGACGCCGACTACCAGGCCGCGCGCTGGAGCGATGCCAGACGAGGCTATCAGGAGATCATCGAGCGCGAGGAGAGGCGCCGGCACGGGGAGAAACCCGATTGGTGGGAGGATGCCGAGACACGCCCTTACCTGCGCGCACTCTATGGTCGGGCGATGACCGATTGGCATCAGGGGCGTTTTTCCGCGACCGCAACGGATCTCGGGAAACTCCTGACCCTCAACCCTCGGGATAATCAGGGGGTCCGCTTCCTATTGCCGCTTGTCCACCTTCTCGGCGAGGAAGATGCCCAGGCGCTGAAGTGCCTTGAGGAATACGAGAGAAACTATCCGGACGACTACTGTGAGCCCGCGATGCTCTTCGGAAAAGGACTGGCGCTCTGGCGCTGTGGCGATGAGGCGGGTTCACGCACCGCCTACCACGCCGCCATGCTGCGGAACCTGTACGTTGCACCCATGCTTCTGGACATGCCATCGCCCCCGCCCGAGATCTGGCACCCCAACGACCGCTCCGAGATCGGCTATGCTCAGGACTTCATGCAGTCCTACGCGGTCCTCTGGGACAGGGATCCTGCGGCACTCCGGTTCCTGCACGAACTCCATGCGGAAGTGACGCCCAGAATAGAAAAAATCCTCGCGCTACGACGAACGATGGCCGAGTGGCAGGACCAGCGCTACGACAAGGACTTCAAGGCGAAGTGGAAAAACATGACCGAGGAGAACGAGTCACTCACGGGCGGCCCCGAAAGGTGAAGGATACCCGCCCCCGGATCCCGGGTAGCAGGCATAGGATATATTCAGGAAGATCCTTGGGCTAAACTCCCCGCGCCTAGTAACGGAAATTCGGTTTGGAAGCGTTGGTGGCGTCGGGCGCGACCGGCGAAATTGTGGGAGATACAGTCTGAATGGCAGGCTCGGACGACCTCAGTGCTTCGTTGGCCACATAGCCGTTCTGCCCGTCATAAATTCTCACAAAACTATACCCCAACTCCCTGCGCAAGACCTCCACCTCGTCCCCCTTCGTCAGCGAGAGGTCGGGACCATTCCCCTGCGCGGGACCATTGCGGAAGAATGGTGTCCGCTCCACCGCGACGACCATTCTGGGACTGTTGGTCGAATTGTACTCGATGGATCCGCAACCAGCCGTCAGCAATGAAATGCTCACAAAGACTTGTTTCAATGAAGCAAAAACGGCTCTCATGGGCTATGCTTATGATGGCATTTGATCAATCTGCCAAGTCAGAGTGTGGATATTATCTGGAAAACTCCTTGCGTGAGGATTCCGCAATTTCTGGGCACCTTGATCGGGGCGATCATTTCATCACCTCATCGTAAATGCTTTCGATACAGGCGGTCAGTCTGCGGATCTCATAACTCTCCAGAATGGTGTTTCGGGCGCTCTTTCCAAGAGTTTCACGAAGACTCGCGTGCTCTAGAAGCATCTCAAGCGCAGCCGCAACCCCCCCGACATCACCCGGGGCAGTAAGCAGTGCATCGTGCCCGTGCGTACAGACCTCGCCAATTCCATCAACCGCCGAGGCCGCCACAGGCAGTCCGCAGGACATCGCCTCCAGCAGGACCATCGGTGTCCCCTCGAAATCTGAGGTCATGAGCAATGCATCAAATGCATGATACAGGGACAAGCGATCGCTGACATGCCCCAGAAAGCGAACCCGATCGCCTATTCCGAGTGATGCGACCTTGGCCCTCAGCGCCCCCTCCTGAGGCCCCGTTCCGGCGATTACGAAAAGCACCGAGGGATGCCCGGCGAGAACCCGCGCAGCCACCTCCAGAAACAGGTGAAAGTTCTTCTGCGGCACAAGCCTCCCTACCCCGCCGATCACCAGCGCATCACGCGGCATTCCAAGCGCCCCCCTAGCTTCTTCCCGTTGAGAGGCACTTGCGGGAGAAAAGACCTCCGCATCGATCCCGTTGGGGATAGTTGTCACCAGGTCATCCAGCAGATCCTCACGATCAAGAAGGTAGCGGCGCGTGCTTTCCGAGACGGCAATCACACGATTGGATCGGCGGTTCCAAAAAGCATCCGCCGCCAGCAGAAGAGGGTTCTTCTCCCTGGAGGCATCGTTGCACTGGTCATGGACGATGATGGCGGGATGACCAACCATGACGGCCAGGGGCTTTGCGCAAAGATTTGAACCGAAGAGATGAAAGTGAAGGATGTCGTAGCGCCCACGCATCATCAGTCGCCAGAAATTGGGCAGATAAAGGGGCGGAAACTTGCCTGGGGAGAGCGCGTGAACGGGGATGTTCGCCTCTTTAAAAGCCTCGGCGTAAACACCCCTGCCATGCATGCAGGCCACCTCCGGGAGATAGCGCGACTGGTCGAGATGTTTCACCAACCCAAGCAGAAAGGTCTGCGCACCCCCGAGATCGAGGCTGTCGATGACATGGAGAACCCTGCGGGGAGCGCTCATCCCAAGCCCTCCAGGAAAGCATTCGTGTTTTTCCCGTTGTCCAGCCACTCCGAAAGCATGCGCCCCGCTCCCTCCCCTGCCCGGCCTGAAGCCTCCTTGTCAGCAAGCATTTCCCGAGACTTCGCGACAAGCAGGTCGAAATCACCGCGGGAGCAAAAACCCGCGCCGAAAAACCCGATCAGGCCGTCCGGATCAACCTCCAGGGTAAGAATCCCTGCACCTCCCTGCGCGGCCTGAATCATCACGTTGGGAAAACCCTCCGCCTCGGAGGTGCTCACAAGGAACCTGGCACCGTCGTAATGGCCCTGGATTTCATGATAGGGAACGCGTTCCCTGAACGTGAGGTTCGGAAGGGAGGCGGCCCTGCCCGCAACCGTGTCCCAAAGTTCCGCATCCTCCCTCGGGCAGATCATTTCACAACGGGCTTGCGGAAGTCTCTCCACCAGATCGAGAAAGAGATGGGGGCGCTTGATATGCTGGCAGCGCCCCACCCAGAGAAGGTCGATCCCCTTGTCCGCGGCACGTTCATGATCGCAGGGAAGGATCAGATTCCGGTACATCCCGCAAGAGAGACCCAGTTTCCGGAAGAGACCCCCCTGATACTCCGACATGGCGAATCTGATGTCGGAGAGGGCAACGCCGCGTTCAAAAAGCCTCCCCTTCCAGCCATGACTCTTCCCGAAACTCCCGTCGATTTCCGTGTCGAGACCACAGATGAAGACCAGCTTGTAGCCGAAGAGCAACCTCAGCCCGCAAAGGATGTAGAGCCACGCCGTCCAGCCCAGCACACAGACGAATTCAGGACGATACTCCGCCAGCAACTCCATCACCTTGGGGAGCGCCATCAGGGTGTCGAGAAGTCCGCCCGTGTGGAAACGCCCGGCATTCCTGGTCACCACCCCGTCAAAGACCTTTCCTTCCTTCTGACCCGTGTCTCCCCCCGCAATGACCACCTCATGCCCGCGTCGGGCGAGTTCTTTAGCCAACAGCGCAACCTGAAGCTCCGCCCCACCGGACACGCGGGTTGCTTCCGGATCCAGCGCGTAATGCGCATGGCTGGATAGGAAGAGGAAATTCATTTCAGAAACTCCCCATGATGCGGGCAATCAATGTCCGAGGTTGGGGCAACGCATCATACCTGCGGGTAAATTCCGCCCGCATCGCCTTGAGCATCGTCGAGGCGCAATCGGGGGAGACGGCAGCGGCACGGTGCAAGAGGGTGTAATCCTCATCGGCAATCAACGATGACGGAACTCCGGTACGCTTGGAGACGAGGTGTTCACGGATGGAGAAGTACTCCCCCCAGTCGGCATCGCCGGGAAACAGCCAGGCATCGGCCATGATACGGGCCTCATCGGTGCCGGCCCCGCCCCATTCGATGAGATTCTCAAGAAGAATTCCCCTCAACCCCGCACTGCTCGGCTTATCATCTGACGCATGCTCTCTCCCCATGATCGAGCCGGAATGATTGCGATAGGAAACTAGGCAACGGAGATCTCCCACCGCCCCTCCCCTGCGCAGCAGGCGCGACCAAAGGTCGAAGTCAGCGGTCACATTGTCCCCAGAATATCCGTTGAGCTCGTCTCGGACAAGCCGGGAAGGAAACACGGCAGAGGTGTGGGGGACGGCGTTCCTGAAGCAAAGATCCCAACGAAGTCCACCGTCGTCCAGGGGAGGGCGCATTGTGCCGCACCACCAACCCCTCCCGTCGATCAGCCGTGCCCGTGAATAAATAAACACAGTGTCGGGATTCCGCAGGATCAGCCCGCGCTGACACGCCAGCCTGTCCTCCCGACAACGGTCATCAGCATCCTGCCGCGCAATCCATGCACCCCGCGCCTCTGTCAATCCGGCGTTCAGGGCTGCTACCAACCCGCGGTTTTCTGGAAACGTGATCACCCGCAGGCGCTTGTCGAGACATGCCTTTAGCAATTCGGAAGATCCGTCGGTGGAACCGTCGTCGACGGCGATGATTTCAAAATCACGGAATGTCTGCGCTAGGAGATCGCGGAGCACCCGTCCCAGATGAGGGCGGGCGTTATGCACCGGCAGCAGTATGCTGAAAAAGGGGCGGCTCATCGCTGGAGCAATCTTCGGAAAACACCGTCATGACGATCCAGCCACGCACCGACTTCAAAAGTCCGCACCGCATGGTTCCTTGCCTCCGCCGCCATCGCGCTATGATTTTCCATGACGCGTTCCACGGCATCTGCCAGTAATCCGGGATCACCCGCGAGATCACGCCTCCATCCCTGCTCCACAGGCACCAGAATGCCACATGCATCAGGAACGAGTTCGGGCATGCCTCCGCTACGCGTCGCCACCACCGGAAGACCGCTCGCCATCGCCTCGATCGGGACGGTCGGACAGGGATCGTTGTATTTTGAGTGAAGCAAAAGATGGGCGACACGATAAATGTCCGGAGCCTCCTCCTGACGAAAGGGGGGGAGGATCGTGACATACGACTCTAGGCCGCACATGGCATCCCTTACCTCCTCACGAGCATTCTTCCAACGGAATTCCCCGGCAAGCGTCAGACGGGCATCACGTCCTCGCAAACGCAGCACCCGGAGGGTGTCGAGCGCCGACTTTGTCCGGTAAAGCGCATGACTTGTCCCCGCCGCGAGAATTTGCCACGGCCCATCCGCCAACGGCGACCTGCGCGGTGAAAAGAGTGCCGTGTCCACCGGATTGAAGGCCCTCTCCGACGGCGCATTGGACGGCCCTAGGTAACGCTCTGCGCTAATCCGGGAAAACTCGCTCTGGTTGAAAACATAATCTGCCTGAGCCCTGAGTGCCGCCATGCGCAGATTGAACCAAGCGTAAAAATCGCCGTAGCAGCCGGGATAGGCGATCCCATTCTGATTCCAGACCAAAACCGCCCCGCGGGCCTTGGCGGAGGACACGATTTCCTCCGCATGCGGGGGGAGCGCACTGCTGACCAGATAGATGATATTGAACCCGTCAAACGCCTCAGGAAATCGCTCCTTCAACGGAATCAACTTGATCTCCCCGCCGATCGGAAGCCGTGAGGATCCGGAGGGGGACTCCAAGCGACCGTAGTTCAAGACGGGCGTTCCCTTGACCGCGATGGAGAGCGCGCGAGCCTTGCTCCGAACCTTGCTGCGTGCCGCGGCGTGACGGATACATGAAGCGGCCTCCCTCATGCTGAAAAGCAGCTTCGGGCCGATTCCAACAGGTTCCACGATGCGCGGCTTCATATGGTCACCGGGTTGTTTTCTCCGCATCCGCTATCGAGGCCGCCTTCGCAGCTACTCCCCGCAACTCTTTTGAATTGGAGCGCACCTTCTCCATCACGCCAGACACCCTGGGATGGCTTCCCAAGGGCTTCCTGAACACCGGGTGGATCCGACTCATGCCGCGGGCAAGAAAGGAGGCCATGGAACGGGTCAAGGTCGGCGATGATGCCGGGAGAGCCTCGTAGGCACGCATCAGCGCGTCACCCAGCGCCCCGGTTGAATGCGATTCCAGTGCGGCGGCCCGCAACCGGGAAAAGTCAGCCTGCCCCGAGGCAACACGGTTGAGCAACGCGGCACCTTCGGGCATCGAGGAATAAAGCCATTCACCCAGAAGGTCGGAGGCCATTCCGACGGGTGTGCTGATGACCGGACGCCCTGCCAGCAGGGACTCAAGCACCGCATAGGGGCCGCCTTCCCAACGGGAGGAAATCACGACGCAGTCGAGGGCACCGTAAAGCCGGTTGAGCTTCTCCCTCGGCAGAACATTCACCCGGAAGTCATCGCCGGCAGGAGTCTCCCCGGCACAAACAAAGGGAATCCTGCGCCGCTGCAACTCCCCCCGGAGCCAGTGCCGTCTGGGACCTGCCAGAAGGACCTTCAGGGAAGGGATCGACTTCCTTGCCTCCTCCACAAGATCGGCGAACACATCGGGGCCCTTCTGCGCCTTGGGAAGGGAAAGATCCTTTTCCAGGGAATCGCGGTGAAAATTGCCCACCACGAAGTCCCCCTCGGCCAGACCAAGGCCGGCGCGGATGCCGTGGCGATCTTCCTGGGGCACGGGATGAAAGACGGAGGGATCCACCGTGTAGGGGGCATATGCCACGGGAAGACCCAACTCCTGAAACTGAGCGACCGCTTCCTGTGATCGCGCGATCCAGAGATCGATGCGTGCGGCGGCCTCCTCGAAGCCGGGACGCGTCAGGTAAAAGGCGGGCGGATTATCGGCAAAGCAGAGCACCTGCTTTCCTTTCAAGCCACGCCCGCCTGCCTGCAGGAGCGGGGGCCACCACGCAGAGTGAATGATCGGCGATCGGGCAAAGGATCCCTCCAAGACCCTTCCCTCAACGGACCGGCGGGCATGCTCCAGATCCTCGTCGAGCGCCCAACCGATTCCCTGTCCCCCGAAATAATGAACCTTTGGCCTCATTCCGAACAGATGAGTTGCTGGACAAGCCTCCGGTACGAGGCACACATCGCGTCACCGGACGGCGCCTCTCCCAGCACCTCCTTCCTGAGAAGGGCATAATTCTCTCTCAGCAAGTCGATCGCCCCGCGAAAATCCGCCTCCAGTAGCACGCCAAAATGGCGTCCCAACTCGACCGTCCCTCCCGTGTCAGCCGTATAGAGCAGAGGCAAGCCGCACTGCATCGCCTCGACCGGGTGCATCGCCCCGGGTTCATGGCGCGAAGCCGTCACGGCCGCGTGGCATTCCCTGAGGACCGATGCCAGACGATGACCGGAACAGGCGGGCAGGGTCTTTGCGGAACGCCATCGGATTCCCGCGGGCCAACGCCCGACGATCCAAAGCTCCACCCCGGGAAGCGTGCCGTCGGCGACCGCCCCGTCGAGGGCCTCGTACACCGGAAATCCCTTGGAGGGATTATCCGACCAATGATGGGTCACCAGACGCAGTGGTTCCCCGTGTTTCCAGACCCGGGCGCCGAAGGGATGGAAGACGGCCGGATCCGCGCCGTTATGGATCACGCTGTGGGGACGGGAACGGTCAAACCACCTCCCCGCGTGGTAATCACGCAACCACTCCGAAACAAAGACGGTGTGATCGGCCGCACGGTTGCACTCGGCCAAATGGGCGTCCATCCGGCCCGTCCCCTTCCGGATGTCGTTGTCGTTGATGCGCTGGATGCAGCGAAGGCGCGGATTCGTCTCTTTGGCGCGAAGAACATCCGCATAGGCGATGGTCAAATTCCCGTCCAATCCGGCATGGGTGGCCAACACGCAATCCACCCGGTCATCCAGCTTCGACACGGTACGGTAGCCGCAGCTTTTCAAATAAGAAGCCACCTGGCCAAGCCACTGGTTCCCGCCTCCATAGGGACCGCGACGCCACCTCATATTGAGAGCGACGGTTGCCTTGGAAGCCGTGCTAAAAAAAGGAAGACTCATGGTTGCGGTCGAAACTGGGTTTCAGGATACCGATTCGCGCCTGATTCTGTTGATGATTTTTTCGGCAACCGCGCGCCAGGTGTATTTTTCCAAAACAAGCTGCCTTCCAGCCCTTCCAAAGCGCCGTGCCCCTGCGGGATCCCTCATCACCTCAAGAAGGGCGGATGCCAGGGAATCGGCTTCATTGGGTTCCACCAGTAGCCCTGTTTCCCCGTGGATCACACGCTCGGGAGTGCCTCCCACCCGTGTCGAGACAACGGGTAGGCCGTATCCCGCCGCCTCGGAAATGGCGACGGCTGATGGCTCCGAAAGACTGGGCAAACACATGATGTCGGCTTGGAGCAGGCGGGTCGCAACTTCTTCCCCGGGAATGCGCCCGCGGAAGACGACACCCGGAAGATCCCACCCTAGCGACGCACATCCCACGACTTCCAGCACCGCATCGGGGAATTCCTGTCTCACGGTTTTCATCGCCTCCAACAGCACCGGCCCCCCTTTTCTTTCCCATTCAACACCGAGGAACAGGATCACGCGCGGAGGGCGGCTTCTCTCCGGAAAGGCATCGGGCAGGTCGATATTGCATCCGGACTCCACGGACTCCACCCTCCCGGCGGGGACACCATAGTCCTGGGTGATCGAGTCGGCGGCAAACCGGCTTGTTGTAAAGCAAACCGTGGCCTTCCGGTAAAGCTCCCTCTCGAGCGTGATCCACCGGGACTCGGGCATTGGCTTCTGCCGGCCGCCGGGGTAACGACGGTGAGCCAACCGCGTGTGGTCGGTGTAAACAAAAAGAGGCACCCCTCGGAGAGAGGCATCAAAGAGGGACTGGGTTTGGAACACAAACTCCACCTCCGAGGGATCCGCGACCTGTTGCATCAGTGTGGAAATCAGCCTCCAACCCGCAGGATCGCGAAGCACGAAGTCCCAGGGACTGTTCTTTCTCCTCAACACCGAAGAGGCATGAAGCAGGGCGGCCTTGAACCAGAGAAGGCGTGCTTGCCATCTGCCTCGGAGAAGAAGGTCGCGCGCAACGTCGAGAACGACAAGTCGGTGCTCCGGGAACCCCTCGCTCAACAGACGCTCCACCTCCCTGTTTACCAGGGAAAAAGACCCGTACTTGACTAAAAGGATCTTTCTTTGACTCATTGCGATTCGAGAAAAAAAGGGCCCGTCGGCATGGCAAGCCTGGGCCCGCGGGCATAACGATCCCTTTTCCAATCCGACTCCAGGCGCTTGCCCATCAAACGCCGCATGATCCTTTTCAGACGGTTTGCAATTCCCCCGTAATAGCTCTCGATGATGTTTTCACGGGCATAGCTCTCGCCTCCATCCAGCGTGCTTCTCGGGATGAAGCAGATGTGAAGGCAGCGAAGCGGCGATTTTTCCCAAGGCATCTCCTCTCCAAGTTGCCACCGTGCATGGTCATGATATCCAGGCAGGAACTCCGGGACACCCCCATGCAACCGCTCCTTGGTGTCGCCATCCCAGGCGCGGATCGCCGAGAAATTATAGAGCTTGGTGATGCTCCGGCAGGGAGGAGCAGCATATCCCCTAGCGACTCCCGTCTCAAGATCGATTCCGTCACAGTGCAGGACATTTCCCACGATCATCCAGCGATGGTCACACTCGCCAGAAAGCAGCCGCTTCCTGAAGCGCCTTAGCCCCTCGGGATCATAGATCTCGTCTCCATCCACGGCGAAAATCCACGAATCCGTCCCCGCATATTTCTTGAGAAGATCGTGGGATTCCCGAGGGTGCCCGATCCTGTGCAATTCCACATGCGGATATGTAGCGGCAAGACGCTCCAGAACGGGAAGCGTGCCATCCGTGGACTGATGGTCGCAGAGGATCAACCGGTCGCAGAAGTCGACGACATTGCGGACAGCCCGCTCCACATGGAGATCCTCGTTGCGGACGAGAACGATGCCGATGATTTGTTTCATAACAGCTTCAATAACCGATCATCAGGCTGATCTCGTCATCCGGGATCGTCCGGATGACCCGCGCCGGATTTCCCGCCACCAAGGAGTTGGGGGGAACGTTGCCGACCACCACGCTGCCCGCGGCAACGATCACATTGTCGCCGATCTCGATTTTCCCGAGGACAATGGCCCCCGCCCCAAGAAAGACATTGTTGCCCATCCGGGGAATGCCTGTTCTGTAATCATTGCCGACGGTCACGCCATGAAAAACGTAGAGGTCCCTCCCGATCGACTCCGCATTGAGCAGGATCCTTCCCCAGTGAGGCATGATGACCCCTCCCCCGAGCGACGGGCAATGGATCTCCAGACCCGATCTCCGGGAACTCGAGTCATGGAGCGCGGATAGGAGGCTTCTCAGCCAGCCGGATCTGGCGGCATCACGCAGACGATGAAGCAAGAGCGTTCTGTACTGCGGCTGAGACAGGTAATAGAGCACCCGCCGGAGGATGGTGCTTTGTGGAAATTTCCTGAATCGGCGATTCCAGTCAAAATGTAGCGGCGTCAAGCGCTCGCAGTCAAAAGGAGAATTCATGATGGGTAGTGACGCGGGTTGGTTTCACGGCACTAACTTCTCTCTGGCCGCCTTGATCAGCGGCACGAAACAGGGGTCTTTCCGTTTTTCAAGATAACACAAAAAAAAGGGATTCACGCGACCGGCTGCCATGACGCCCGAGTAAACCATCGGGAACGGCCCCTCGCAGAAAAACTCGTCAAAGCCCATGGCCTTGAAAAAACGGTCTCCGAAGCCCAACTTGCGGGACAGCGGCGTCAAGCTCATCAGACGATGATAGAGCCACCTCTCCATCGCCGAGAGAAGTTTTTCGGCAACTCCCTGCTTCCGGAGCGCCAGTTCGCACCCACAGATCTGGTAGCAGGTTTTTTTGAATTCCTCCGGTAACGGTGCATCGGGTTTTTCGGATAGTTTCTCGAATCCCCAGGGATTCGGCTTGTCATGCCTTCTGAGCGCATCGAGACATGCCACGAGGGCATCCATCCGGAAAAGCGAGGGGTGGAGGTGAAACCTCGGGGCCATTGCACCGTTCAGGTAACGCAGCCGGTGTTTGTCCTTTGCAAGAACAGGCCCGGAGCGCGTCGCAAAACGACGGTTATCCCAGCCCATCAGCCCGATGTAAGAAGCCGGCAGGGAATTTAGGAGGGAAGGCAGCAGATTTGTCAGGTTCTCGGCATGACATCTGTCGAGGGGCATGTGATCTTCCAAAAAGAAGTATACCGCCTCAAAACCCTCACCCTTCAGCTGGACAGCCGCATCATGCGCGAAATCGGCCCAGACCCTCGGCAACTCCGGATTCCTCACCGGAATGTGAGGAAGATTTCCGGCCTCTTCCGTTGTGAGGCCGCAGAAAAAGACGGGAGGATGATCCGGCCAGAAGCGTTGGATCATTTCCCAAGTAAAAGGAGCCGTCCATCGGTAGGGATGATAGACCGTGATGAGCAGGCAGAGCCTTTCCTGCCGGATCGGGGGCAACTCCGCCTTCATCGCCCGGCAGCAGTGCGGAGGAGTCCGGCACCTCTCATCTCCTCGATTGATTTCCTGAACGAATCATTGGCTGATCCCGTGAGCTTTTGGGCGGCAACCCAGTCAGCGAAGTCCTTCACCCCGTCATCAAGGTTCCTGAATTCAATCATGCCAAGGGTGCCGAAGAGACGTTCCGTATCGGCCACGGCATGCCGGATGTCACCGAGCCGGTAATCCCCGCTGACGTAATGACGGGGATCAAGCCCCAGGGCCTTCCCCATGACATCGATCAGATCAAAGATCGTGCTCCTGACTCCCGTCCCGACATTCAGGAAGGCCGGCGCGGAAATCCCGGCGGTCAGCGCCCTGATATTGTATTCCACCACGTCATCCACATGGATGAAGTCGCGTGTCGGCAAACCGTCCTCGAAAACATTGATCTTCTCCCCGGCAAGAAGCAACTGGATGAAGATGGACAGGATCCCGGTGTACGGGTTCTTCAGCGACTGACCCGGTCCGTAGACGTTCTGGTACCGGAACACCACGGAGGGAACACCGGCCGACTCGGCGGCGTTGGCAACAATCAGCTCCTGCGCGAGTTTGGTGATCCCGTAGATGGAAACGGGTCCGTGCGCGTCATCCTCTAGCGACGGAAGCGCCTGCACGGGCTTCGCGCAACGGGGACAGACGGCGTCAAACCGGCCCGCACCAAGGTCGATCGCCTTTCTGCTTCGGGGAAAGACACGGCCGTGTTCGTGGCAGAGCGCCGCACCCTCCCCGTAGACGGCGCGGGAGGAACTCACAACAACCATGGAGATCCGGGAACGATGAGCCAGTAGCGCATCGGCGAAAACCCCCGCACCGCGGACATTCACGTCGCAGTATTCCCCAATCCTGTACATCGACTGACCGGTTCCGGTGGAGGCGGGAAAATAGTAGACTGCGTCGGCACTCCGTAGGGAGCGGTCGAGAGCCTCGCGATCCCTCGTGTCTCCGGTAATGACAGGCATTTGTCGTCTCAGTTCATCGACATGATCCAAGCCCCCATCCCCATGGATCTGAGGATCAAAGGAATCCATTACCACCGGTGAGTGCCCCGCTTCCAGCAGTCTCATCGCAGTGCGGGAGCCGATAAAGCCGGCACCCCCGACAAGAAGGATTTGCATAAATGATGGGTTATTCGGATTGCCAAGCGCAATACACAACCGGACAGGCTTTTATTGGTAAAGCCTGCCTGCCATTGGCCTTCAAGATGAGCGCCATAAACAGTGATCTCCAGTACCAAGGGGACCGGACTCCCATTTCACGGGCCTGCTCCAGTATCATGGGCAGGATTCCCCAGCTTTTTTGGCGCGCGATCCGTTTGAGTGCATGATCCACCATATCAGAAGGCGTTGTTTCCAAAAAGCTCGTATCCACTCCTCTTGCCGAGCACCAAAGAAGGAATTTCCTCTGAAGCTGCAGCCTGTACCAGATGCTTCCCTCGGTCTGCTGGCCGAGTGAGGTCGGGATATAGGTCTTGTCGAGCACGACACTGTCACAATGCTCAAAAGGTGCCGTCACCCCGCACCGGAGCCAGTACTCGGCATCCTCGACCTGGCGGAAATTCTCGTCGAATCCCCCGATTTCCTCGTTCAGGGAACGCCTGATCAAGGCGCATCCGGCGGTGGGGATCGGCGTCCACCAGAAATGAGCCTTGGCGGGATGCGGAGGCTTTCCCGCGGCGTAGGGGCGTCCGTGGAGCTGCGCGTCGGTTGCAAGTTTGCGGCGCTGCAGCACAAACCCGTAAACCACCCCGGCTTCGGGAGAAGCCTCCGCGGTTCGCGCAAGGTCATGGATAGCGTTCGGCAGGAGGATGTCGTCGGCATCCAGAAAAAGCATACAGTCACCGGAGCTGTTCCTCACCCCCGTGTTCCGTGCGGCGGCGAGCCCCCCATTCTCACGATGCACATACTTGATCCCCTCTCCGAAAGTCCGGCAAAGACTGGCTGTGTCATCGGTGCTTCCGTCATCAACGATCACGATCTCGTCGGCAGGGCGGATCTGCCCACGGACGCTCTCCACGGCCGCGGCAAGCCACTTCGCCGAATTATACGATGGAATGATGACGCTGACCTTCATGACGGCAGCTGTTTCGCGGCAAACTCCCTGTAACTCTCAGGAGCCGTCAGATAACCGCACTCCTCCAACTGCGGCGCGCCGCGTAAGAGAATCGAGTTTTCATTCCTGAAGCTCACGCCCGCATCGCCACGGTTCCCCATCAAATCGGCATAAGCCTTGTATTCGGAGGAAGCCCAAAGGTACTGCCCCCGCTGCATCTCCTCGCGGACATGCAGTTCGAAATCCTGCAGGTACTTGAAGTGATAGAGGACGGCCCGGAACTCGGGAAACATGCCTCCCTCCAGATAATGCTGACCGTCACTCAGAAACATCCCCCTCGCGTAACGCAGCAGGGGGAACTTGGAACAGCAGGGAGCCACCCCGAAGACCCGCTTTCGCATGCCACCCATGAAGCGGTAGTCCAATCCGCTTCCCCGGTGAAAGTGTCTTGGCGCGCGGTAAAGCGAATCGAATGGGTCGAAATACCACTCCCGTGAAAAGTAATCCTCACCCCTCTTGTAAGTGACCGCGGAAAGCGATCCTCCCGGGTAAAGATCCAAAAGAATGGCATGGAGCGCATTGGCCCCGATTCCCTGCAGGTATTCGCAGAGTTTGGGAACCGGGATCCTGTCTGCATGAGGATACTCCAGGAGTTCATCGGCATCCGCAATCAGGCACCACCGGTCCAGGGCATGCCGGCGCAGCAGCAGGTTGACCCAGCGCTCTTTTCCCACGAAGTGGGCATCGGTGGAGTAGAGGAGCACATCCTTGCGGGAGGAGAGATATTCCCGGGTACCGTCGGTGGAGTTGTTGTCCACGATCACGAATTCCCTTACCCCGAGCGCGCGGTAATGATCGAAGAACCGGGGCAGCCTCAGCATCTCGTTCCGAAGCACCGAAATGACGATCGGAGTATCACCGGCGGAAAGCCATCCCGACACACGCCGCAATTCCCTAGCTGCCCGCCATCCAGCGGCGGCGCGCTTCAGTGACTGATGGATTGGATTCAAAAGGCCCATCGGTTTCAGGCGGCAAGGGAGAAGAGATCCAGCATCCCCCTCATGAAGTTGTGACGGTGAAATTCTTCCCGGGCTTGGAACGACAAGGCAACGGCCTCCGGGAACCGGGAAGCGAATCCCATGGAAAGGGAGCGCAGCACATTGGTCAGGGAGTCGGCATCCCTTTCTTCGACCAGCCAGCCTCCACCCTCCCGCTGAACCCGGTCTCCAGCCCAACT